>Ga0209508_1000434_pt1 | contig 43716 bp, 41 predicted proteins | sample AD_UKC129_MetaG_FD_184427 | JGI IMG/M metagenome (GOLD analysis project Ga0209508, IMG submission 184427) | Active sludge microbial communities of municipal wastewater-treating anaerobic digesters from Canada - AD_UKC129_MetaG (SPAdes) (version 2) | ecosystem: Engineered > Bioreactor > Anaerobic... | reverse complement strand
ACTTCGCTGTATCTCTACAGCTACGTATTCATCTCTTTAGAAAGCCTTTTGGCTCCATATTACTTACTCGCGTATCTCTCGCAAGTTACTCATTAAATTAACGAGTTCCTTTCCTTCTTACACTGTTTACTTTTCAAAGTCCATATCCATCGCCTCATCGGCGCGGAATCTTATGTTAACATGTCACCTCATTTTTGTCAACACTTTTTTTAAACTTTTTTCGTATTGACCTCCGACCGGCTGTCTGCCTTGCTTCTTAAGTATTTTCGCAGTCGGTATCGGCGACAGCTTTAATAATATATCACCTATTTTACCATTACACAAGACCATAAAAAGCCGATATTTCCTAATTAAATTGATTTATATTTCATTTTCTCCGTTATAAACAGATATTCTGCTCAATATTATACTATACATATTTTTATTATGCCTCCAAAATTTCATCCAATACCCTTTAAAAAACCTTTTATTTAAAAAATGCGCATCCCTGGCTAGCCAGGGTGCGCATTTTTATAAACATAAACTTTTTCTTTGACACCTCAATTGCATCTAATCTTACATGCTTAAAACGGATATAAATATTGCAACACTACTAAGTACAAGTCATCTTACTGTTATTTCAAATCTCTCGGAATATCAGAATAGTTATTCAACCCGGTACATGAATAAAAACAATATTTATGACTTGTCTTCGCTAATTTTTCGTAGGAGTTGGTATAACCTACTGATCAGAAGTTGGCGTTATTTCCGGGTTCAAGTCTTCAACAGGAAATTTGTCTATTTTGCCAAGCAAATACATTTTTAACAATCCTATATCCAATGAATTTATATCTCCGTCGCCATTTAAGTCAGAAATTATAACATTATCAATTCTCACTCTGTTGAGTATTGTACCTTTCATTATTGCAAAGTCTATTGAATCAACTAAGTCATCTCCATTCAGGTCACCGTATAACGAAGCAGCACCAACAGACATCATGCTAAAAGCAACAGATATAACAATCAGTACCAGCAATAAAACTTTTTCTTCATTTTAAATCTTCCTCCCTTTTATATATATTTAAATACTCAATTAATGCACATATATAAAAGAACTTCAATTTATTTCCTTGCAATAAATCCGACACCAGGAACAAACTATATTAATTATATTCTATATTATATTATAAGAATTGTAAAGTTTAGGCAGTAAGTAAATGAAATATAACGTTTATTGACATTATTCATCAGTCATAATGGGGTTAACACGAAAAGGTATGACTGCTGACATTGCAATATCAAATATATAGAAAATATAATTTGACAGGTTAATTTGCTGCAAAACAGAAAATCTTAATTAAGATGCGACAGTTAACTATAGATAAAGGCAGGGGATGGTACGGAAATTTATTTAGCCGAAACAATAAAAAGAATACTTAATATTGTATGGGTAAATACTTCCGTCAATCCCCACAAACACTTTATAATACCTTAGATAAAAATTCTTTGGTTCTTGGATTCTGAGGATTTGTAAAAATCTCTTCGGGAGTACTATCCTCCAGAATTCTTCCCCCATCCATAAACAAAACCCTGGTGGCTACTTCTCTTGCAAAACCCATTTCATGGGTTACTATGACCATGGTCATCCCCTCTTCAGCCAACTGTTTGATAAGGTCAAGAACTTCTCCCACCATCTCGGGATCTAAAGCTGAAGTGGGCTCATCGAACAGAATGACCTTCGGGTTCATTGCAAGTGCACGTATTATTGCTATTCTTTGCTTCTGACCGCCGGAAAGAGTCGAGGGATAGACATCAGCTTTGTCCTCCAGGCCGATTCTTTTCAGCAAGCGCATGGCGTTTTCCCTTGCTTCGGCCTTTATCTTTTCTTTTGAAGTATTAATCTCATATAAAGGAGTTTTTTTCATTGCAAAAATGTTTTTAATTTTTATAAAGAAATTTTTAAACTTCTTTACATTAAGATCATGTATCCCTATATACACCGGTGCAAGCATTATATTTTCAATGACAGTTTTATTATTGAAGAGGTTGAACTGCTGAAAAACCATTCCCATATCCCGCCGATAGATATTAATATCCACTTTCATATCAGCAATGTCAACACCTTCAAATATAATAGATCCGCTCGTCGGATCCTCCATACAATTGAGGCAACGGAGAAAGGTGCTTTTTCCGCTTCCTGAAGGACCAATAATGGCAACCTTTTCTCCTTCTTTGATACTGACCGTAATATCCTTCAATACTTCAAGATTGCCATAGCTTTTTTTCAGGTTAATTACGTCTATCACTCTTTCTCAGCCTCCTTTCCATTACTTTTACAAGCGATGCTATTATCATAACCAATACAATATAGATAAGCGCCATAGCAAGGTATGGAACCATAAATTCATAGCTGTTGCTTCCTATATAACTAAAAGCAACGTATAAGTCTGAAGCACCCACAAAGCTTACAACAGAGGTTTCCTTGATCAACGCTATAAACTCATTTCCCAGCGTTGGCAATATATTTTTAACTGCTTGGGGAATAACTATCTTAAGCATTGTTACCCGATAGCTCAAACCCAGTGCCCGGCCTGCCTCCATCTGACCATGGTCCACCGACATAATACCGCTTCTCATTATCTCAGAAACATAAGCACCGCTATTGAGACCGAATACCAGTATACACACCGTGAGTGGAGTCAATTTTATTCCGATAAGCGGAAGCACAACAAAATATGCTACCAAAAGCTGCACCACAACCGGCGTGCCTCTGAACAATCCGACATAAAAGTCACATATTTTCTCCAGTATTTTGGGTAATTTTTTATATTTAGGCATCACTTTGATACCGGCAATTATCGTACCGATAACAATACCTATAAAAAGTCCCAAAGTTGCAATACAGAGCGTATTTCTAAGTCCTATAAGGACTTTTGTATAGCCTTTATTGGTATAAAAAATTTCCCAAAACTTCATCAATTTTTTATCAAAATTTCCCATAATTGATCCCTTTATACTATATAATAAAATGCTTATGAGTAAACCAGAGAGTGTATATTTATTACTTCAATCAGTTAAGTTCGTTAATGGCTTTTACTATGCTTTGTGCAGGAGCTTCATCGATAATAACATAATTGATGTTGCCGTTAAGCATATCCTGGACTGCAAGAGAACCGGATTTGTAGCCTACGCATTTGACATTATAGCCTTCAAAGCCCCAATCTTCATCGCCTTCAACATAAAATTGCCCTGTAGTACCTGTCTGAACACCAATTTTTGTATCACTGCTCAATCCTGATAGGATTGCTTCAACATCGGCCGCAGTTTTGCAATTGTCAAAGGTATTGTCATCCACCTTGACGATGATTTTCTGTGAAGCATTATAGTATGGCTCTGTGAAGGTAACATATTCCTTTCTGTCCTCTTTTATTGTAAGACCGGACATGGCAATGTCGGCTTTTCCCTGACCTACTGCAAGACACACGGCATCAAAATCCATATTGCTTATAACCAGTTCTTTTCCTAGATAATCCGCAAGAAGTGCCGCAATTTCCATATCAATACCATAGTACTTATCGCCTACCATATATTCAAAAGGCTCAAAAGCTGCATTTGTTGCCACAATAAGCTGGTCCTTGCTGCTGTCTTGCGCAGCTGAGGTAACAGGTTCAGGCTTGCCGTCGCCAAAATATTTATTGTTTATTTTTTCAAGAGTTCCGTCGGATTTAATTTTAGCAATAAATTCGTTCACCTTTGCAAGAAGTTCCGGTTGATTTTTATCTACTCCAAAGGCATATTCTTCATCGGTTAACGGAATATCGATAACTTTCGCACCGGCACTTTTGCTTCTTGAACCACATCCGGTAAGTATAAAACTGCAGAACATCAACAATGAAACAGATAAAACGAAAACTTTTTTCATAAAAATCTTCTCTTTAAAATTTTTAAAACTTATATATTTTATGCATTTAATTGTATAAATATAAATTATCTTATCTCAGCACTTTTGTCAACATAAATTAGTTATTTTTTTAACTTAAAATACAATTTTCAATTCAACAAACTCTGTCTGTTGGCTTATTAAGCGCATTCCAAGCATTTGCATATAAAATTTTATCGGTTATTTTAGCCTGCCGGCAATCATAATTTACATTACAGCCAAAACTCAATATCCAAAAATAATTTTATATTTATACATTTTTCAAACAAAAACTGAGCGATAAACTCGGGTATATAAAAAACTATCGTCAAAAACATCAAAAAAATTTGCATAAAAATACATTTATATTTTTGAAAAACAATAAAACATTCCTTTAAAAAACGCAACAAAATTCCATAAAAATTTTTCACTCGGTCTGAAAGATATAAAAAAACCAGCAGTTTGAATCCTGCCGGTTTTTACAGTCTCATGCTATATACCGTCTTTCTTCATCGCATCGACAATTATACAGTGGTTTATCAGATCCTGTTCCGATTTAACCTCACTGGTATAGTTAAGTCCATAAGGCCAAAAATGAGCACTGTCACCTTTTATTACAGCATTATTGTCTCCCGTAATAGCCCTTATGGCTGCTGTAGCGTTCGGACCGGTATAAACCCCGTTAACTATCAGAGATGACCATTTGCCGGATGTTCCTACCCCAACAGTATGAGCAATTTCGTGCATAGCAGTAATATGATTCATATAGCTGCGGTTTGATCCGAATCGGATTGTACCGTTAATATTTCCGTCAGCAGTTGAAACAGAAGGTTCATAGTATACCGTCAGTGTTTTCGTAATTGAAGTGTACTCATTGTAAAATGCCACTGCTTTATCCATAGCACTCTGAATTCTATTATACGCATCTATCTGATCGTCTGTGGGATTGGAAACCTTTACAAGGGTATAGGTAACATTCCCCTTTTTAGGAGGAGCTGTCGGTGCAGGGGTGACCGCAGGAAGATCCTCTGCAGGAAACTTTTTGGTAATACCCAGCAAATAACTTTTCATCAAAGCAAAGTCAATGGAATTAATCTCTCCGTCAGCGTTCACATCCCCGGTCTTCTTCCCAGCAGGACCGGGAAATTCGGAAACCATCCCCAGGATATACCCCTTAACCAAGGCATAATCAATCGAGTCCACACTGCCGGAGCCATTGACATCCCCGTACACAAACTCTGCACAATAGGCAAAATTCGAAAAAGCTAAAAGTATCGCTGATATGAACAGAAATACTGTAGCTTTTACCCAACCTGACTTTCTGTGTAACAAGCTTGCCTCAATCATGATGTTAATCACCACTCCCTTCGAAAATCTTATCTAAAGTTATTTTAACATATTGGATAAGATTAATAAAGCCGGCAAAAAATAGTCATAATCATAAACTCTTTATACAATTCTAAAATTTATACTCTATAACTATCCCGCCAAATTCGGAAAGTCTGTTCCTGTCCTCTACAGCTATCAAATCTCCCCAAATTTCAACCGGATATTCATCTCCGGCATCAAAAACTACAACTTTATCAACAGCCGCCTTAATTATATCATTCGTAATGCAGCCGGCTTTCAATTGTTTTTTTTATCAGAGAAGTTATTTTCGACGCTGTCAGTAAATCAGTGCGCCTTTTCTTTATTTCCTCCAACTCTTCTCTTAATAACTGAACCTTTTCCTCCAACTGCCTATTCATTCTTACAAACAAATCCTCGGATATCTTTTGCTCCAGCCTGTCTAAATACAGTATTTCCTGCTGTCTCAGTTTTTGGCTGATCTGTTTTTCCAGCCTCTCATATTCAGCTCTGTCATCATCGGAAAATAAACTTTCCAGCCTCTGTGTCAGCTTTGAATCCGGCTCAACACTGTCAATCAACTTTATAATATCTTCTGCCACAGTCTCAACAAGCAGGTCCTCCCTAACATGATGGCTGCTGCATTCAATTCTTCCGTTTTTCCCGTAACTGCTGCAAACATACGCCATAGGCCTGTTTTTTCTAGCTCTTGCAAACATTACTTTACCACATCTGCCGCAATATATAACCCCTCTGAATAAATGTATAACTCCTTTATGGGGTCCCTCACCTGCCAGCTTTTCCTTTATCATTTTTTGAACCCTATAAAATTCTTCCCTGTCAATTACAGCTTCGTGGGTATTTTCAGTTATAACCCACCTGTCTTCGGGAAGACGTCGGGTCTTTTTACTTTTGAAGCTTATCCTCTCGCTAACCCCCTGTACCGTATCCCCAATATATACTCTATTGGTAAGAATACGTCTTACAGTGACAGGGTTCCAGGTACCCTTTGAAGGCGAAGGACATCCTTTTTGATTTAAATAGGCCGCTATGCGGCTATAGCCCCAGCCTTCCTGATACAAAGCATAAATTTTTTTTACCACCTTTGCCTCATCATGGTTTACAACCAGTTTGTTTTTTTCATTAGGGGATTTTAAATAACCAAAGGGTGAATTGCCTATGTACTCACCCTTTTGTATTTTGAATCTTAAATTTGCTCTTATTTTTCTGGATATATCCTTGATATATCTTTCATTGTACCAAGTATCAATTCCAACAGTGTCATTATCTTTCAGGCTGTCATACCTTCCGTCATAGGTAATTACCCTTACACCGTTTTCCTCCAGGTAGTCCAGAAACAGAAGGGTTTTTGCATTATTTCTTCCGAGCCTGGATAAATCTTTAATTACCAGCAAATTTACAATTCCTCTGGATATATCGTTTTTGAGTTCTTCAATCCCCTTTCTTTCAAATCCGGCCCCCGAGACATTGTCATCCACATAAACCTTTACTATACTGCCTAAATTCCTGCTCTTAACAAACTCCTCCAGAAGTCCTCGCTGGGTTTCAATGGTTTCAAAATTCTGTTCATTATCATCTCTGCTCTCTCTGACGTATATGGCTACTTTATATACGTCCCCATGTTTACTCCTGCACATCCTTTCAATTTCTGTCTCTCAGCATTAACCGGGCTATTTTAATTAAAACTTCTTCATCCGTCAACTGCTTTTTAAACTTTTTTACAATAATTTTTGACACCTTTTTTTCTTCATTTTCATGCCGAAACAACAAAATCTACTAAAAAATATATATGCTGTTGATGGCGATAATAAAAATTGTCCCATGATAATACATATTGAATATTTCCCTGTCTTTCATACACCGGTGTTTTCAGCCATTGTTCTATATTTTTTGACCCGTATTTCGGCAAAGGAGTAAAAACGAAGAGAATACTTTTTACGGACATTGGAACTAATCATATCATTTTAAGGAGCCATAAGATACAGTCCGATAAATATTATGTACAACACTATTGAAACAACTATGGGCCAATGGGAAATTATAGAAATCACATCGTTTTTTACTGTTGTTTGCGACTCCCTAATTTTGTATTTTCCTTCTGTAGCCAACTTAAAACATACCAGAAGCAAAAGAACAAAGGCAGTGCATATTGCACCGAACAGTAAAGAATATCCCAAATTTTGCAAAGTATAATAATTCGAAGTCTTTTCTACATCCTTTAATGAATACTGCATTATTGTAGCCAGGAAATTATTCATGAAGTGGGCAATTACACCGGCAAAAATGGAATTGGTTCTTACCACATAATAGCCGAATAATATCCCCAAAAATATCGGTCCCAATAAATTGTTAATATCAAAATGAAAGACACCAAACATAATTCCCGTTATAACAACAGCCTTCATAGTTCCCCTGTTTTCGTAAGCACTCAGTAAAAGTCCCCTGTGCAAAATTTCCTCACATATCGCAGGTGCTATCGCTATTACAAGCAGTGTAACAAATACTTCTGCAGGATTTTGAGGTATGGGAATTGGCGAATTATCCGGCAAATGGCCTATAAACTGCAGTAAATACACAACAATTGAATTTAATGACGAAGCAGCATAAAGAGCCGGTCCCGATATCAATATTATCAAAAAGGATGGCAGCAACCCCGGTCTGTTAAACCTTAGAGCATCCTTTATATTTATTCTGTTCCGGATCATATAAAACAAAGTCGGAAACAAAATACAATAAAATTGAATCATTATTAAAATCAACAACATATTGTCATCGAGAATTTTTCCAAATGCGATGTCCACCAGCTCAGTCACAAAGGAAAATACAATATTTATGACCAATACAAGCATAAAAACCTTATTTGCCCCAGTAACCGTTACTTTATTGTTCACAGCAGCATTAATCCTTTCTGTTAAGAATTTATAAAGGAAATACAATATCAGTTAATACCTTCCTAAATAATCCTCTTTTCCGTTATAACAAAGTCCAGCGGAATATCATGTTCTTCAACAGGCACAGTATCATATATCTGAAATTCAAAAGCAATTCCTGCTTTAGGACAACAGGGTTTAACCGTTTTAAGAAATCTGTCATAAAGTCCTGCGCCATAGCCAACCCTGTTTCTATTTCTATCAAATGCAACTCCCGGTACTATAACCAAATCAATTTCTTCCGGATTAAAAATTTCCGCCCTGTCCTTTTTTGGCTCCAAAATACCGAAAGTTCCTGCACATAAATCCCTTTCCAGATCCTTAACCTCATAAGGAACAATCTTCTTTACACCATCTATTGTATCCACAAGAGGCAAAATCACTTTTTTTCCCTTTTCAAAACAATGACTTAATATATACTTTGTCATCACTTCATTTTTAAAATCCATATAACACATTATTGCACGACCGTTTATAAAAGGTTCCAGATCAATAACTTTTTTAGTGATCTCAATACTTTTGCTTTCTATACTTTCCCTGTTTTCATTTTTTCTCAGGGAAGCAATTTCTTGTCTGATAATTTTTTTTGTTAACAATTCGCTCACCTTAAATCCCCTATTTGATACATAATCCATTCTATTACACAATATTTAAATATATACAACATCCCGAAAGTTACAGCTGTTATTGCCAGAGAATATACACCCCTTCTTTCGGGATTTCCAATATTCAATAATTTTATTACCGTATAACCCAATCTTGAAATTATAAATACCAAACCGGACAGGCACGCAGTAGAAACTGTCCACCAGGCCGGTAAGTCAAACTTTAAAATAATAAAAGCCACCGAAACATTTATAAAGGTTAGCAATAGTAAATCAACACAGCCGTCAATTACTTTTAGCCGGTTTGAGCCATCAACTTTATAATTGGCTGCGGGAATCAGAAAAAGAGCTATGGGCATACCAAAGAAAATTCCGGTTAGCAGCCTTACAGTATTATCGGTCTGCCTGATTAAAGCATAGGAACTGACGGCATCAATCATCATCGGAACAGTTAACATAATCAATAATATCCCGGTTCGTGTTGACGGAATTTTATCGGATTTTAACTTTCCCCGGCAAATACAGTATATTAACGCAATAAAAATTCCCAAATATATGCCTGTATCCCTTGCACAAAAAGGAAGTGGCTTTTCACCGATATATATGGTACGTTCCTGTATCTGGTGGCACACTAAACTACCTATAAAAAAATATAATTTTGAAATTATGTCCATATTACTAAATACCATTATTCGCGGGAATTAACAATCCTGCAATACAACAGAAAATAGCCCAAATTACAAAAACAATAATTGAGTTAACCAGCAATGCCACTCCAAAGGATCTTTTGTCTTCATCTCCTTCCGAGTTCACAAACACAATTGCTATTATTGCACCCACCAATTGGCCTAATCCCGGTACAAAATTGCATAAAGATGTTAAAAATACCTTCATTGCATTACTGACAGAAGGTTTTGCATAAGCCCTCATGCCAGGAGTATTTATCATTGTGGGTCTCATCGGTCTAACATTATTATAAACAGCGGGCTTTTGCACAGCAATTTGCTCTTGCGGAATTTGTGTACCGCTTCCGACAACCCCTTCCTTCCTTGCCTGCACATTTATCTTTTCTTCCCCAGGGGTATTGTAGTTGGTATCAAACAGTCCGCCTTTATTTATTTCATCGTCAATTTTTTGCTCATTTGTAAAATCCTTGTTTTCAATATCGGCATTAACGGAATTATCGATTAGTCCCTTTGAATGATAGCTGCCTGTACTTTCTGTTGTTGAACCGTCATCATAAAGTCCTTTATTTTTAACCTCATCATTGCTTAAGCTTCTTTCCCTGTTAAGAATACTGCCGCAATAAGGACATCTTTTCGCATCCGGCGATATTTCTTCACCACAAAAATTGCATATGGCTTTTTCTTCTCCAAAATTGCTCATCTAACCACTCCTATCTTTCAAAAAGCTGCAGTTGTTCACTTTAAAGTTCTTTATATTCTTCAAAATCGGACAAAATCCTTCAATCTTCTTTCTAAAAACATTTCAATCCTTAATTTAAAAAAATATACAAAAGCATTATATTTCAGTAAAACAAATAAATCAACTGTAAAATAAAATAAAAAACGGCACTGTATCTTATTACAGCGCCATTTCTGCCTGCCTGTGTCAAAAATAATCCTTCTTTATTTCATTGAAAATCTTTTAACTTTTTGTTTCAAAATATAATATTTACAATCAATTCAAAACAGCCTTAATGTATGTAATTACCCGATTCAACCGGCATCAAATCAATGTGAAGAATCTCCCCTCCAACAGGTTCCCGCTGCACTTCCTTGATTATTGCCTTAAACTGCCGGCCTTCAAAGCTAACATTTAGAACTATATCTTCTTCCACTCTGCCTGCCAGTATAGCTCTCAATTCATCTCTGTCTATTTCAATCGGCAAGCTTTCCTTTCCCTGATATAAGACACCCGGCACCTTACCTTCCCGAACGATTTTTCTTACTCCTGACGAACCTACCTCTGTTCTGTTCTCTAGATTGATGTTAAACTCTTCCATATCAATTCTCCTTTACCAATGAAACTTATTTCATTAATAAAGTATTGCCTAAAGGTTACCGATTAATACCTGTCATTCTTCTTCCTTGTCCCAGTCCTCATAATATAAATACAGCAATGCTTTTATGATATCGTTGCAATTCTCGGTAGTAACCATGTGAATATCTCCCTCATCAACCTGAATAAAAATTTTAATATTATATTCGTAACTGTTGTCTATTACTGTACTAATTATATCAATAGCTTCAAGAGGCCTGTTGTATTTATAGGTCCATTGTCCAACATCACTGTCTAAGTCTATTTCTTTTTGGTAATACTTTTCCAAAAAACTTTTTATTTCTCCTACTTTTCTTGAACAAAGACTTACATTAATACTCATTGAGTGGTTCCCCCTATTTTTTATTGCATGTCCTTTGAGTTTTTGACCTTTTCGAATTATATAAAACTCTTCTGCAAAGGCCAATAAAAATTTATTCATTCAAAGCACATTTAAAATATTAAATTTGACAATATCAAAGAAAAACCTTTATGTAATTTTTTCTTTTGTTTCGGAATAGTCCGACCGTATTTAAATTTATTATTTTGAAATAATAATAGTAGCTATAAAACTAGGAGAAATGGAGGTAGTTAACGGCCATATATTTCGGAAAAATTCTGCATAATTCCCTGAATTTTTCATGATATATATGGCCTAAAACAATATGAGACTGAAGCCAAGTTTATCCTTATTATTAATTGTTATCATAACTTGCTCTTTACTGATTGGCGGTTGTAAACGGAAGGAACAATCGCCGGAATCACAGGCAAAACAAATGAAAGGAACCGAAAAATCCGATAAAATTCCTGAAGATCTTGAAAAAATAGAAAACAGCATAGAAAAAATAATTAGAGCTTTGGAAGGCCCTGCTGTTGCAATAAAAGGCGAAGAAGGGCAGGATAATAATAAAGCAGGTCAATCCAAAAACCGGAAAGTAATCATAAAGATGCTAAATCAAATGATAGTGAGAAAGAATCGACCTCCGAAGAAAAAAGCGAGGAATATAAATCGGAAAGCAAAGAAGAGAAAACCACTGAAGAACAAAAAAACTCTGTAGGCAATGACAGCGAAAAAGGTGTCCCTCAAAAAGATCCCTGGCAGGAAATATCTTCCATCACCAACCAATTACATTATGAATGGAATGCCTATATTCCGTCTGCAATGAAAAAGAATGCCGGAAAAGACTTAATTGACAAATTTGACAATTCATTAAACAATTTAACATCCAATGCTGTAACAAAAGACAAAAATAAAACCCTTTTGGCTGCCAATGAATTGTATCAATATATTCCGGATTTTTATATGCTGTATAGGACTCCATCATCGCCCGAAATCAAAAGGATCAGGTATTACATCCGGAACGCTGTATTAAATGCCTCAATTTTAAACTGGGACCAGGCGCGTAAAGATATAGAAAATTTAAAATCTTCCTGGGCAATATATAAAAACACGATAGATGCCCAAAATCAAGATCTTGCCAGTAAACTTGACTATTCAATTTATGAACTTGAAAAAGTTGTCAACGAAAGCAATGTGTATCTCACAGACATAAAAGGAAGAATTGCAATTTCGAATACCGAAAGCATTGAAAAAGCAGAAAAAGAAATGGAAAAAGAAAAGCAATAAAAAATAAAGTTTACAGCAAAAAGGCAGTAATCAGATTTTAACTACTGCCTTTTAATTCTTATTCAATATTTACATAGCTATGCCTCTCATCAGCCTCATATTTACATTCTAATTACCGTTTTCAAACAACTAATTTAATTCTTCCAATTCTTCTATAATCCGGTTTATATTGAATAAATGCTCGTGTTCTTTTGCCAGTATATCCTGCATTAATTTAGCACTTTCATCATCAAGGTCACCTTTTACAATCTCTTTAACCATTGCTATACCTTTACCTTCGCCATCATAGGCCTGTTTAACCAAGTCTATGGTTTTCTTGTCTCCCATGGTTCTCATAGCAAGCTTTGCATTGGCCATAACCCCTGCAAACCCAAGGTCTTCTTTAGGCTCTCCACCCAGTTCTTCTATTCTTTTTTCCAATAATTTAACATGCCTTTTATGGTCATCAAGTATTTTTTGAAATTCTTCTTTTACACGGTCATCCTCTACCATATGAATAAATCTGTCATAGGATTCCACAGCCATGTGTTCGCCTTTTAAAACTGTATTCAATTCATTAACTACAGTATTTTCCATTTCCCTTCTTCTCCTTTTGTAAAAAATAATATGCAATTTTACGAATAGATATTTGCTTCAATAATATTATCTCCCGCAAAACAGTATTTATTTTTTATGAAGATACTTCCAAAAAAGCCTCTGTGATTTTTTACAGCTTAAAATTTCCTGAAATTAAATTCTATAAAACATCAATAGGAAAACTTTTTAAAAATCAAAATTGGAATTAGAAATTTTATATAAATTCCTGCAAGTAAACTATTTTGAAAAAATAGAAATTTACTTATTCTAAATGAAAAGTACATAGGTTATAATATACAAGTGTTCCATAGCAGAATTTATTTAATAATAAGTTCGAAAGGAATTTTTTATGCGGGTATTGGGTTTGATTGTTGAATACAATCCATTTCACAACGGTCATTTATATCATCTTGAACAAGCTAAAAGCTTGTGCAATGCCGACTATGTCCTTTGCGTAATGAGCGGGAACTATATTCAGAGAGGGGAACCTGCCATTGTAAACAAGTGGGCCCGTGCCAAAATGGCTTTACAATGCGGAGTTGATTTGGTTATTGAGCTTCCCGTTCCCTATGCTATGTCCAGTGCCGAGTTTTTCGCGTACGGTGCCGTAAAGATTCTCAATGATATCGGCGTGGTGGACTATTTGTGCTTTGGAAGTGAGACAGCAGACATAAATACCTTTGATATTATCGCAGATATTCTGGTCAGTGAACCGGAAAGCTACAAAAACGTGTTAAAACAGGAGTTGGGTAAGGGAAAATCCTTTCCTTCGGCAAGGGAAACGGCACTAAAAAGCTTTTTATCGGAAAAAGGCACTGACATATCCGACTTTGAAGCAGTTATCGGATCGTCAAACAACATACTCGGAATAGAATACATTAAGGCATTGAAAAGATTAAAAAGCAGAATTAATCCCGTTACAATAAAACGCATAAATAATTCTTACAATTCGGAGGAAATCACAGGCAGTATTTCAAGCGCCACCTCCATAAGAAAATTAATTCAGACTCAAAAAAGTCAGTTGGATGCAGTCCTTCCGGCTAATTGCCTAAATATTCTGGAAGAAGAGTTTAATGCCGGAAGAGGTCCAATATTCCCTAATAATTATGAATTGCTGATTCTTTCAAACATCCGCAGAATGACCAAAGAAGAGATAAGAATGCTCCCCTATGTTTCGGAAGGAATGGAAAATCGCATAAAGGATGCAGCAGAGAATTCCGGCACATGGGATGAACTTATCGAAAAAATATGTACCAGGAGATATACCAGGACAAGAGTTCAAAGAATACTTACCGGTATAATGACCGGGCTTACTTCCGTTGACTTTGATAACCTCAACAAATTCGGTGGACCTCAGTATGCAAGAGTTTTAGGACTCAACAACAAGGGAAGACAGCTTTTATCCTATATGAATAAAGTTTCCCGCATCCCCATTATAACCAAAACCGCCGATTTTACAAATTCATGCAATCTGCTTTTGAGAAAAATGCTTAAGATAGAAGCTTTTGCTACTGATATGTATGTACTGGGCTATCAAAATCCACTTTACCGTAAAGCCGGTCAGGAGTTCACCCAAAATGTAATTGTCATTAAATAACCCACAGGTAATTTACGCTAAATATATCTTTCTGAAAAGTAATCAACTGAAACAAACCATTAGCTTACAGCATTTTTCAATAATAAACAGTCTTTTATAAAAACATAAAATCCGCCCAAACAATTTAACCTTTACAAACCGCCGGGAGCAGTTTGTAAAGGTTAAATCAAAATCTTAAACTTCCATAATTATCGGTAGAATCATCGGACGTCTTTTTGTCTTTTCATATAAGTAATCCCTTAACGCATCCCTGATTATGCTCTTTTTGGTAGACCAATCATTCTTCCTCTTGTTTTCACATTTTTGAAGAGCCTGTCGGGTAATCTCCTTTATCTCCTCAATTAAGTCTTCCGATTCCCGAACATATACAAAACCTCTTGAAATAATGTCCGGTCCTGCAACAACATTTCCCGTATCTCCTTCAATGGTAATAACTATTACAATAAGACCGTCCTGAGACAAGTGCTTTCTATCTCTCAATACGATATTTCCGACATCTCCAACACCCAAGCCGTCTACCAGTACTTTACCGGCTGTAACGCTTCCGTTAATACGCGCCGAATCTTCCGTCAATTCGATAACTTTACCTATATCCATAATAAAAATGTTTTCCGAAGGCATTCCCAATTCGTTAACAAGGTTTGCATGACGTTTCAGGTGCCTGAACTCTCCGTGTACGGGAATGAAAAACTTAGGCTTTATGAGACTGTAAATCAGTTTCAGCTCTTCCTGGCTGGCATGCCCCGAAACGTGAATATCCGCTAAAGATTCATATATAACTTCTGCGCCTTTGCGGAAAAGGTCATTTACAACTTTTGAAATTGTCTTTTCATTTCCCGGTATAGGACTGGCTGAAATAATTACAAGGTCTCCCGGAACAATATCTACCTTCTTGTGATCTCCGGATGCCATTCTTGCCAGTGCAGACATGGGTTCACCCTGGCTTCCCGTTGTTATAATAACCAGCCTTTCGTCAGGATATTTTGAAATCTGGTCGATATCGATAAGCATCCCTTCCGGCATATTGAGGTAGCCCAAATTCATGGCAACCTTCGCTACATTAATCATACTCCTGCCGCATATAGCTATTTTCCTGTTAAACTTGATGGCTGCATTCACAACCTGTTGGATTCTGTGAACATTTGAAGCAAAGGTGGCAACAATTATCCTTTTCCTTGCATTCATGAATATTTCTTCAAAAGTCTCTCCAACAGTTCTTTCAGACATGGTATAGCCGGGGCGTTCTACATTGGTGCTGTCACTCATAAGCAAAAGAACACCTTTATTGCCCAATTCCGCCAATCTGGCCAAATCCATCGGTTGTCCTTCAATTGGCGTATAGTCAATTTTAAAGTCCCCGGTATGCACAACAGTACCGACGGGAGTATGTATAGCAAGGGCTACGGAATCGGCTATACTGTGGGTTGAACGTATAAATTCAACTTTAAAACAACCGAGATTAATAACATCCGACGGTTTAACCACCCTTAAGTCTACATTCTTTGAAATACCGTGTTCCTCAAGTTTTTGCTCCAACAGTCCCAGTGTCAGCCTTGTGCCGTATACAGGCACTTTTAAGTCCTTCAATATATAGGGAAGCGCTCCTATATGATCTTCATGTCCGTGGGTTACAACAATTCCTCTGACTTTTTCGTAATTTTTTGTGATATAGGTCACATCAGGAATAACCAGGTCTATTCCCAACATATCGTCCTCAGGAAAAGCCACTCCGCAATCGACAACAAACATATCCTCGTCGTATTCAAATACCGTTATGTTTTTGCCGATTTCCCCCATTCCTCCGAGTGGAATTATCTTTAGTTTTTTCTTCTTTTTAGCCACAATTAAACCTCCACTTTCTTCAAATTTCTTCATAAGTTGTTTGCTTTATTTTTATATAACTTTTCATATTTTCCACGCTCAAAATCATGTCAAGGTTCATCAATATGTGTCACGTTTTTTAAATCCGACCCTCTAAAGAACACAATTGTTCCCTTTATAGCTTTATTATCCGCAAAAAAGCCGTTATTATCCTAACGAACTCTTTATATCCGAAAACACATGAACCGAAAGTTCCGTTTACCGGAACAACCAACCTCAAGGATCTTTCTTAAACCGGTAAAGGAAAATTTCCATTCCGCTCCCCAGATATCGGGAGCTATAAACGACCCACCTAAACAGATTTTTTCAGTTTCCATTTATATAAGGTGAATTATAATCAAAGCATTAGCAATTTATAATTTTCCAGTAAAAAATTATAAACTAATTTTTTGTTTTATAATTTTCATATATCTTCAACCGATTTATATCCGTAAAAAACAAACATTTCCCGGCACTCCAAATTATATAGGTTTCTCAGTGCATTTCGTCAGCAACTTTTATATTATAGCACATTTTTCTAATAAAAAAACATTATTTATCCATAAAATCCTTTCAGGTATAAAAAACTGTTAATTGAACTTTAAAAAAATTGCTTACAACTTATCCAGCTCTTCCTTTATGCTGGGCAGTTTCCAGTTTATTCTTCTTGCATCTTGTATTACATCGCTGTAAACATTAAGCGTTTGTTTTGCAATTATATCCCAGTTATATATGGTATTAACCTTTTCAAAGGCTCTCTTTTTCATTTCTTCAGCTTTATCCGGATTGTGCAGTATCTCCAGTATACTGTCGGCAAGAGAATTGGGATTGCCGGTATAGGATTTCATTCCGTCCACACCGTGTTCAACTATTTCAGCAAGGCCTCCCGCCTCCGATACCACCACCGGCACGTTAGCTACCATTCCCTCCAGAGCAACAATGCCGAAAGGTTCATATAGACTTGGAAATACAGCCACATCAGCACATTTGTACAGTTTTTTCAGTTCATCCTCACATAGATAACCGGTAAAATAGACTTTATGAGCTATTCCCTTGTGATAGGCCATAGCTTTCAAATGTTCAAGCTCAGGACCTTTCCCGGCTATCACAAACTTTGCGTCATTGTAATAGTGAAGGGTTTTTGGAATAGCATCAATTAAAACATGTACTCCTTTTTCATTCACAAGTCTTCCGACAAAGAAAACTATTTTTTCGTTATCGGCAGCAAATCTTCTCCTGTATTCAATATCCCTCTCATATCCTTTAAATTTATCCAAATCCACACCGTTCGGAATAATATAAATCTTGTCATCGGGTACATTAAAAACCTGTTTTACTTCATTTCGCATATAAGCACTGTTTACAATAAGTTTCCACGATTCGTACGCAAGCCACCATTCAACACTGCTGATGTAACTCTGAGTCTCATTATGTATTCCACAGTTTCTTCCGTGTTCCGTTGCATGGATTGTCGCCACCATCGGTATGGTATACGAATACTTCAGTGCTCTTGCAGCAAAAGCCACAATCCAGTCATGGGCATGAATTATATCAAACCTTCCGGTTTCATTTATCAGTTTGACTCCATATTCTATGATTACATAATTCAGTTGCAACACCCAATCGACAAAATTGTTGGCAACCACGTCATAAGAGTGAAGTCTGTGGACATACACATTTTTATCTTTTTCCAACTCTTTTGTACCCATTTCCCAGCATGTTATAACATGAACTTCATTTCCTTCCGATGCAATTTTTTGTGCCAAACCATGAACAACTCTGGATATTCCTCCAACTATTCTGGGTGGATATTCCCACGATAGCATTAAAACACGCATAATACTCTCCTCCAAGCATAAAACAAGAGGCTGCATTTATTGCTCTTGATTATCTGTGTAATTTATCACATTCATAGTATACTCAATATCTCTTTTTTATATTATCAATTGCCCCAAACTCACCTTATTTTTTTATTGGTAATATAAGTTAATTATAAGATTAATATTATTCGTCGTTTTTTAAAAAATTCCTTCTTTATATAAATCTATGGTACTCTTTAAGAATCTTTCCGCAATTTCATAATTAAAATAACTTCCGCTTCCTGAAAAAAGGCTGTTTTAAAACCCATCTCAAGCATAATTACAGCGGAAGTTATTTTTAATCCTTTACTATTCATTTTAACTTTTTACATTCTTTTTGCACTTTCATAAGCCAATTCGGAACGTTCGCATTCTTCATCGGTTAATGTAACCTGATAACACAGCGGACTTCCCTTCATACGCTCTGAAGCATAACACAATCCGTTTGTTCTTATATCAAGAAACGGATGGTCAATTTGTTCCGGATCTCCCAAAAGGATAATCTTTGTTCCTTTTCCCGCCCGGGTTATTATGCCTTTAACCTGTTTAGGCGTAAGATTTTGGGCTTCATCAATTATAATCCATTGCTTTACTATAGATCTTCCGCGTATAAAAGCAATAGCTTCAGTATTGATTATTTTCCTGTCGAAAAGCTCATCTATTTTATCCTTTAACTCCTTTTCACTGTTGTATCTCTCATTTTCATCATTATCTATAAGTACCTCAAGGTTATCTATTACAGGTCTTAGAAAAGGTGCAATTTTATCTTGCTCCGTACCGGGCAGAAAACCGATATCCTCATCCAGGCGTACATTAGGTCTGCACACCAGTATCTTCCTGTACAATTTGCTTTGTTCAACCATTATTTTATGCAGTCCAACCGCCAGAGAGTAAAATGTTTTTGCAGTCCCTGCCGGCCCTTTTATAATTACAAGGGGTGCCTTGTCGGCATCCATCATCAATGCTTCCTGCATAAATTTCTGTCCTGCATTTCTCGGTGTAACACCAAAAGGCCTTTCATGTATAAACGTAAGCGGCACAATTTTTTTACCGTCAAACCGACCCAATGCCGTTTGCTTTTCGTTAACCGAAGAGTGGATTATCAAAAACTGATTCACAACTAATTCGGGGCACTCGGTCTTCGAATAGTCACAATTGTAGCAAAATACATCTTCAGCATCCAGAAAACCTTTATTGTAAAACTCGTTTATTTTTTGTTCGGTTGCATATACATCCAGCCTTCCCTGATACTGCTTCTTATACTCGGGAACCTGTTCGGCAAAAAAGTCCTGTGCCACTATTCCTATTACATTAGCCTTTATTCTTTCAAAAACATCCTTGGTAACAAGAAATACGTTTTCACCTTTTTCCATTAACCCTTTGCATACTTTCAGAATTCTATTGTCATTGTTCAAATCCGACCAGCTGGGGGGAAGTTGTACATTGTTGCAGTTCAGCTCTACCCTTAATTCTCCTCCGTTCTCAAGTAATACTCCCTTGCTCAGATCACCTTTTGTTCTCAGATCGTCCAATATCCTTGCCGCATGACGTGCATTGGCTCCCAACTCGGAATTGTCCTTTTTGAATTTATCCAATTCCTCCAAAACAACCTCGGGAATTACTATCCTATTGTCGCCAAAGGAATACAATGCGAAGGGAGTCTGCAGCAATACATTAGTGTCAAGAACGAATGTTTTTTTCAATAGTTATCGCTCCTATTCCTTTAATTTTGTGTAAAACTTGTGTCAATACAGAGCTTATTACTATAAAAAAACTACAAAATAGTTTATAGCCAGAGTTTCTATCAAATCAATCTTTTGAGATTATTTCACATAATTTTTATCATAGGCCACTAATATAAAATATGTCATTTCACCCCCCGATGATTCAACATTTTTTATTATAACTTATTTAAGAAGAGTTCTTCACAGCACTTATACAAATTATTGCAAAAAGAACGGCAGAAATAAAAATACACAAATCAATTATGACCAATAAGATATACATACTGATATGGATTTTACAGAAGTGCCTGAAATATTACAAAAAAACCGGTGCTCAATAACTGCTTCAATCAGATTTAAAACCATATGAAATAAAAAGCACCGGAAATTAACAGGATGATAAAACTAGTAAAGCAAGATAATTGCCATCAGTTCCAAAGGCTCGCCACCGGTATTTTCAACTGCATGGGAAGCCCCATTACCGGTGATGATAGCATCTCCTTCCTTAACTTCAGATAATGTTCCGTTGTCATTTACAGTTCCCTTACCTTTTATGACATAGAATATTTCCTCTTCATTGTCATGCTGGTGAAGCCCTATAGAACATCCGGGATTTATGGTAATTTTCGCACAAAGTCTGGCTTTACCCTTAAGTTCTTCCTGTTTGAAAATGTGAAGTATTTCAACGGAACCTTTTCCTCCTCGCATTTGCTCTTTTATTTCTTTAACCATTTCGTCAGCACGTTTAATCATATTCACACCTCTTTAAGATTGAATTATAATGCATTATTTGATTTAAACCCAAACTTTTTACAATACCTATCCAAAGCTTAAAACATATATAAACATTTTAATACATAAATATTTTCGAATCAACACATTTTCAATCCCTGTCATATACATTATCGGCAAAGAAAAATGTAAAAGAAACCGAAATTTTAAAACTTAATTACAGCAAGTTTTTTAACTGTTGCACAGTTGAACAATAGAGCAAAATAAAGTAGAATATTTAATATAAATTTTAAACAAAAGAAATTTAGTAAGGGTGGGGATTACTATTTTAAACATTTCACCAGCAATTGTTAATATACACGTATTTGATGAAATTACAAAGCTCCGTGGGCGCGACCTCCTTTTTAATCCTTTTTTCAAAGCTCCCCCCATGGTTTTGTCTTTTGTTACATACACTACAGTTTTTAATGTGCCAAACGGTTTGGTAAACTTCAAATATAGATTGACCAATCCTATGAACGAAATTATGCATGAAACCAATATTAATGGTGTAGAAGTTACAGGAAACGCTTTTTCTAACGTAATCATATGGAATAATGTCAATTTTACTATGGAGGGTGAGCATACCATAACTTTTTATCTTTCCACCGGATCCGGATTTGAGCCTACAGGCAGCACAATTATCATTATCGAAAAACAGCCAAAAGTCAATAACGGCTAAATTTCGCTGCAAAAAATCCTATAAAAATATTGAACGTAGAACTCCTTATACATAAAGGATCTACGTTCAACAAAATCTTTCTCAGTAATAGAATATTCAATTTTTTCACCGTAAATAAAAACTCAAATATTGCTGCTTACCTCTGTTCTGACTTCTCCCGTTTCGAGAGCCAACAAGTAATCTCCCCATCTTGACGCCCAGGCACGCAAATCAGCTATATCAAGAGGTGTAGGAACCTTAGATTCTGTGTGCTCTGCAATTTTTTGAGCAAGGCTTTTGTATATCTTTGCCTGCTGTGAATCGGGTGCAGCTTCAATAGTTGTTTTCCCCTGAAGCTCGCTCTGGGTTACTGTAACCGATCTAGGAATGTATTCTATGACTTGAGTATTGGTCTGCTTTACAAAATCGTCAATTATTTCTTTTGCATAGGGTGCATTAATTGAGTTGGCAATAACTCCGCCCAAAAGAGCACCACCGGAATTGGAATACTTTTGTATTCCCTTAAACAGATTGTTGGCAGCATATATCGCCATAAAATCGGCTGATGAAACAGTAAAAACATGTTCGGCGATTCCCTCGCGAATAGGAACTGCAAAGCCACCGCACACTACATCTCCGAGAACATCATATATTACAAAATCCAGGTCCAGCTCCTCGAAAACTCTTTGCTGCTTAAATAATTGTACAGCAGTAATAATACCTCTTCCGGCGCAACCGACTCCTGGCGCAGGTCCTCCGGCTTCAACGCAATATATGCCATTAAATCCTTCATATATTACTTCACTTGCTTTAACCGTATTTTTATCCCTCAATGTATCCAGGACTGTAGGTATGTATTTGCCTCCTCTCAATGTATTGGTCGAGTCGCTTTTAGGGTCGCAGCCAAACTGCATAACTTTATATCCTGCTACTGAAAGGGCTGCACTTATATTTGAAGTTGTGGTGGATTTTCCAATACCCCCTTTTCCATAAATAGCAATTTGTTTAATTTTTTTAGCCATACTTCATCTCTCCTTTTTGCAAAGATTAATTTTCATACCCTATCCATTGCTATCAAGCATTTCTCTTTTGGTTGACTAAGTTTATAAACTTTTTAGCATATAAACAAAAAAGACCAAGCTAAAACAACACCTTACGTGTTTCCAGCTTAGTCTCCAGTCTTTCTGGTCAACCAATATTAATACGAGTATTCCTATCGTTTTAATATATTTTAAATCATTTTAAGAGCTATGTCAATACCTATTGCAAAATTCTGCGAAAGGAAGTCAAGTTTTATAAAGAATCGGTTTAAGAATTGTTTCAGTTAACGGATAATTCATACACATTTATTATGTTTCCGTTCAAAATGCCTTTGACTATAACTTTGAAGCCGCTGTTTTTCGTTAACTTTTTCAGCTGCTCATAAGCAAGCTGATGTCCCTTCTCATCAAACTCTAAAAATTTATAGCTTCCGTCACCCTGTTCTACAGCAATGCCATATCCGCTGTCCACGCATTCATCCATCAAAAGGCATGCTCGTGTCTCATTTTCCGGCTTAATTATTTCGAAACAGTGTTTATCAATAAGATATCCTTCCCATGTTTCAAATTTTATTTCATCAGCCGCTTTCTTATGTTCTTCTCCCTTTGTCTCTTTTTGCTTTTCATTTATACTTCGATTTACTGCATCAAGCGCTTCATCCTTTTCTTTTACTGTTTTATCCGCAGCACTGTTTTCGGCATTAAGTCGATTATTCTCTATACTTTCGCACTCTTTCCCCGACTTATTCTTTTCCATATTACATATTTCTTTTCCCATGTCCATTTTGCATGCCTCTTTTTCCTTTCCCATTTTACATGCTTCTTTTTCATCACAGTTATTGCTGTTCAATCCGGGAGAGTATTCTCCTTCCGAATTGCCCATTCTGCAGCCGGACGTCTCTACGTTATCTTTATCGTTTTTTGATAAAATTATGTTTTCAGGTATTCGGTTTAGGTCTGAAACTACATAAATATTGCCTTTTATCATCCCCATCCAGCATGTATAGACAATTTCTCCTTCATTTTCAGCAGTAAATTCTATTATATTTTCACCCACAGTCAACTTTTTGTTTATATTGAGCTTTGGGATGGTTATTTCATTGTTGCATTGGTTTAAAGACTCCTTGTCTGCAGTAATAGTCCATTTTACAGGTATTCCTTTCTGTACTATAATTGAAGGATAGCTCCCTGATTCAATCTTTGTGACAACCTTTTGAAAATTCCCCTCAATTTTTGCAATGCCATCGGTATTAACATTGCTTTTACCCATAAAATTTAAGTTTATGCCCGACAGTGCCAGTCCTCTTCCTATCATGACAAACCCGAGAACCACTACCAAAGCGGCACTGAACTTTAGAATCCTGTTGGAATTTTTCTTGCTTATAAAAGAATTCAACATGCCAAAAACCAAAAGTGCCGGTACAGTTCCCACAGAAAATACAAACATCGACAGTGCCCCGATTACAACACTTCTAGTACCCAAAGCATACAACTGAACAATCTGAAGAGGTCCGCAAGGCATCAATCCTGTCAGTATACCCACAATAAAAGGAGTATAGTTGTTTTGGTTAACCAATTTTCTAGCCACAAAAGACGGGACGGGGATATTGAATTTCCTTAACGCAGGAAATATTCCCAAAAGCTTTATCCCCATTACAATCATCAGAATACCTCCTGCAATGGGAACCAAGCCTTTCAACAATCCGTTGAAACTCAATACCTGTCCCAGCCCTCCTACAAGACCGCCAATAAAAGTGTAGGAGATTATCCTTCCCAAATTATATAAAGCCGACGGAAGCATTAAATTTTTTATATCTTTCCTTTTGTCCTGTAAATTTTCCACTTTTCCTATTGTTTGCGACATTGCTATACCGCCGCACATGCCGATGCAATGAACCGATGTGAGTATTCCCAGTACGAACAGTATACCGTAGCTGGAATCTTCGCCAAGGGACGGCAAATTCTTCAGCATAAAAAGGTCATGTAAAAGATTTATCAAGTCAATGGACAAATAATGCTTGAAAACTTGATAAACAGCGACAACAGCTATCACTCCAAACAAAATAGCTATACTTTTATGCAAAATACTTTTAACATCCTTTGGACTGTTTTGAATAGCTTCCTTCGGCCTCATCCCGATCTCCCTTCCTGAAAAAATTTCAACTTTTTTAATATCTTTTACAGAGCTTATTTCTCCACCAGCTCAGTAATTCTGATTATATCACCACTGACCAGACCTTTAGCTCTCACAACCACATTATTTTCTTTTGTTGTTGTCTTTAAAATTTCTTTTGCAATTTCCTGTCCTTTGTCATCAAATTTATAGAATATGTAATTTCCATCTCCCTGCTTTACAGCCACTCCATATCCGCTGGCTTCGCACTTCTTCATTTTTAGGCATTCCACCGAATCTTTTTCCGGCTCCCCAAAAGCAAAGCAGTGCTTATCTATAAGTACTCCGGTAAGTTCAGTTTCTGCATTCACCTCAGGAATAAGATCTTTGTCTATTTCTCCAACCTTGGCTTTGTACAATAAAACCACTGCCTCCGCCCTTGTAATTCCTTTATAGGGCAAAATCCATCCATCCGATGAGCTTTTTAAGTATCCTTGCTGTAATGCATTGAATAAATCAGCTTTAGCCCAATCGGGAACCTCATCGGCATCTTTATAGTTAAAATCCTCCTTTTTGAAACTTCCATCCCACTTTAACAAATTGGCCAGTATTTTTGACGCCTCAATCCTGCTGACAATATTATCAGGCTTTATGGTTCCGTCATCATAGCCCGATATATATCCGGCATTTACAGCGTTATATATTTCGTCCTTATACCAGAAACTCTTTGAAACATCTTTAAATGTAACCTCTCCTTTGCTTTTCAGATCAAATACCCGGTTAATCAGAGTAAAAAACTCAGCTCTGGTTATTTCTCTATCCGGCTTAAAACTGCCATCGGGATATCCTAAGACATATCCCTTTTCATAAAACTCCCTAATCTGGCTTTCCGCCCAATGTCCCAAATAGTCAGTGGATCCTGCATATACCTTTGTGCCGAATACTGCTGCAACAGTCAATAATAAAAGTATTTTGTTCAAAAATTTTCTACTCATTTTGACCCCTCCTAACTGAAGTTAAATTATTTTAATTATCATATTTATACATTTTTTATATTATTTGGTTATCACAGTGTAAAGGGATGCCCTTTTACCAAAAGGCATTAAATTGGCAATAATCAAGATTTTAATTGAATATGATTTATAAAATTATACTATCCGTTGCTGTTAAGCTTTTTCAGTAATGCTGCAATATTTTTTCCAAGAGTTCTGAAGGTGGCTATTCCTTCTTCATCCTTCCATACATCACCCGGCTGCAGGGCCAAAGTCATATTCCAATAAGTACTTCCCGGTACAATCATCTCAGAAATACCGAAGAAAAAGTTAATAGCCGCATAGGTAAAATTGCTGCCGGCCCTGCGCACAGCCACAACCGGGGCGCCAACCTTACCTTTCAAAAATCCTCCATTGCTCTTTGCGACATAGCCGCACCGGTCAATTAAGGCTTTTATCTCGGCAGTCACATTGCTGAAATAGGTGGGTGAACCTATGATTATTCCGTCAGCTTCAATCATCTTTTCAATAAAGCTGTTCATTTCGTCATCCTGTATTGCGCAGCGCTTATCTTGGTTTTTCCGGCACATCATACACGCTTTGCAGCCGGAAAGTTTTTTACCTCCCACCTGTATTAATTCAGTTTCAATACCTTCCTTCCTGATCTCTTCCAAAACAATTTCAAGACTTTGTGCGGTATTACCGTTTACCCTTGGGCTTCCGTTAAAAGCAACCACTTTCATTTATCAACACCTCGCTTCTTTTGAATAGACCATAAAATCGGAACTCTTTTTTAAGTTAAGCTTTCTTAAGCTGAGGGAATTGACAAGCACCGATATTGAACTTAAAGTCATTGCCACCGCTGCAACAATCGGATTTAAGCGGCCCGCTGCAGCAATAGGTATTCCCAGAATGTTATATATAAAGGCCCAGAACAGATTCTGTTTGATTTTCCGCATGGTACGCTTAGACAGTTTAACTGCATTGCACACATTCATCAAATCTTCCTTAAGAAGTACAATATCTCCTGTTTCAATAGCTATATCGGTACCTGAGCCTATTGCAAAGCCCGCATCGGCCGCTGCAAGGGCCGGCGAATCATTTATTCCGTCTCCCACCATACCCACTGTTTTACCTTTGCTTTTAATGTTTACAACTTCCTTTGCTTTATCCTCAGGCAAAACTTCGGCTATAATATTGTCTATTCCGATCTTTGATCCAACAGCTTTTGCAGCCTTTGCATTGTCACCGGTTATCATAACCACCTCAATACCCATTCTTTTCAGCTCTTTAACAGCTTCCAAAGCACTTTCTTTTATAGTATCCGCCAGGGCTAAAACCGCAACCGGGACATTATCCACCGAAACCATTACAGCCGTTTTCCCCTCGGAATAAATTTCGGACAAAATGCTTTCCGCCTCGGAACAATCAATATTATTCTCTTTTAGGAAGGACGGTGTTCCGATTAAAATATTTTTATTTCCTATCTCAGCCTGAACGCCTTTTCCGGGTATGGCTTTAAAGCTGTCGGGATCCGGAAGCTCTGAACCCATGATTTCTTTTCCCTTTTCATAGATGGCCACTCCCAATGGATGTTCCGATTTCTTTTCAGCAATGGCAGCCAGTATTAGAGCATCCCTTTCACTGTATAGTGCTGTGTTTTTCCCCAAAATAATTATATCAGAAATTTCAGGTTTTCCTTTGGTAAGAGTTCCGGTCTTGTCAAAAACAATGGTGTCTATTTTATAAGCTGTCTCCAAGGTTTCCCCTTTTTTTATGAGTATACCGTTCTGGGCTCCCTTACCCATGCCAACCATTATGGCTGTAGGTGTTGCAAGCCCAAGGGCGCAGGGACATGAAACCACCAATACCGAAACAGCATAAATTATAGGTATATTTATAACAAAGAGCACACGCTGGTAAACAATGAAATACCAATAAAGGAAGGTGGCAATGGAGGTTAATACCACAAAGGGTATAAAATAGCTGCATACTTTGTCGGTTACCTTCTGAATGGGGGCTTTACTTCCCTGGGCCTCCTCAATAAATTTGATAATTCCGGCAAGTCTTGTCTCACTTCCCACTTTCGTGGCTTTAAATTTGAAGGTTCCGAACTTATTGATTGAAGCACCGGTTACAAAATCCCCTTCTTTCTTTTCCACCGGAAGGCTTTCGCCGGTAAGCATCGACTCGTCAACTGCAGAAGCGCCCTCTATTATTATTCCGTCTACCGGAATTTTTTCTCCAGGCTTTACAACAACTATGTCTCCCACTGCAACCTCATCTATGGGTAGGTCAATTTCTTCATTGTCTCTTATAACCCTTGCCGTCTTAGCTTTCAAGTCCATAAGTGCCTCAATCGCTTTAGATGTTCTCCCTTTTGCAAGGGATTCCAGGTACTTGCCCAGCAAAACAAGGGTTATTATAACCGAGGATGCTTCAAAGTATACGCCTTGCAATCCCGATACATAGGCATAGTTTTGAAAAATTACTATGTAAACGCTGTAAAGATATGCAGCTGTTGTCCCAAGGGCGACCAAAAGATCCATCGTTGTTTTTCCGGCCAAAACCGATCTGAAAGCATTCCTGTAAAACCGGGCACCGATAAAAAGCTGTACCGGCGTTGCAGCAATCAGCTGCAGTCTCCAGTCATGCAAGAACAAAGCTTTAAGTCTAAGCTCATATAAAGTCTTACTCCATCCTGTCTTTGGTCCCGGATCCAAAATATCGTGGCAAAAGCCTATTCCTTCAGAAAGCATACACAATATCAATGGCGTACTGAATATTGCCGAAAGAATGAAAAGCAAAAGCAGCTTTTTTCTTTCCCTTTCAGCCAGATCAACATTCGATGCGGTACTTGCTTCACTGTTCAATTCCACTGCAAACCCCAGTTTCTCAATGGATTTCTTTATATCTTCAATGGATATTCCGCTGTCGTCATATTCAATAACCGCCTTTTCGGCCGCGTAGTTTACAGCGGCTTTCAATATGCCTTTTTTCCTTGAAAGGGCCGATTCAATAGTTATGGAACATAATGTACAGGTCATCCCGTATATTTTTAAAGTTACAGTGTCTGTCATAACAACACATCCTGTTTATATTGTTGCTGAAACCGATATTTCTTCCGCTATGTTTGAGTTATTTTCGTTTACTGCCACTTCTTTCTGAACGTTCTGCAATATCTCCCATACCCGATGGGTAATCCATGAGAAATTGGTTGAATTTCTTATATCTCCAATCCTTCTGGGCCTTGGCAGGTCCACATCCACAATTTCCTTGATATAACCGGGATTTGCCGACATTATTGCCACTCTGTCCGCTAAACCTACAGCTTCCTCAATACTGTGAGTAACAAATATTATGGTTTTATTGGTTTCTTCCCATATGCGCAAAAGTTCATCCTGCATTGTTTCCCTTGTCTGAGCATCTATAGCTGCAAAAGGCTCATCCATTAAGAGCACTTCCGGGTCATAGGCAAGAGCCCTCGCTATTGCAACCCTTTGCCTCATTCCTCCCGACAATTCGTAAGGATATCTGTCCTCAAATCCTTCCAGCCCGACAAGCTTTATAAATCTTTGGCTTATCTCTCTGCGATCTTTTTTCTTAACTCCCTTAATCTCCAGGCCGAATTCCACGTTGTGCCTTACCGTCCTCCACGGGAAAAGGGCATAACCCTGAAGTACAATTCCCCTATCTAAGGCAGGACCGGTTATGATTTTATTGTCAATGTATATTTCTCCCGAACTGGGCTTGGAAAGGCCTGCAATTATGTCCAGCAAGGTGGATTTTCCGCAGCCACTGGGTCCGACAATGGTCAGAAACTCACCGGCTTTAATATTCAAATTTACATCCTTGATTGCAACAAACTCTTTCTTATTGCTGTTATTTCTTTTAATGCTGAAAACTTTGTTTATATTTTTTATGACAATTTTATCGGTACCCGCATCTAATATTTTTTTGTTTTCACCCTTTGACATGTTCCAATCCCTCCTGTAGCATTTGAAATAAATATTGTAAGTATTTATACTTCCCATCAAATCTAGTTTTTGTTATCTCACTTCAAACTGATGTGTAATTAAATCGGAAATTTCAATCTGCCCCTCTTTCAGCTTTCCGTTTATAATCAAATCATTTATCCATGGCTTGACCTGTTCCTCATCAATAACTGTGGAAGTTGCATACCAATGGCTGGCATTTCCGTTGGAACCTATAAAATCTGCAGTAATTTTTGCAGCCTCATCGGGATTGCTGTTTGCCCATACCTGTGCTTTCTGCATTGCTCTTGCAAATCTATGTACTATATCCGGTTTTTCCTTGATAAACTTTTCGGTAAAGTAGTACAAATAAAGCCCGGCCGCTTCTCCCAATCCTGAGTCGGATGAATCGCCGATTAGCGTAAGTCCTGACTCCTCAGCCAATTTATAAAAGGGAGGGTGTACGCAAGCTACATCAAGATTTCCTTGCTGCAGTGCCTGGAGGGCAGCCTGGTCGGTATCAAAGTTTATAAAGTTCAGCCTATCCCTTCCTATTCCGTATTTGTCGAAAATCGTGCTGGCAATGAAAGTTGTGCAGCTGGGTGCCAATCCGTTATGATTGATTTTCTCACCCTTTTTGTAATTTTTAAGATCTTCCCAGGTTTTAATCCCCGAGTCGGCTCTGACAAACCATCTCATATGCCTGAACTTTGGATCCACCTCCGGACCGGGTTCTATTATTGCCCGGCCTATTGCTTTTATAGGAGCCCCGCCGGCTACATAGGTTGCAAGAGCATTGGGATGTGTCTCTGCAAAATCGTTGTTTCCGTTTAAAACCGAAGGCAATATCTCAGTACTCTTTAATTCCCCTGTAAACACAAGTTTTAATCCTTCTTCCTTGAAAAACCCCTTTACATCAGCCACCAGAATAGGTGTTGAGGTGCAATTTTTTCTTGTATAGGTTCTAATTGGTATAAGGTTTTTATCATCCTCCGATGAATTTGCTGCCGGTACTGCATCGTTATCCTTCAGCGAGTACAATTCCGATGGCGAACCCACCTTTGTTCTGCCCAAATAGGCTCCAATACTTATGGAAAGTGTCAATATAAGCGCCACTACAGCAATTACAACAAATTTTATTTTATTTTGAATAGTCATAAAAACCTCCTCTTTCTATTTATGTCAATTATGCTTTCACATTAATTGCTCTGAAAGGATGATTCCTTCCAAACCAAAAAGTGTTTTTCCAGTCTTGTGAACAACAGATTTATTATTACCGAAAGCACAGTGATAAAAAGGATGATGCCATACATTAACGGCACTTGATAGGACTGGCTGCTGGAAAGATAGTACCATCCCAGCCCCTGACTGGAGCCTGCCATCTCCGAGGCTATTATCATAAAGAAAGAAACCTGTGCACTTATTTTCACTCCCGTAAATATTCCCGGAACAGCAGCCGGAAGGATGACCTTGAAAAACAATACCTTTTTATTGGCGCCCATGGATCTTGCCGCTTTAATCATGTTAGTCTCTATGCTCCTGGTCCCGGCAATGGTATTAAACAGTAAAGGCCATTGGGCAACCCAGAAAATTATAGCAATTTTTTCAACATTACCGATTCCGAACAAAATCATGAAAACCGGAAACAAAGCGAAAGGATTAAGTTTTTCTAGCATTCTTAAAAAGGGAAGCAGTGCTCTTTCAAAAGTCTTAAAAAAAGTCCCCAGCAAAAATCCCATTGGAATGGATATAAAAGCTGCCAGCAGAAAACCCAGCATTGCCCTAAACAAGCTTATTTTCATATGATATACAAGCTCCCCTGATTTAAACGATACTGCCAGTGCGGCAATAACCCTGGTGGGCGGCGGAACAACCGAACTTGGAAGTAAATCATAATTGGAAGCCGCTTCCCACGACAAAAAGAACAGAATAATGGCTATGCTTCCATAAAGAAAACTGTTTATTTTTTTGAAAAAGTTTTTTACGGCATCTGTATTAAAAGTTCGCAAAGTTTCCCCATTTTCCCTTGCCAATTTGGAATAACTATATTGCTTTATCATGGCCTGCCTCCTTCCAGATAATGATGTTCTCTTCAAGCCATTGAATGGTGTAATTCACTGCAAGGCCTATTCCTGCTATTAATATCACCGCCAGATATATCCTGGGAATAAAGCCCATGCTTTGTGAGTTGTGTATAAGCCAGCCTAATCCCGAGTCTGCCCCAAGAGTTTCAGCGCCAATAAGCATCATAAAGCTCATAGTCATTGCTGTCTTCATCCCGGTAAATATTGATAACAATGCCCCGGGAATAATAACTTTAAAAAATATGGTTATGTTATTTGCTCCCATTGACCTGGCGCTCTTTATAAGAAGCGGGTCAACACCCTGCACTCCTGCGACAGTAGTAAACATGACAGGCCAGAAAGCCGACCAGAATATAACAGTGTAAATCCCTTTTTCACCGATTCCGAATACTACTACAAAGACCGGAAACAAAATAAAGGGTGGTATTTGAGACAGGAATTTAAGGAGCGCTTTTAAAAATTTTTCAAGTTTAGGGAACGCACCTCCCAATATGAAACCTACCGGCAAAGCAACGATAGATGCTGCAGTAAAACCTATAAATATTCTTTTCAAGCTCACTGAAGCTTCAATAAACAATCGTAAAAAGGTCAGTTTCCTTGCTTCAGCCACTATTCTTGAAAAAGGGGGTACAAAATTCGGATCGGCCCAGCCGATTTTAGGTGCTACTTCCCAAAGGACAAAAAATGCAATAATTATATATAAACTTATAAACCTATCGTGTATTTTTAGAAGCAATCTTCTCATAATACCACCTCTATTAAAATCCGTTTAGTTTTATAAAGCTGCACTGTCATCAATGTAGGTAAAGGGATTTTGTTCATACCATTCATCCCTGTAGGGAAGCTTTGAATTTCCTACAAAATTGCGGTTAAAAGACGGATTTCTCAATACTCGTGCAATCTTTCTGACTATTTCATAAGCCCCCTGATATCCCATATAGATGGATGACTGTCCGAACAGCGGAAAGATTGGGAAACCTTGTTTTGCAGTATAACCGTTTGTACCTATGTGACCTATGTACAAATCCGGTTTAAGCCTGTTTAATAGGTTTGCCTGTTCAAAGGGCTGCCCTGTTGCCACATTAAATACAATGTTCTCATTGTTTTCAATCATATCCAGCAAGGGCTCTGCAAAGCGGTCATAATGGTATCCTTTAAGTCCTATAACTTCCATGCCCATGCTCTGTAACAGTTCCGCTGTGGAAAGTATCCTGATTTCTCCGCCGCCTAAGAATACTCTCTTTCCTTTAAGCTGTTCCTTAAACGGCTCCAACGCTTCTTTTAACTCTTTTGTTTCAACCTCAATGAGCTTATTGGCCTTTTCTTCCAAACCGAAAAACGATGCTATATCCATAATCCACTGATTGGTATTTTTTATCCCTATAGGTATGGACCTTAGCACGAAAGGAATGCCATACTTCTCTTTGATATGCTCGACAAAATAATCGTCGTGAGTTGCGCAAATGCTTACATTGAGGGCTGCCTCGCCAACATAGGCGAAGTCATCGGGTGAAGCGTAGCAGGGATAAATCCGTACTTCCAAACCCAAAGCCTTCACTAAACGTATAAGTTCCTCTTCGTCCTGACGGCTCATGGAAGAAACATTTAAAATATTTACCGTTCTGCTCTTTCGGTATTTTTCTTTTATCACTTCCAACTCATCTTCATAAACCACTTTTTCCTCTTCTTCCGGTCTGCCAACCAAGTTTCGCAAAATCCCATGGTATACCGAATCATAGGCACTGGCCATAATTTTGGTCTTAAAACCTTCGCAGTGTACCGGAACAATTTTTGCGTTTACCTGTTTTTGCAAATCTTCAAGAATGCTGTCAATATCATCTCCTATAATTGCCGGGACGCAGCTGTTTACAACAATAATCGCCTCCGGTCTGAACTCCCTCTCGGCATACAGCACAGCTTGCCTTAATTTCTCTTCTCCTCCGTTTACCACATCATTATCATCAAGATTGGTATTCAGCCATATAACCCCTTTTGCATTGGGATCCCTAAGCTTCTGAAAACCTTTGTTCACACCTGCCATGGACAGGCTTCCTCCACCGCAGCCTATGGGACCATGCACTACTATTACTGCATTTCTTATGGTATTTAAAATTGCCAGACTCAAGTTCAACTGACACCCCTGAGTTTGGGCAAAGGTTCTCTTCACACCGTTTAAGCAGCCTTTTTTGCCCTTTCTGGCAAGTTCGCAGCAAGACCCTCCAAAGGCATTGCAGGCTTTCAACCGGTCTTCCCTGACCGGCGGTACTTTTTCACTGATATAATTCATATTAACCCCTCCTATCGGTTTGCTACCAATGCACTGAATATGTCCTCTGTAAGCCTGATAGCTCCGTCATAAGCTGCATAGGCCCTATCCATTACAACTCTGTTGGATATAGGGTAGGTCACACTTAAATGAGGTACCTTCAGTTCATCGGCCAAATCTTTTTCAAAACTGCTTCCTAAAATAAAGGCAGGACTGAAAGAATTATAATATCTGCTTCCGTTATTGTTGGGCCATACATCTCTGAAATGTCTTTTAACGCTTGAAGTGTCGGTATCAAAAACCACCTTGGGTTTCAGTCCGGATTCGAAATTAGTAAACCTCTCCCTGACAATTTCCTTTTGCTCATCGGTTAAAATATCCGTTATAACCACAAGCTCGGGAATCCAGCCAAGGTCATCGCTTAAGAATCTTGCCAGTGCCTGGGCATAGGATGAGTCTCCCACTATTATGGCATACCTTTGCAAATCCAGATCGTTATAAACATCCGCAATTCTTTCTATGTAGCTGAAATATCTGGCCTGGTGCTTTTTTATCATCTTGTCTGCAAAGGCTTTTTCAATACCCAGACGCTCGGCTATTTTGGTTAAGAATTCCCTTGTGCCATGGGGACCTATCGGGAACGGCACCGATATGTAAGGTACTCCGTGTACTTCTTCAAAAACCCTGGCCGGTTCAATACCTGCCGTATCCGATACCACCACATTCAAAACGGCACTGCCGGCATTTTTCAAATTATCCAGGGTTTCATCCTCACCAAAGAAGGTGTTTACTTCATATCCAAGGTCCTCTATAAGCTGTTTGAGATTTTTAAGGTTACCCTTCCAGAAAACATCCTGCACCGGCACTATACCCCACAGATTTATCAGCTTTTCATTTTTGACCTCGGTTTTAACTGTAAACTCCCTGAATAATGTGCTTAATACAATATCGTATCCTTTAAAGAAATTTCCGTGAAATCCGCCGGTATCGGCTGCCAAAAGGGTAATATCCCTGTCTTGAAATCTTTTGGCAACACTTTTGATGTCATCCCCAATCATCTCCACCATGCATCCCGATACGATAAAATAAAGATCTCCGTCCATGATTTTTATAGTGTTTTCCACCTGCTCATAAAGCCTTTCTTCTCCACCAAAAACAATTTCCTGTTCATATACATTGGAACTGGAAAGGGCCTGCCCGGCACAATATCCGCTTCCCAAATATCCTGAGGCATAATTTAACGCATTGGAAATATTACCTCCGCACCCTGCCGCTGCGTGTAAAATCGGAATGGTTCTATGAAGATTTTTTAATGTTCCTATCGCTCCCCCAAGAGCGCATACATACCTCGGTCGATCTATAAACTTACTCATTCTTTTGCCTCCTTACCAATATTTCTGAAATTTCTCCCGCCATTAATTGAAGTTTTCCGGATTCAGCGGATACTGCCCGTACTTTCTTGCCGAATCCCTAAGGGCATGGATATTTTCCGGCGGTGTAGGAATGGGAAGTCCGCATTCCAACGCAAGAATGTAGCCTTTTGGATTGTCATAAGCCTTCTTAAGGCACTCTTTCACATTTTCCTCCACATCTTTCGGTTTCCCAAGATACATCGTTTCGGTAGGTCTTATATTCCCGACAAGTACCACTCTATCCCCCACAGCATGTTTGGCTTCTTCCAAATCCACTTTATCGTCAATGCTTAAAAGACCTGCACCGGTATCAGCCATGTAATCCCATATATTTTTGGAGTTGCCGCAAATATGCAGTGACGGTGCCGGTTTTCCAAGAGCTTTTATTTCATCCACCAATTCCTTAAGGTAAGGAAAGGCAAACTCTTTAAACTGTTTTCTGCTTATCAGGCTTCCCGATGCACTGGGTTCTCCGATATTGATGTTCACGTCAAGCTTTGCTGCTTCCCTTACAAAAGCAATGGTAGTATCGGTTGCAAGTCTAAGTAGTTTGTGGGCAAACTCCGGATTTTTGTAGAGGTCTTTCATAAATTTTTCAGTTCCCCTTAAATTTCCGGATGTGCTAAAGGGACCGGGCACACTGATCGCTACAGGTATTTTATGCCCCAATGCCTCAACCAGCCTTTCGGCAGCCTCAAGAATAATGGAAAACCTTCCTCCTGTTCTGGGATTTGGAATACTTAGCCGGTCAAGGTCTTCATATTCCTTTACCACATAATCGGAAACAAAAGGTGCTCCATTATCAGGGAATTCCAATTTGCTTCCGATGGCTTCGGCAATTCCTCCTAAACCCGGTCCTACTACCGCCCCTTCCGTTTCATAAATTTCGTGTGCTGCAATCTGGGCTTCCACAGCTTTTTCAACCGACAGATGCAAATCCGAAACTTTTGCCCCTATCAGTCGGGCTGCATGATCCCCGATAAACAAATTGCACGGAATCCTGTCATAGGGCTTGCCTTCAGCAAAGGCTTTCATTCTTTCCTTTGCCGTCATTTGGTCTTTTTTTATTTCAACAGTACTCATTGATCATTCCACCTTATCGGATTTTATTGATATGTATTCCTATCCGATTAGTCAACTTAAGGTTATAAGTGAAAACTGCGCACAAACTCTTCACAAAATTGAATTATTTTAATTCTTTCTATTTCGATTTACTCTGTAATTGCATCTGCCAACAGTATGTATATGAATAAACTTTTCAGAAAAAGAGAAAAGGCCATAACTTATCTACGTTATGGCCTCTAGTTTTCTAGTCAGCTACATAATCACAACTTTTCCTATTGGATTAATATAATTTTAATACATATTTATCCGGTTGTCAACAATAATTTGGAATTCAATAATCTTTTTACAAGTCTCACCGCTTCGGCAGCATTAACTGAATATCCGTCGGCTCCAATCTTATCGGCAAAGCTTTGGGATATAGGTCCTCCTCCTACTATTACTTTGAATTTATCCCTTATATTTCCCTCGTTCAATATACCGATAACATCAGACATTCTGTCCATGGTAGTGGTCATTAAAGTTGATAATGCAATTACATCGGCATTGTTTTCTATTGCTGCATCCACAAATCTCCGGGGCGGAACATCCCTGCCCAAGTCAATAATTTCATACCCTGCCAATTCGAGCATGATCTTGACCAGGTTTTTCCCGATATCATGGGTATCTCCTTCCACAACACCTATCACTATCTTGCTTTTTTGTCCTTGTTCCTCCGATTTAATATGGGGTTTTAAAACATTGATACCTGCATACATAGCATCGGAGCACATTAAAAGTTCCGGTATGAAATACTCTTCTTCCTCAAAAAGCTTTCCCGCCCGTTCCATACCATCGGCAAGACCTTTGTCTATAGCCTCATAAGCATCGACGCCATCTGCAACGGCCTTTTTTGAAAGTTCCACCGTCTTTTCCTCATCCATTTCCACCACAGCATCCGAGAGCTTTTGATACAATTCATGCCTATTTTCCGCCATAGTCCCCCTCCTTCATTATAACCTTATCCCGCAGCCTTTTAACTATTTATCCTGAAACAGCGGTGTGGAAAGGTACCTTTCTCCGGTATCGGGCAGAAGTACAACAATAGTCTTTCCTTTGTTTTCCGGCCTTTTTGCTATTTGGGTTGCAGCAAAGGCAGCAGCACCGGATGAAATACCAACTAAAAGCCCTTCGCTGGTTGCAAGCTTTCTCGATGTCTCAAAGGCTTCCTCATTTTTTACCTTAAAAATTTCATCCACAACTTCCCGGTTAAAATTATCCGGAACGAAACCTGCTCCAATACCCTGAATTTTATGCGGACCTTTTGCACCTCCAGAAAGTACCGGGGAATCAAAAGGTTCTACAGCAACAATATTTACATCCGGTTTCCTCTTCTTCAACACCTCACCTACACCGGATATGGTTCCTCCCGTTCCCACTCCGGCAACAAAAATGTCTACTTCTCCATCGGTATCTCTCCAAATCTCTTCAGCTGTAGTCACTTTATGTATCTCAGGATTGGCGGGATTTTTAAACTGCTGAGGGATAAAGGATTTAGGTACCTGGGCTGCCAATTCTTCCGCCTTTCTGATGGCACCTCCCATTCCCTCAGTACCGGGTGTAAGTACAAGCTCCGCACCTAATGCTTTCAGTAAATTCCGTCTTTCTATACTCATTGTGTCCGGCATTGTCAGTATCAGTTTATACCCTTTTGCAGCAGCTACAAATGCCAGTGCAATACCCGTATTTCCACTTGTCGGTTCTATAATAACCGTCTCTTTATCTATCAATCCTTTCTCTTCCGCATCTTTAATCATCGCATATCCGATCCTGTCCTTTACACTGGATGCCGGATTAAAGTATTCCAATTTGGCAATTACCCTGGCATCCAGATTGTTTAACCGATTATAGTTTACAAGTTCCAGCAAGGGTGTGTTCCCTATCAGATCTGTTAAATTTTTTGCTATCTTTGACATACAATACCTCCGCAAAATAATTTATTAATCTAATTTAGGCCGCCTAAAAAACTATTCATCCGGTATTTGTGCCGAAACATTTATGCTGAAACTCCCATGGACGATATTTTTCAAAGCGGCAATCGACCCCTTTTTTAATCACTTTATAATATTTATATTGTCTTCCCGTCTCGGTGCAGGTTCCGGTTTTTCCCCCGCAATGTAACCGAATGCCCCGGAGCCTATTGGAATGTATCCCTCCGGAATTCCCAACTCCCTGAACAGCTCTTTACCCTCATCAGTGGTATAAAGGTAATTAACGGCATGTATCCAGCAGGAGCCTATACCCAATCCTTCAGCGGCCAGTAAGGCATTTCCCAGGGCTAAAGCTCCGTCGGCAACAGGTGCAACGGATTTTTCATCCACTGAAACAATAATATATGTAGGTGCATTGTAAAACGGACTGAAATTTTCTGCCTTTGCTCTTTCTTCAAGCCTTGGGATACCTGATTTTTCATATACTTTCCTGGTCAAAACATTTATCCTGTTTAAAATCTCTTTATTCTGTATTACGGTAAAATGCCATGGCTGCTGTCCCATTGCGCTGGGAGCAAATTGCGCCGCTTTAAGTATAATCTCCAATTCACTGTCCTTAATCTGTTCTTCTTTAAAACTCCTGACGCTTCTCCTTTCAAACAGTATTTTCAGAGACTCTTTCTTGCACATAACAAATTCCTCCCAAACTATTTTTTCTTTATCACATGCAAACACCCGAGCAGCCCTGCCGTTCTGAAGAGCAGTGTCTCACGGAAGACTTGGAAAGATTTCTTATCAGCCTGCTTTTTCTGCCATAGGTTTTCAAAGCTTTATCAATACTTCCGCTTAATGCAAAGGCTTTTATACCCCTTCTATTTAAAATATCTTCAGCATATCTTCCGATTTGCTCTGCCAACACCGTCTCAACGTCCATAAGCAGTTCCGCTTTGGCTCTCACCCTTTCATGCACATCGGAATTATTATTGATTTGCCCGGTTTTTCTTACTTCAATGAGATTGTAACTTCCGTCTTCAAATACCTGATATATCCAAAAATCTTCTGCACTGCCGAAATGTTGATTAATGTTTATACCATCGGAGGTTGAAACTGCAACTTTGCTGTAGTCTTCGGATTTACCTTGCGAAAATTCCTTCGGGTTATTATCTCTTTCGCTGGCCTTTCGATAAGCTTTCACATAGGCAGCAATCCCCTTGCAAATCTCTTCGTCGATAAAACCGTAAGCTTGAATTACCAGCTTTCCTTGTTCTTCCAAAACCTTCTGCGGAAAGTGTCCTATCCGCTGAGCAATAACAACCTGACAATCTTTTACCGCTTCAATAATACCGTTGAGATTATCTTCCGCATCTCCGCAGCTTTCAGGCCCTGAGCAAAAATTTTGAACCATCCTGTTTTCAATAAATTCGACCTTTGCTTTTTGATATTTGTAAATTGCAAACTGGGAAGTATGCCCAAAATGCTTATTTACCAGCCTATTGTCGCTTGTGGCAATAGCAACCAAAATGCCATCCTCTTCAATGTTTTGAATCTGCTCGCTGCCGCTGTTTAAAACAGATTTCCTGAATTCTGCAGAACGGTCGTTTTCCAAAGTACCGATAGCATCGGCACGGCACTGCTGGCAGTGATACATTTGCTTTAAATACTTGCTGCACTTCTTTCTCAAGTCATTCAATTCCTTCTGTGTCGCAAGGGGCATATGTTCAAAGGCACTTCCCGGTGCAGGTATAAGCTGCATTATATTACCTATAAAACATCGTAACGGGTTAATTCCTTTACAAGTTCTTCAATATGATAGTCATTTATATCTTTTATTAATACAGTATTGACTTTAGAGACAATTCCTAAACCCGAAAGCTTTTTAAGCCCCTCCAACTGATTGTTTAAAAGTATCTCCGAAGCTTTCTCTCCTGTATATCTTACTCCTTCATAGTTTACTTCCCTGTATATACGAGCCCCTATCTTCGGATCAATGGTGTTGATAGTAACAGTCACATGGGTCACGCCAAGGGCTGCAAGTTCCCCGGCATAATGGGGCAGGTACAACCCATTGGTGGAAAGGCAGAATGTAATTTCAGGATCCGCTTCTCTTATGAGCCGGAAAGTCTCTTTTGTCGCTTCAAAATTAGCCAGCGCATCCCCCGGTCCGGCAATACCAATGACTTTTAGATTTTTAAGCTTTTCTCTTACTCTAAGGAACTTTTCCAGCGCTTCTTCCGGCTTTAAAACCTCACTGGTAACCCCCGGGCGGCTCTCATTTACGCAGTCATATTTTCTGTTGCAATAGTTGCAGGATATATTGCAAGCCGGTGCAACCGGCAAATGCATTCTGGCATTTCGGCATCCTCCGCTATAGCAGGGATGGCTTTCAGTTTTCCGCTTTATTTCCGGTGTGAAATTTAATGTAAGTTTATCCATAGCAACCGCTCCTTATAAAAAACTCCGGGCATTGAACGCCTCATATTTTGCATCTGTCACTGTTTTTGAAAGACGCTTAAATAATCTTAAAGTCATCGAGACCCTCTGATTTTTTGTCTTTCACTGCGTCGGAAAGATGCCAAGTAAAAAGGCCAGATTCACAATCCCTCTTCATCAGGGATGTAAATCCGGCCTCCAGTTCATCTGGTCAGTCGAAATCCAAACCAATTCCTAACTATTCATATTTGATTTGTTATATTTATTTTATTACCAAAATTTATAATTGTCAATATATTTTTTAATTTTCCTATATGTTTAATATGATTTATCATTGACCACCAATATTTATTGTATTGTAAATGTAATATTGCGTTTATTTAAGACTCTTCAAATCCTTCACATACCTTTTAACAATGGGCTCTTTCTCAGACTTATCCGATACAAAATCAATAAAATCCTGTATATCATTCTTCAAAAATCTATATCCGAAATCATTTGTAGCTATTTCTTTTCCATCGTCAAATACCAGTATAACCAGGTACTTTTCGTATTCTTTACCACTGGATGTCCTATCATGAGTCGAAACAAGTATTTTTTCTATCTGAGAATAATTGTATGTTTTTTCTTTAAAACTTACCAGACTGTTAGCCACAATAACATCATTTTTAAATACTGCATAGCAGTTAGTAAAAAACGCCAAGTGAACAATTATCCCAATACTGGCTACAGCAAAAGCTACATCCAGAATTCTGGTCCGTTGTGTAGATAAACCTCCGTAAATTTTCAGATAATCACATATTTCAAAGTAGTACTTCTTAAAAAAAATTCTTATTAAAAAATCAACACAAATCACTGATGTCATAATACCCATGAAAAGAGCAGGAAGTCCAAAAATCACCTGTTGCGGATAAAAATAATAAATATATTCACCAAAATCCTTTCTATTTATTAAATAAACCCTGAAAAATACTTTTGCCCATATGTATATGAATATTAACATAGAAACAAGCATAAATAAAGCTACCGTTCCTGTTATGCTTTGCTTTAAATCTCCCCGCCTTATGATAGTACTTATAGATTCATCCATTATTTTTCTCCCAAACGGATTTATTATCTGGTAAAGCTTATAAAAAACCCAAAAAGCAAGTACTAATCCCACAAATATAAAAGTATTTTGCATGTCAGCTTCCCCTTTACTTTTCTAAAATCATTATGAAATAAAGCTATTGAACGCCTTGTTACCGGCATTTTTATTCTGTGAAATGCCACAATAACGCTATCTCCAGGAATAGACTATCTCATTTCTGAAAATTCATACAAAAACTTGCCTGGCATAGTAAATTGGGTCTTTTACGCATTTATTGAGATATAATTTTCACACCTATTATATCATAATATGCCACGATATATATAACATAAATAAAAATTTGTTTTATATATTTCCTATATGTTTAATAAGGTTTTAGTGTTGACAAATTACATTTATTGTATTAATATTATATCATAGTATTCCGATAAAATTACTTTGGTATAGACTAATCAGCGAAAGGAGTTTTATATATGCAAAAATCCATTGAAATAAAAAGCCGTAACTTAACTTTACGAGGTACACTACATACCCCTGACCGAGTGAACGGAAAATTTCCTCTTATTATAATTTATCATGGCTTTGGCGGTAATAAAATGAGTCCCCATTTCATGTTTGTCAAGTTTTCAAGGCTTCTGGCAGAACACGGATTTGCCAGTATTCGATTTGACTTTGCCGGAAGCGGTGAAAGTGACGGGGAATTTATCAATATGACCTTGTCGGGAGAGTTGGAAGATGCAAAAAACATACTGGATTATGCAAAAAGTTTAAAGTTTGTGGATAAAGAAAATATAGGTGTAATAGGATTTAGCATGGGCGGTGCCGTTGCCAGCATACTGGCCGGAATAAACAGTAAGGATATCAAAGCATTGTGCCTTTGGGCACCGGCAGGCAACATGCCTGAAATTGTGGTTAACGATTTTATTGCAGAAGGATATCCTCAATTTCTTGAAAGAGGCTATCACGAATTTGAAGGCCTGCCTATTGGAAAGGCTTTTGTGGAAGACTTAAAGAAAATTGACATCTACGATACTGCTTCTAAGTATGACGGTAATGTGCTTCTGCTTCATGGTGATGCTGATGAAGTGGTAAATTTCAGTGCTTCGGAAAAATATCTTGAATACTACAACCAAAAGGCTAAGCTTATCGCTATAAAAGGTGCTGATCATCTTTTCAGCAAAGAGGAGTGGGTTAAGCAATTATTCAGTCACACAATAAACTTCTTTTCAGATGAACTTAGCAGCTTCTCGGCAAATTACACGGCAATATAGCCATAACAGGATGTGATATAATGAATGTAACTATTTTCGGCGGTGACAATATTGAAAGAATTAATTGCAGCCTTTGTGAAAGAGGCTACTGTGTAATCAAGCATGTAAGCGGACGAAAAAACAACCACAAAGGCATGGAAATTCCAAAGAATTCCGATGTGGTGATTGTATTTACCGATTATATTAATCATTGCCTGTGCAGCAAAATAAAAAAGGAGGCACAAAAGCTCGGTGTCAGGACCATATTCTCCAAAAGGTCCTGGGGAGATTGTGAAAAAAACTCTGTAAAATAAGCTTTCTATGATAAAATATAAAATCATAGGAGGCTTTTTTATGGCAAAAAGAAGACGAGAACCCATGAGTGAGGGCAAAAAGAATATTATTGCAGGTTTAATTCAGGAGTATGATATTAAAACAGCAGAAGACATCCAGGATGCTTTAAAGGACCTACTAGGCAGTACTATACAAGCTATATTAGAAGCAGAAATGGATGAAC
>Ga0209508_1000431_pt1 | contig 43770 bp, 26 predicted proteins | sample AD_UKC129_MetaG_FD_184427 | JGI IMG/M metagenome (GOLD analysis project Ga0209508, IMG submission 184427) | Active sludge microbial communities of municipal wastewater-treating anaerobic digesters from Canada - AD_UKC129_MetaG (SPAdes) (version 2) | ecosystem: Engineered > Bioreactor > Anaerobic... | reverse complement strand
GGAATTTCAACGACGTGGATGCGCTGACATGGCACCTGACCGGAACTCAAACAGGCTCGGTCACCATCATCACGCCTGAGCCCAACTCGGCGTATCTCAACATCGGGCATATCATCCTCGAACCGGGAGCCGGCGCGTTCACTCTGGGTGACAACGATCCGTCGAAGTTGCTCTGGCTGATCGCCCGCCCCACAAGCGCTATACACCGGTGGGTAAACAACTCGACAAGTCCCGCCACGATCAATCCCAGGATCAAGTGGGGTTCCCAGGGCGGCGCCTTCTGGACCGCCGATTTCTCCGGGACGGGCGATTGGCACGTCAACAATTACCTCAACAATGACAACGGCGGCGACAATCTCATCGTCGTGAACGGCCCCGGCACCGTTTACTGGAACCCGACCGGTTTCCTTGGCGTCAACGGCATCGGCACGCCCATCACCATCAATGGCGGCAAGTTGGTGCTTCAAAACGCGCACCCGCGCATCCAAAACCAGCAAATCGTCATCGGAACCATTTTTGAATTCAACGCCCCCGGCGCCGCCGAGATGCTGTCAGGAAACATCACCGGTCCGGGCGAATTGCACGTGAGCAACGGCACCCTGACGTTGTCGGGGCAGAACGATTACTTCGGCGGCACCTTCCTGAACGGCGGCGAATTGATCGTCAACAGTGCGGAAAATGAAGGCATTTCCGGCCCGCTCGGCGTGTCCGGATTGATTTCATTCAACGGCGGCACCCTCCGGTACGGCGTCAACAACACCTACGATTACTCCGGGCGGTTCAGCACCGCGGCAGGCCAGGCCTACCGGATCAACACGGCCGGCCAGAATGTCGTCTTCACCAACTCCGCCGGGCTGAGCAGCAGCGGCGGCACGCTCACCAAGCTCGGCGCCGGCACACTCACCCTGGCCGGACCCAGCAGCTATTCCGGGCTGACCACCGTCAGCGCCGGCAAACTGGTCTTCCAGGGACCCAAGACCGGCTCCGGCAACATCACCGTTGCCGACGCCGCAACTCTCGGCGTGTTCGCCACCGGCTCGCAAGTCATGCCCGCCACGCTCACCGTGGGAACGGCTGCCGGGGCGACCCTGGAATTCGACAACGTGAGCAGCATCACCACTCCGCCTATCGCGGCCGGAACCGTCACGGCGAATGGCGCAATCACCATCAATGTCAACAGCGGCGTCTTCAGTGTCGGCCAAAGCTATCCCCTCCTGTCATGGACGAGCGGCTCGGCGCCCGCTGTCAATCTCGGCACCCTGATCGGCGCGACAGGCAATCTCACCACCAACGGCAACACCATCCGGTTGAACGTGACCGCTCTGGCGCTCTTCTGGAGCGGCGCCACGGACGGCATCTGGAACACCACTACCGCCAACTGGCTGCTGGGCGGCGGCGCCACGCAATATTCGGATCCGTCCCCGGTCGTGTTTGATGACTCGGCCACCGGCCCGACCGGCGTGACGATCAGCGGCATGGTGCAGCCGGCCAACGTCACGGTCTACAACAACAACGCCGTTTACAGCATTGCCTCCAGCCCGGGCAATGCCATCGGCGGCAGCGGAAACCTCATCAAGAGCGGCAACGGCTCCCTCACCTTGTCCGGCGGCGCCAACACCTACACCGGTTCGACCGTCATTAACGGCGGAGTCCTGAGCGTCGGCGCGCTGGCCAACGGCGGCGCAGCCAGCGACATCGGCGCGGCGCCCGGCGGCGCAGCCAATCTCGTCATTAACGGCGGCACGCTCCAATACACCGGCGCCGGAGCAAGCAGCGACCGCTCGTTCACACTCGGCCTCGGCCAGGCGACAATCGACGCCGCCGGAACGGGTCCCTTGAACCTGACCGCGCCGTCGCTGGGCTACAGCGGCGACGGGCCGCGCACGCTCGTCCTCGCGGGTTCCACCATCGGCAACAGGCTGGCCGCTGCAATCACCGACGATGGCGGCCCCACCACACTCACCAAGAGCGGAACCGGTTCGTGGATCCTGACGGGCGACAACACGTATTCCGGCGAGACACTGATCCTCAGCGGCGCCCTCCAGGTCGGCGACAACGGCTCAAGCGGGTCTCTCGGCACCGGCGACATCCTCAACAACGGCAGCCTCACCTTCAATCGCAGCGGAACCGTGATCGTCCCCGGCGATATCAGCGGCAGCGGACCCGTTACGAACAACGGCCCCGGCACCGTCATCCTCGCCGGCAATAACAGCTACACCGGCGGCACCTACATCAACGCCGGCAGCACGGTTCAGATCGGCAACGGCGGACCCTCCGGCACGCTGGCGGGAACCGCACCAATCGTGAACAACGGCCTGCTGATCTTCGACAGCACGGGCGACATCATCATCGATCAGTTCGGCGGCGTCATCAGCGGTACCGGCAACGTGATCGTGCGGGGAACCGGCCTGGTCGATTGCTCCGCCGAGAACACCTACACGGGCTGGACGCTCATCGAACCCGGCGCCACCTTCAGTCCGTTCAGCGAAAACCACGGCCAGTTGCTGAGCTCCGTCATCACCAACAACGGCACGCTCTACTTCACCGCCCAGGAAGGCGATCCCGCCGTGCGCGGTTACACCAACAACATCGTCGGCACCGGCAAGGTCGTGAAAGACAATAACAATCAGAATGCCGGCTGGAACTATCTCGGCGGCGACAACACCTACACCGGCGGCACCTGGATCGCCGGCGGCGGCATCCAGATCGGCGACGGCGTCACGCCGGGCAGAGGTTCCATCGTGGGTCCCGTGATCTTCACGAACACCCCGACCTCCTTCAAGAATGAGCGCGTACTCATCTTCGATCGTCCCGACGATTTCGTCTTCACCAATATGATCATCAGCGCCGTCACGGACACGCCGAATGATGTGGGTGCGCAGGGCCGGGTGCTCCATCGCGGCGCCGGCAAAGTAACCCTCACCGGCAACAACAGCTATCCCGGCTCGACAACCGTGAACATGGGCACGCTCCAGGTCGGCGACGGCGGCACCACCGGTTCGATCGGCACCGGCCCGGTCAACCTCGTGGACATCACGGCCATCTTCGCCTTCAACCGCTCGGATGACGTGACGCTGAACAACGGCTTCACCGGGGCAGGATCCCTCGTGAAACTCGGAACCGGCAAACTCACGCTCACCGGCAACGGCGGTTACTCGGGCACCACGGTCGTCAGCAACGGCACGCTGGTCATCAACGGCAACAATGGGGCCAGCTCGACCTTCGTGTTCGGTGGCGCCCTCGGCGGCAACGGCACACTGTCCGGCCCCGTGACCGTGGACACCGGCGGCACGTTGGCCCCGGGCGACGGCGTCGGAACTCTCACGATCAACAACAACCTCGATATCGCCGGCAACCTCACCATCGAGGTCAACAAATCGCTCCCGCAGCCCAATGACACCATTATGGTCGCCGGCTTCCCCAACAATACCGGCTCGGGAACACTCACCGTCGTCAACCTCGGCCCGGCCCTCGCCGCCGGCGACACGTTCACGCTGTTCAACCAGCCTCTGAACGGCGGCTCGACGCTGACCATCACCGGAGGCGGCCCCGGCGTCACCTGGGCCAACAACCTGGAAACCGACGGCAGCATCACGGTCGTGACCGCGCCCCCGCCGTCGCCGACACTGGACTTCACTCGCACCGGTGACAATACCCTGCGGTTCGAATGGACCGGCAGCTTCAAACTCCAGGCCCAGACCAACAGCCTGAGCGGCGGGCTCGGCTCCCAGTGGTTTGACTATCCGGGCGGCAGCGTAAGCCCGGTCAATGTCACCGTTGACCCGACAAAAGGCACGGTGTTCTTCCGCCTGGTGAATACGCCGTAAGCGGGAACGTCTCCAAAGCAAGCGCCGGTGCCCTTGGGCACCGGCGCATTTTCTTTACTACTCTACTCGTCCTCTCCCTTGGACGTTGGATGTTGGGCGTCCGATGCTTCCAACCTCACCGCGCCCTGATCAACACCGTCTCTCCCTTCAGTCCATCCGCAGTCGCCCTCAGCCGAATCCTCCCCGTCTCGCCCGGCCTCGCGCGAACAACGACCAGGCAAAGCCCGTTGAATGCCTTCCGGTCACGCGATTGGAAAGATTCGAAACTCGTCGGATCCCCATTGTCCGTCGCCACAATCTCGCCCGGACCTTCGATCTCAAAGTGAACACGGTTGTCGGCGCGCGGACACGTCAGGCCGGCCTGATCCGTCACCGTAACCGTGACAAAAGACAGGTCCCGCCCGTCGGCGCGGATCTCATCGCGGTCCGCCGACAGCCTCAGCTTCGCCGGCCGCCCCGCCGTTTTCGTCTCCGTCGTCGCCCATCTCCGCCCGTTCCGGTAGGCAACCGCTCGCAATGTGCCCGGCTGATACACGACGTCATCCCAGCGCAGGCGGTACTCGTACTGCCCCTTCTTCTTCCGTCCGAGTGATTGACCGTTCAAAAACAATTCCACTTCATCGCCCGAGGTGAAGACGTGCACCGGCGTGATCTGCCCCACCCGCTCCGGCCAGGTCCAGTGCGGCAGAATGTGAACCATCCGATGCTCCGGCCGCCACCGGGATTGATAGAGATAAAACCGGTCCTTTCTGAAGCCCGCAAGGTCGATAATCCCGAAATACGAACTCCGCGACGCATAATACGGCGTCGGCTCCCCCAGATAATCCCAGCCGCTCCAGACAAACTCACCCGCCACAAACGGATTCCTGTCCTGCGCCGCAAACACCTTGTCCGCCGACGAACCGAAATCCGCCGTGTACAGCTCATAGGCGCTCACCTGGCGAATGCGAGAATCGCCGCCCGCGCCGTACCGCGTCGGGTTGCTGATGGCGTCTGCCACCGGAAACAGATACACGCCGCGGCTGCTCAACGCGGCGGCGCTCTCGGAACTGAAGATCATCCGGTCCGGAAACATCCTGTGAAAGGCGTCATACAGCGGCGGCGTGCGAATGCCCTGGAAATTCGCGAACTCCGGCGTGTCGCGAATGCCTTCCCCCTGGTAGTTCAGACAGATCACGTCCATCACCGCCGCAAACGCCGAATCCGGCTTCGCGTAATTCATCGAGGCCGTCGCCAGTCTCGATGGATCCTCTTCCCGCGCCATTTCGATCAGCTTTCGCGCCAGGTTCGCCCCCTCTTCGCCGGTATACTGCTCGCCCACCTCGTTGCCCACGCTCCACAGGATCACCGACGGATGATTGCGATCCCGCCGGATGAACGCCCGCAAATCCTGCTCGTGCCACTCAGGAAAAATCAGGTGAAAATCAAACAACGTCTTCCGCCGCACCCAGGCGTCGAAAATTTCGTCCACCACAAGAAAGCCCATCCGGTCGGCCAGCTCCAAAAACTCCGGCGCGGGCGGGTTGTGCGCAGTGCGGATGGCGTTGCAACCCATCTCCCGCAGGATCTCAAGCTGGCGTTCCGCCGCGCGCTCATTGAACGCCGCCCCGAGCGCGCCCAGATCATGATGGAGGTTCACTCCCCGGATCGGTATGCGTTCCCCGTTCACATACAACCCGTCCGGCCGGCACTCAATCGAACGAATCCCGAATCGCGTCTCATACCGGTCCACCACCCCGCCCGCCTGCCGAATCGTCGTCACCGCCACATAACGATTCGGCTCCTGATGCGGCGGCGGCCCCCAAAGCCTCGGCCTCTCGATCGTTGTCGAATCCCGGACCACCGCTCGATCCCCGGCCGCGATCAAAACGCCGGCCGAATGCATTCGAGCCAGCGATCTCCCTCCAATCCTTCCCTCCCCGTCCAGCGCAAAAATTTCCGTCGTAACATCCACGGCCGCATCCGATGCCGAATCGTTCTCCACCGTGACTTCCATCTGAATCGTCGCGGCAGCCGCCGATACCTTCGGCGTCGTCACATAAGTTCCCCACTGCCCGACGTGAATCGGTTCCACGCGGGTGAGCCAGACGTTGCGATACAACCCCGCCCCGGGATACCAGCGCGAGAAGTCCGGCGGATTGTCCAGTCGAATGGCAAGCTGATTCTCCCCGCCGGGCACGATGTGCGGCGTCAGGTCCAATTGCCATGACGCGTATCCGTACGGCCAGCCGCCTATCAGCTTTCCATCCAACCACACCACGGCGCACGACATCGCGCCGTCCACCTCAAGAAAAAAACGTCGGCCCGCCTCCGTCGCCGGGATGCGGAGCTTCTTGCGATACCAGCCCACGCCCGGGCTGGGCAGGCGCCCCATCGAACCGCCTACACCGCCTGAATTGAATGGGCCTTCGATCGCCCAATCGTGCGGCAGATTCACCACCCGCCAGCCGCTGTCGTCAAAGTCGCGCTGCACACAGGCCGCGTCGCTTCCCGGATCGCCGTCCGGCCGAACAAACCGCTTCGCCGGATCCTTGATAAACGGATTGCCCGTCGGAAGGATCCACGGCTTGAGCACGCGATTCGTGCCGGCCGCGCGTTCGGACGGATCGGCCGTCGCCTCTGCCGGCCGTTCCTGCTGGTCCTCGCCGCGCGCCACAGGCCGGACATCGTACAGCAGACTCTCGGAATGAATATTCGTGGGATCGCCCTTCGCGAAACGCCAGTTGTCGTTGATCAGCGTTCGTTCTCTCGGCCGCGCCGGCTCCGATGCGGCGCCTGCTCCCGCCAGGCTGCCAACGGCAACGGCAAGTGCGAGAATCGTCCTGATCCGGAACCGCGCTCTTTGCGGAGTGCCTTTGCCCTTCTGAATGCGTTGTATTGACATGCGATGCGGCGGCCACCGATCCCGTGGAATGGCGTCAGGGAACGAACAGGTTCAAATCAATGGAATCCGCCATCGCCTTGTACCCGGCCGGATTCAGATGCAGCCAGTCGTTCGCGTTCGCGCCGGGAAAGAACTCCGCCTGAAAGTTCGTCAGCGTCACCGGGTCCCGCACCGCAGCGTCAAAATCAATGACGCCGTCGAACACTGTGTTGGTTCGAAGCCAGGCATTGACATATTGGCGTTCCTGTTCGTGCAGCGGACTGTAGTAGCCGCTTCCGCCAAACGGCGTGATCGTCGCGCCGTACGCGCGGATGTTGCGGGCATGCGCCTTGTTGGCGAACTCGGTGTAGGCCTTGACCAGATTGGTGGCGGTGGCCATGCTGCTGCTTCGGCTGCCGATGTCGTTGACCCCTTCAAACACGATCAGGTAGCGCACGCCGCTCTGGCCGAGCACGTCCCGGTCAAACCGGTCCACCGCAGCCGGGCCCAGGCCGCCGAAGATGGCATTCCCGCCAATGCCCATGTTCACCACCGCCACGTCCGCCGTCGGAGGATTCGTCGCCAGCCGCTGCGCCAGCACATCCGGCCACCGATTGTTGCCGTCCGTCGTCGAGCCTCGCCCGTCCGTAAGCGAATCGCCCAATACCACGATCGCGCGCGCGGAAGGCCCGGCCAGAACGTCGATTCCCGTAATGATGTACCAATGCTGCGTCTTGCTCGCTCCAGGCAGGCTCGGCGCCGAAACCGCGTTGCTGGAAACAATGAACGATGTCGTCCGCGAACCCGGATGGCCATTAACGATCGAGGCCGAGATGTTCCCGAAATAAATGCTGATGGCGACGTTCGTGATGGCCGGCAGATCGAATTCTACCGGGTCGGACAACACGGCCTCGCCCGGCGGAATCACAACGCCCGGCGCCCCGCGGAACGTCAGCGCCCGGTCGGTGTCGGGCTGGATGTCGCCGTCGCCCGCGCTGCCCGCGCCCGCGGACAACGCCACGTGCGCGGCGTTGATGGTCACGGGATCGGTGCCATAGGCGTTCGAAAAACGCACCCGAATCAGCTTGCCGCCCAGGGTCGTGCGCACGAACTGCCGCAGCGTGCTGTGGGCCAGCGGCACCGGCGGCGAATTGTGCGGTTCCGTCAACTGCGGACCGCACCCCCAGGTGGTCACCCAGCGGCCGTCCGCGGCGGAGGCAGCGCGCAACGCGCAGCCGGCAACCGCCAACAACAACAAGAACGAGACGGCACACCACGCAACAGTGCGCGGCCGCCGGACAAACAGGATCAGTTTCTTAGCGTGCATAGGAACGATAAAACTGCGTTGGAATCGGCAGAATGGAATTCGTGATCCGCCATGCACCGCCGGGATCGGCGATGTTGGTCGATATGTCCTGCCACACAACCGGCGGCGACAGGCTCGTTGTCGCCTGGATCACGTTGGTCGAGTCGGGCGCTCCGCGAAAATGGATCACCACTGTGTTTTCAGTGTCCCTGAAAATCCCGGCGGTCGCCGGTGTCATCATGAGCGGAAGCCGGAAGACCGTTCCAGCGGCGCCCGGGCCACCGGTAAACGCGGTGCCATAAAGGGAATCGCCCAATCGCAACAACGGCGCAACCGGACAGGCGCCATCGGCATTCGTCCCATCCGTCGCCGCAGCCGAAAAGCTGTGAAGCGTGGTGAATGGACCGCCGCCGAGGCGCAACCCAAAGACAGTGCCTGCTCCCCCGGCGCCCCCGGCAGCGGCGGTTCCATAAAGAACGTTCCCCGAGAGAACCAGACCCGCGGCAGGCAAAGCACCGTCCGCATTCGTCCTTCTCGCCGTGTCCATCTTCGAAAAATGATACAGCACCTCGAATCCCGACCCGTCCAGCCCGACGGAAAAAACCGTGCCGGCGCCTCCGTGTCCGCCGTGCGAGGCCGTTCCATAAAGCGTGTTGTCCGACAACACAAGCCCGCCGCAGGGAAGCGCGCCGTCCGCGTTCGCGCCGCTGGCAACATCCATCGCCCCAAAACTGTGGAGCGTGGTGAAGCCGGTCCCGTTCGTGCGAATGGAAAACACCACACCGTTGCCGCCTGCCCCGCCGAGAGAAGCCGTGCCATACAGGGTGTCGCCCGACAGCACCAAACCGCCCCGCGGAACTGCGCCGTCCACGTTCGTGCCGGTCTGAACATCGAGCGGACTGAAATGGTGCAGCACAACGAAGCCTGTGCCGTTCGTGTTCAGCGAAAAAATCACGCCGTTCCCATGCGCTCCGCCGGCCGCTGTCGCTCCATAAAGAGCCTGCCCCATCAACACCAGCGATCCGCTCGGACTGGCTCCGCTCGCATTCGTCCCCCGATGCGCATCCAGCGCCGCAAAACTGTGAAGCACAGCAACCGTTCCGTTCGTCCCGCCGACGAACACCGCGCCCGTGCCATTGGCGCCTCCAGTGAGCGAAGTCCCGAAGAACCCGCCTGCGGGGATCAGACCGGCTTCCGGATGGCCCGCGTCCGCCGCACTGCCGAACGCGTGAAACACCATGAAATTCGAACCGTCGTCGGACACGAAAAAGGCCGTGCCCTTTCCGTGTAATCCGCCGTTGAGCGTGGTTCCAAACAACAGACCTCCGGCAGACGAAAGCCCGGCGGCCGGGTTCGCGCCATCGGCATTCACACCGCTGCTGATCGGGCTGAACCGATGCAACGCCGTCCCCTCCGGACCGGGAAAGGCATTCGTGAGCGAAACGGACGGCGGAAGCGTTCCCGCATCCAGGTTCGACACGGCAAAAGCCGTTTCCACCGTGCCAAAGGCCAGGCGATCAATGGCCAATCCATCCTCCCGCGCGCCGATCTGAAACGTTTGCTCGAGATTGCCCGGCGTCACCGAAAAGGTTCGCGGAGTCTCGCCAACGCCGTTGGTGAATTGCGAGAGATTCACCCACTTCCAGACCTGGCTGCCCGCGGCCCCAACCCCTGCAACGATCTCGCCCGGCGCCGTGTACCCGCCCGCGGCCAGATTGTTGACGAACAGCCAATCGTCGTTCGACGTCGGCGATTTCGCGCCAAAACCGTTTCCGACAAAAAGACTGTCGTCGTTGAAAGCATCGGAACCCACGCGTATTCGCGCAAAGAGGTTGTACGTGCCGCTCTCGGGAAAGAGCACGGTGTACGTGGCCACGCGATCGACGTTGCCCGGGTTCCCGCTGTTGACGCTGTCCGTTGAAATCGAAATGTATTCGATCCCGCCATCGCTGCCGTTGGTAAAGCCGGCCCCGAGAATCCCCGACTCTGCCTCCATCGTCACCAGCGCGGCCGCCAGCGACACACTCCGGACCGATGAAACCAGAAGAATGACAAGCAGGCAGAGGAGGGATCGCTTGGATGCCATGGGACTCACCGGGCCGGGTCATCTGAAGAGTGCTTCCGCCTTTTCGCGGCCCCGAGTATTCCAGGACGCTCCCAGTGATCGACATGATTCGGATCGCGCAATCCCACCATGGTTTGTCCGATATCGTTGCTGGTCATTGCCGGGGTCACAGAGGAACGCCGCGCGATTATGGCACAACGGACCTGGCCTGGCGATAGAGACCAATACTCATTATTCTCTCCGCAACTCATCGGACCGCCAGGTGTTGAATAGGCGGGCCCGTGAACGAGTCCATTGTTCTGAACCCCGAGCCTTTGTTGCTCGCAATCGAGGTCACATGAGAAGCGAACGGAACGTCGCCCTGCTCGCCGGTTGCATCACCGCAGCCCTCCTGCTCTCCCCATCAGCGCCAAAGGTATCGGCACAGGAGGTCCCGTTCTTCTACACAAACCCGCCCGCCGCCTCGGTGCCACCCGAACCGGAGGACCCCTCCGACGCCGCGAAAAACGCCAGGCCGTCCTTCTGGGCCGCCGAAATGCTCAAGCTCACTGAGGCCGGAATCGACGACAGCCTCAAATACGCCTTCATCGACAATACCGCCGGTTCGTTCAACCTGGGCGCGGACGAGATCATCCTGCTCAGCAAGGCCGGCCTTTCCCCGGACGTCATCAGCGCCATGCTCCAGCACGACTATGAGCTGGCAATGGGATTGCGCGAACCGCCGCCGGTCACTTCGCCGGGCCGGCCCCGACCTATTCAGATTGTGCTGGTCCCAAAAGAGCAACTCACCAACACCACCACAACCTCGGCGGTAACCGCGTCCAGGACTCCGAAACCGAAGGAAGAGCCCCTTGACCCGGTAATGGCGTTGGCAACAGAGATCGCTGCCACCTACGAATACCCGCCGCCTCCCGAAAAGCAGAGCAAGGGCTACGCAATCCGCGAACCGCATCCCGAAAAGCTGCTGCCGCCTATCATCGTCATTCGCAGCGAAGGCCGGGTCGCCAGCATCCGCGAATACCAGATCGAGTTGGAGCCGGAATCCCGGCATCCCACCCGGGAGTAGAACACCGCCCTCCGGCCTCCATCCGCCATTGGCCTTTCGCAACGTGGGGCGAGCAGCCTGCCACGCCGAAGCTCAGCGAAGGCGGGTCCCCGCGAGCCGTCATCCGACACCCCTGATCGTCCGGATCACAGCGTTGAATGGTGAATGTTCACTCCGTTGGATATTCGCTGTTAGGTGTTGCACTGAATGTTGAGCGTTGAGTCATTGGATGTTGATGTTTTCCCTCAAGTTTTCCCCTCCGCTGCCGATAGAACCCCCTGTGAACGCCGTTGGAAGGCGTTCCCAGGACTCTATGGAACGGATCTTTCATTTGATCGCATCACAACCGCTTGCGGTGGGTGTCATCGGCCTGTGCCTTCTTCTTGTGGTCAGCCTGCTCCTCAGCGACTGGGCCGAGAAACGGCGCGAACGCGAGCTCCTTCTGCTCCGCGCGCGCCTGCGGCGCTCACAACGCCCCGACCCGGCATTGCACCGGGCGCTTCAAGCCAACCGCCCCGTCTTCCGCCTGTTTCGATGGGAATTTCTCTTCCTGTCCATCGCCTTCGCCGGCCTGTGGATACCCGGAGAGTCCGACAGGAAAGCATTGCGCGTTGCAGCCAGGGAATCCCTGTCCATGCAAGGACACGAACCGTACCGGGTTCCGACGCCTGCCGATTCGTCCCTGCAACTGCCGTCGCTGACCCTAGCCCTGCCGACCGGGGACGCCGACGATGCCAACGAACCATCGCTGGCGCCGTTCGCGCACGCCGCTCAACCGTCCGAGCCCGAACTCCTGCTGCTTTCATTGCCCGACCCGGACACCGGTGAGCCAATAATCCGGAACAGCAGCCCCGGAACATCATTGGCCACGGACATACCGGCGCTGCGCTCCCGGTCGTGGTCTCCGATGTGATGCGCACCCCGGGCGCTCACAGGTCGTAACGGCCTGAAGCCTCCGGCTGATACAGCACTTCCTCAACGCGCAATCGCACCGGACCGGCAGGGACCTGCCACTCGAACTCGTCCCCGACGCGCTGCCCGAGCATGGCGGTGCCCACCGGCGCCACCACCGAGATCCTGCCCTCGTCGATGTTCGCCTGGTCGGGGAACACCAGCGTGTACGTGAGCTCTTCGTTGTCCTCGAGATCGCGCAGACGAACCTTCGAGTTCATCGTGACGACGTCCGCGGGCACTTCCTCAGGCCGCACCACGTGGGCGTGCTCCAGCTCCGCTTCCAGGGCCCGCAGGTCGTCCCGCGAGTTTTTCATGGACTCAACGAGCGGGCGCAGGCGTTTCATGTCGGTTTCCGTTATGTAAATAACCCGTTTGTTCGATACTGTTTTCATGATTCTCTGCCTTGGTTGTCGATAGTTGCCGCCGGCGCTCAGGTGGACAACCAGAACGCCATCTCGTTGACGCGTTCCGGCGCTCCCAGCACCAGCAACTGGTCGTTAGGCTGCAACGTTTCGCGACCGCCCGGCCCCAGCAGAGCCCGGTGATCGCGCTGGATCCCCACCACCTGCACGCCAAACAGGCTGTTGACCCCCAGCTCGCCCAGCGTCTTCCCCACGTGGCGCGAACCCGCGGGCACCGTCAGGTGCTCGAGCCTCAATTCCGCAAGCCCCGGTTCTCCCGGCGGCATGTCGCTCGCCGCGTCCAGCCACGCTCCCGCCGCGCGCACGCCCTCCTCCGGCCCAAGCAGCAATACCTTGTCGTTCGGATACAGCACCGTGTCGGAAGGCGGACTGTGCACAGGCACGCCCTGGCGCTCGATACTGACAATCGTGCACGAAAACAAACTGCGCAATGGGAGTTCCGCAATCGCCCGGGCAACGGCCCGCGTGCCGTCCTTCACCACGTGCTCCACAAGGATCAGTTCCCACCGGCCGTTCGCCGACGAAGGCATCCCCACCAGCGGCGGCTTCGCGTTCCCGAATGGCGAATCCGTCAATTGCCGGCGAAGCTCGATCTCAAACCGACTCTGGAAGCGAATCCACTTCCGCCAGAAAACCGCGGCCGCCCCGACGAATGCCAGAGCCAGAAGGATCATCCCCCACCCGGGCAGCAACGTGTAGGGCACCAGCGCAGCCAGCCACACCACCATCGACGCAAGGGCCGACGCCTTCAGCAGATTCTCGAAGAGCGGCCTCAGCTTCGAGCGCTTCGGATGACCCTGCGTCGCCGCCTCCGCGCATATCATCGCCAGCGCCTCCACACTCCGCCACACCGCAATCAACGGCGCCAGCAGCAGAATCCCGAACACCAGCCAGAACGTCACCGCCAGCCCCCCCGGCACCGGCCAATCCGGCCCCAGCCACTTCGCCACCACCGCGTACAACGGCCGCGCGAAGATCAGCAGACCCGAAACAAACAACACCAACAACCCCACCTGGATCAGCCGCGGCGCCGTCAGAGTCCACAACAGGCTCGCCTTGCGCCGCTGCTTCAAGCTCTCGATCCAGTCGTGGTACAGCCCGATCCATTGCGCCAGCCGCTCGGGCTGCCTGCGCACCACCCACTCGCCGATGCCCCGCGACCGCTGGATCAAGAACGGCGTCGTGAACGACGTCAGCAGACACACGCCGATCGCCACCGCATAAAACGTCTCCGGCACCAGCCCGCCCTGCACGCCCGTCAACGCAATGATCAGCGAGAACTCGCCTATCGGCGTCAGGCTCACGCCGGCGCGCGCGGCATCCCCCATCGAATGCCCCACCATCAACAACGCCACCGTCGCCGACAGCGCCCGCCACACCACGGCCATTGCGAAAACGCCCAGCGCCAAAGGCCACGCCTCGGCAAACAGCCGATAGTCAAACAACATCCCCATCGCCACAAAGAACACCGGCGCGAACACCTCCGTCAGCCCGCTCAGCGTCCGATCCACCTGATCGCTGCTCCCCGTGCTCGACACAATCGTGCCCAGCAGAAACGCCCCCAGCGCGGCCGAAAAACCCGCCTTCGCCGATAACAGCGCCATCGCCAGCAACAGGCCCACGATAACCAGCGAGCGCACTTCGGAGGACACCGTCCGAACCCGGCTCAGCAACGCGGGAACCGAAAGCAGCGCCACGATCACCATCGTGACCACCACGGCATTCAGACGGACCACACTGCCAAAGACCGTCGTCGAATCCGCATGCCCCACGTGAATCAGCGACGTCAGCACCGTCAGCGTGATCACCGCCACCAGGTCGTCCAGCGCCGTCACCGTCAACGCCGTCTGCCCGAACCGGCTGTGCGTCAACCCCGAATCCCGCAACGTCTTTCCCAGAACCGCCGTGCTCGACACCATCAGGATCCCGGCCAGCACCAGGCTGTGTTCGGCCGGCCAGCCAAGAACCGTTCCCAGCAGCTTGCACCCGACCAGCACCATCCCGGCAATCAGCGCCGTCCCGACCACCAGCGGCAGCCCCATCTTCCTCAAACGCTGCAAACGCAGCCCCGTCCCGATGCTGAAAATCAGGAAGACCAGTCCAATCTGCGCCAACGACTGAACCCGCGCCGGATCCGATATCAGTCCGAACGAACTCGTCTGCGGTCCGATCAGGATGCCCGCGGACAAATATCCGATCACCACCGGCAGGCCCGCGCGCTGACACAGCCACCCCGCCGCCGCGGCGATCAACATCACCAGACCGAGATCCTGGATGAAATCGATGCCGATCATGCCTGCTCCTTGCCCTCCACCGTTGCCATCCGCCGGCACAGGTCCTCGTGAATGCTCAGCACCGCACAGGGCGCATGCCGCAGGATGCCGTCCGTCACCGAACCGATCCGCAACCGCTTGGCCCAGTCATACCGCCGCGTGGGCAGGACAATCAGGTCCGCCCGAAAACGCTTCGCCTCCAGCAGCACCGCGCACAACGGCGATTCCCCCATCCACACCGCGCTCTCGAATTCGAGCGGCGCCGACAGATGCGAGCGCACCCATCTCAACAGCCGCTCCTGTCCTTCACGTTGAACCTCGCTCGGGTGAGCATTCGCGGTTCGATCCACAGGCAGAACGTTGAGAAACCGCAGCGCCGCCCGGTTCCGCAACGCAATCGCCGCCGCGTACTGAAGCCCCGCGCGACCCGCCTGCGACAACTCCAGCCGCACCAGGATCCGCTTCCAGTTCGACGTCGGAAAACCGTCCAGCTCCGGGCCGATCCGCCCCAGTTCCGATTCCGGGATGGTAAGCACCGGGCAAGGCGCCTGACGGGTTACACGCTCCGTCGTGCTCCGAAGAAACACGTCGTTCAGCCTGCCATAACCGTGCGTCGTCATCACAATGAGATCCACGCTCAGCGCCCTCGCCATCACCGTGATTTCGTCGGCAGGCGCTCCCGCCTGGACCCACGTCGAAAACGGAACGCGATCGCCCATGATCTTCCCCGCCCAGTACCGCAGCAACGGCTCGGCACTCGCCCCGAGAGCCGCGCACCGGCTGAACTCCCCGTCGAAATCGCCGGCGAGCCCGGACGATTCCGGATCCGACACGTGAACGATGTGCAGGGTCGCTTTCGTCTGTTCCGCGACAGCGGCCAGCCGCCGAAGCAACGCAAACGACGCATCCGAAAAATCGAACGGCACCAGAATGTCGCGCGCGTTCAACACCGGCAGCCGCAACGTCTCGCGCTCGGCCTGCGCGGGAATGTCCACGCGAACCCCGTTGGCCTCGCGATTCGCGATTCCCGGTCTGGATTGAACTGGAGTGTGCACGCGCATTGTGTTTCAGGGACAAAAGCGGTTCCTGCTTCGCGCGCCGGAAGCCACGGCAACCGGCCGCGCTTTCCTTTTAGCTGACTGCATGCCACCTGAATCAGAAGGCCGGAATGCGCTCTTTTCCTCATGTTTCGCGTGCACAACCGGTATCGACGAATCCGGAGCCGGAACGATTTGTTCCGGTGCCGGGCCGGATTGAGCCGCCGAATGGCGGCCGCTCCGGACCGCGGGTCTGTGAGGTCTATGACCCGCAGCAGCGTACGACGGCATGCAAGTGGAGGATGGACTCGCAACGTTGCTGAGGCCGATCACCTGCGGATTCCCTGGACTCAGCGCTATTCACGCGCTGCGGCTGAGGACAGCCGCGCTCCGATGCTTCGCTCCCGCGTCAATCGTCAATCGTAAATCCATGACCTTCCGACTTCCTGATTAGCGTTCATTAGCGGTTCCCCAAGCCGTTGACTTTGCCTTTCCGCCTCTTGCGTCTTTGCGTCTTTGCGTTAAGAACCGAGATCGCGCGGTCTGCTTCCGAACTCTTTCAACGCCAAGACGCCAGGACGCCAAGACGCAAGAACAGCAAAAAGAAATCCTTCGCGGCAATTGGCGCGATTTGGGAGGACTGACTGGCAACGTTGCTGAGGCCGATCACCTGCAGATTCCCTGGACTCAGCGCTGTTCACGCGCTGCGGCTGAGGACAGCCGCGCTCCGCGCTATTGCCCAATTTCCAATTGCAAATGACAGACGGGCAACACCGGCGTCGATCGTCAATCCGGCGCTCCGGACCGCGGGTCTGCGACCCGCAGCAACGTACGGCAGCATGCAAGCGCCGGATTACGTGCGGCCATTATCCCTCAAGACCGACGAAGCTTCCGACAAAGGAAACGATCAAATGCGCTCCTGCCTCACCCTTCCCGCAACGCGTAATCCAGAATGGCTTCCGCGTGAATGCGCGTGGTGTCGTACAACGGCAACCGCGTGTCCGACTCCTGAATCAACAAACACAATTCGGTGCACCCGAGGACGACCGCCTCCACCCCTCTCTTCTCCAGGTCGCGCAGGATGGCGCGCACGATTTCCTTCGAGGCGGGTTGGATCACCCCATGCGACAGTTCCTCCCAGATGATGCGATCCAACTCCGCGCGATGCGGCGCTTCCGGTACGCGCGTCTCAATGCCGGCCGCCGCGAAGTGCTTCTGGAAGAAACCGACCTCCATCGTCGCCCGCGTCCCCAGCAGCCCCACCGCGCAACGCCCGTCGCGTTTCAGCGCGGACGCCGTCGCATCCATGATGGTGAGAATCTTCAGCGGCGCGGCGTCCCGGATCCGGTCGTACGCATTGTGCGGCGTGTTGGCCAGGATCGCGGCGAAGTCCGCGCCCGCCGCCTTTAAACGATGAAGAGCCGCCACGAGGGCGGCTCCCACCTTGTCCCAATCGTTTTTCTCGAACAGGCCAACGAGCTCCTGAAGGTTGAGGCTTTCCAGCGTGATCTCCGGAAAGTTCAACCCGCCGAACCGCCGGTTATATTCCCGGCACAGGATCTGGTAATAGTGAACCGTCGATTCCGGGCTGAGCCCGCCCACCAGGCCGATGCGCCTCATTACGGCTTCTCGATCGGCGCGCCGACCAGATTGCCGTACTCGGTCCAGCTTCCGTCGTAGTTCTTCACGTTGTTCAGGCCCAGGAGATACTTCAGCACGAACCACGTGTGGCTGGAACGCTCGCCGATGCGGCAATACGCAATGGTGTCCTTCTTCGGATCCACGCCTTTCTGCTCCAGGTAGATGCTCCTCAATTCGTCAGGTGACTTGAACGTGCCGTCCGGGTTCACCGCGGTGCTCCAGGGCACGTTTTTCGCCCCGGGAATATGGCCGCCCCGCTGCGCCGTCTCGCTCATCCCCGGAGGCGCAATCACCTTGCCTGTGAACTCATCCGGGCTGCGCACGTCCACAAGGTTGTACTTGCCGCTCGAAACCGCCGCCATCACCTCCGGCAACAGCGCGCGCAACGACGCGTCCACTCCGGGCGAGCGATACGTCACCGCCGGCCACTGCGGCTTGTCGGTCGTCAGCGGCTTGTCCGATTCGTTCAGCCACTTCACCCGGCCGCCGTTCATCAGGCGCACGTCCCGATGGCCGTACACTTTGAACACCCAGAACCCGTACGCGGCAAACCAGTTGTTGTTGTCGCCGTAGCAGATCACCGTGTGCTCGGGGGAAATTCCCGAGTCGCTGCACAGCTTCTCAAACTCGGCCTGGCTGATGATGTCGCGCCCCACCTGGTCCTGCAATTGCGTCTGCCAGTTGAACCCGATCGCGCCGGGAATGTGCCCCGCGTCGTACGCCTTCGTGTCCACGTCGATCTCCACAAGGCGGAGGTTGGGGTTGTTCAGGTTCTCCTTGACCCAGTCGGTCGAAACGAGAACTTCGGGATGTGCGTAGGTGTTGCTCATAGTTTCCTTTGTTTCCTTTCTGTTAGGCCTCCGTCTCTGAGGCCAGTTGGGGTAGATGTTTGATCATGCTCGAGACGTATTTGAAAATGTTGTCGGGAAAAATCATCACGCCGCACCCCGCCCCGGCCTGCGCCACCGTCCGCAACGCCCCTTCCAGGATCAGCCCGGAACTCGGACCCGCGATCAACCCCTCCGCCCGGCACAGGTCCAGTGCGCGGCGATACGCCAGCTCGTAGTCAATCTCCAGAATCTCATCAATGCACGAACGATCGAACAGCTTCGACACATCCAACTGGCTGATGTTCCGCAAGCCGGGAACGTCGTGACCCTCGCTCGGCTGAACCGCAATCACCTTGATGTTCGGGTTCTTCGACCGCAGGAACCGGCTGACGCCCGTCACCGTGCCGCACGTGCCCAGCGACGCGAACACGTGCGTCACCCGGCCTTCGGTCTGCCGCCAGATCTCCGGTCCGGTCGTGTGGAGATGGGCCTCGACGTTCTTCGGGTTCTCGTACTGGTTCGGCATCACGTACCGGTGCGGCGACGCCTTGGCGTGCGTCTTCGCGAGGTTGATCGAGCCGTCCCCCAGTCCCGGCGCCGGGCACAGCGCGTCGTTCAGAACGTCCAGCTCGGCCCCGACGATCTTGAGCAGAACCTTTTTCTCGAGCGGCACCTTGTTCGGCACCACCGCCCGCATCCGCAATCCCATCGCCTGCGCCATCGCGGCAAGGCTGATGCCGGTGTTGCCCGAAGTCGGTTCGACCAGTCCGCGCCCGTTCCCCACTTCGCCCCGCTCCAGCAGGTCGCGCAGCATCGCCCACGCGGCGCGGTCCTTCACGGAGCCGAACGGGTTCAACCACTCCAGCTTGGCAAACAGTTGGAAATTCGCGTTCGGATTCAGCCGGTTGATGCGCACCATCGGGGACGGGTTGTCCTCGTTCGGCAACATGTCGAACACGCTCGCGAACACGCGCCTGCTGTAATCCGTCCCTCTGGAACGCCCCGCCCTTGCCTCGCCGGTAGACCGCTGCTCGGTTTCTGTGGAGAATTCCGGCATGGTCACGTCGGCGCGAGCGCCCCTGAAAACAGCGCGTTGTCCCGATTCCCGCCCCGGCCGCCCCCGCCCGAGAGAGTCTTCCACGTGCAGCCCGTGCTCCGGTCCTCAACCGTCCGAAAACGCGAATACGCTCCGCGCGCACGTACTTCAAAAGTCGTCTGTGCAGCAATCATGATACCTCGTACAATCAGGGCGCTCATCAGCCCAGGGTGAATGCGGGTCACAATACGCAGCCGGAATTCGCATTTCAAGTGCAACTTCTCTTGCCCCCGCCACGCGCCCCGGCATGCCGAACGGTGATGACAGCTCATGTATTACGGCCGCTGATCCGCGCTCCGGACAGCGGGTCTGTGACGTCTGTGACCCGCAGCAGCGCAGGCCAGCATGCAGGCGCCGAATGACCTACTGACCCACCCGCGGCACCACGCAGCAGTCGGGCATTCCGCTATTCCACCTCCAACTTCATCGCAAACTTCGCCAGAAGCTTTGTCGGCCTTGCGCCGTCACCCATTTCCCCTCAAGACCGACCAAGTTCCATGCAAAGGCATTGAAGGCTCATACTGAAGCTGCGCGCATTGCAAACACGATTGCCTGGGAATCCCTGGCTACTCCGAGCCGTCGGCCGTTGCTGCGACTCACAGAGTCGCGCTCCGAACCGCGGGTCTGTGACCCGAAGTAGCGTACGGCAGCAGGATAACCTGCGAATCCATGCGGGGCGCCGGGTAGCAGTCGGGAATTCTGCTAGTTCACCTCCAGCTTTGTCGAAAGCTTGTCGGCCTCGGACGCCGTCATCTATTTTCCCTCAAGACCGACGAAGTTTCGGACAAAGGAACTTATCCGCACTTTGCTTCACCTGAATGGCATTGTCCTGCCCCGCCCACCCGCGTCCATCGTGTCCATCCGAAACGGAGTGTCATACCGCTCCTGCAACATGCGCAGGTACGGTTCATAGTGCCGGCTGATGTACCGGCAATACGACTGGTCGCCCCGAACCCGCTGCCGCCCTTTCGCGCCCAGAAGCTCCTGAATCACGTCCAGGAACACCGGCACATCGATGGGCTTTTCGATCAGCGCTTCCACCCCGAGCTCCACCGCCCGCTCGAACTGCCCCCACTCGGCGGTGACGACGATCGCCGGCACCGACGGTTTTCGAACCGCCATCCGCTCAAACAGCGCCCAGCCGTCGTCCTTCCCAAGGTTGATGTCGAGAATGACCAGATCGATCGCCCTCGAGCTGTACAGCTCCATGGCCTCGGCCGCGTCGCCCGCGGCGTGCACCTGAAACTGCTCCCCTTCCAGAAGCCGTTTCAGCGACTCTCGAACGGATCGATCGTCGTCCACGATGAGCAGGGCCGGTTTCATGTGGCCGCGTGGTCGAGGGTTGCGGCGAAGTGCGCCTTGCGCGCTGCGCGTTCTCTCATCGATTCCGACAGCAGCATGTCGATTCCGTCCAGCAGTTCCGCGGACTCGATCGGGTGCCGCAGGATCAGGTCCGCCATGAACGCGGTTTCGATGTCCACGCGCACGTTCGGTTCGCACGTCAGGACAATCGGAAGGAACGCATCGTGGTCCCTCAGCGCGTTGAGCGTGCTGCCCACGCGCGGCGGGCCCGGGTCCTGCGAATCGAACGCCGTCTGGAAATCGACGATCACCGCGCTCACGCGGGTTTCGCGCACCTCTTTGAGGGCCGCGCGCCCGGTTTCGGCAATGATCACCTCAAACTCCGCCGGCTCAAGGATCTCGCGGATGCAATCACGGTTCTCCGGCCGATTGCCGGCCACGACGATTCTGCCTTGTTTCGCCTGGGTTCTCATCGTTCTTCGCTGTTGGAATGGGTTAGCGCGCGGGGAAAGCCGGAAAGGGCTCTCCGGGGCACCGGCCTCCGAATCCATTGCGGCCGGGCTCCCGGACGCACGCTGATGACAAATCGGAACGGACCAAACCGCCGTCCGCCAGGACGGTGATCGCCTTTCGAGTGCCCCGGCGCGACGGACAACAGATCCGCCACGCCCGGCACGTCCGGCCTCGTGACCTCGCACGCGCGGGCCGTTTCCGTGTCTGGATGTCGATGCTTCAACTCGCTTTTCATGGCTCTCTGTTGTGGGTTGGTTTTTGTTCCGCCTCCTCCTGAGCTACGTCCGTGCCATCACGTGTTTCAGCCGCGAAAGCGCCGATTTCACCGCGATTCGCCGCGTTTCACCCTCCGCGTTGGCAGTCGTCCGGTCGAAATGGTCCCGGCACCGGAATGATTTGAACCGGCTTCGGGGATTTACGATTTGCGATTTACGACTCACGCGGGTACTGGGGCGATTGTGCAGGCCAGGACAGTGGTGAGCAGCACCTGCATCCCGGGGCGTGACCTTTCAACGCCCGTGAACGATTGTGGGGCACGACGTGAGGAGTGCCCATGCTGCCAGAAGAAAGCCCAACATCCAAAACACCCACGGGAATGGGAACGGAACAGCCAATTGAACGTTCAATTCCAATCGGCGCAGCTCCGTTTGATCTCTTCGTGCTCGGGGCACGGCATCCATGCCCTTCCGGGTACGCATGCATGCCAACGCCCGGATTGCAGTTCCGCCGTCCCCGCTGCGCTCGTGCGGGACGCGACCTGAAGAACCCCGAAAAGCGAGTTCTACTCAGCGTCGTTGCCCGCGCGCCCGCCCAACGCCCGCGTCAATCGCAAATCGTAATTCGTAAATCCGAATCCGTTCCCTGGATGTTCGGCGTTGGATGTTGAATGTTCGACGTCGGTCAGCTGTCAAACAACCCCCTGCTCCAACATCGCCTCGGCCACCTTTCTGAACCCGGCGACGTTGGCGCCGACCACGTAATCGGTGAATCCTTTCTGCTCCCCGAACCGGACGCACTGGCTGTGAATGGCTCGAATGATCTCCCGCAACCGCCGATCCACCTCGTCCCGCGTCCACTGGAACCGCATGCTGTTCTGCGTCATCTCCAGTCCGCTGACCGACACACCGCCTGCATTGGCCGCTTTGCCCGGACCGAACAGGATCTTCTTCCGGGTGAACGCCGCCACGGCCTCGCGTGTGCACGGCATGTTGGCGCCTTCGGCCACGCACATAACGCCGTTGCGAAGCAACTCCATCGCGTCGCGAACATCCAGCTCGTTCTGCGTCGCGCACGGCAACGCCACGTTGCACTTCACGCCCCACGGACGCTTCCCCGGATGATAGGCGCACTTGAACTTCCGCGCATACTCCCGGATCCGCCCGCGCCGCACGTTCTTCAGCTCCTTCACAAACGCCAGCTTCTCCTCGTCCACCCCGTCCGGATCATGAATAAACCCGTCGGAGTCCGACAGCGTGATCACCTTCGCCCCGGCAGAGATGGCTCGTTCCGCCGCATGCTGCGCCACGTTGCCCGACCCGGAAATGGCCACGATCTTCCCGCTGATCGAATGCCCGCGCGTGCGCAGCATCTCTTCCACGAAATAAATCAGGCCGTAACCGGTCGCCTCCTCGCGAATCCGGCTGCCGCCCCAGTACAGCCCCTTCCCGGTGAACGAGCCTCCGAACTGCATCGTCAGCCGCTTATACTGCCCGAAGAGATATCCGATCTCGCGCGTGCCCACGCCGATGTCTCCGCCCGGCACGTCGATGTCATGTCCCAGGTGCCGATACAATTCGTTCATGAACGCCTGGCAAAACGCCATCACCTCATCGTCCGTCTTCCCCTTCGGATCGAAATCGGCGCCTCCCTTGGCGCCGCCCAGAGGCAGCGTCGTCAGCGCGTTCTTGAGCACCTGCTCGAACGCAAGGAATTTCAGCGTCCCCAGCGTGACCGTCGGATGAAAGCGCAAACCGCCCTTGTAAGGCCCGATGGCGCTGTTCATCTGCACGCGATAACCGCGGTTCACCTGCACCGCGCCGTGCCGGTCCTTCCACGCCACGCGAAACAGAATGGCCCGCTCCGGCTCGAGCAGTCGCTCGATGATGCCCGCCTCGCGATACTTCGGGTGCCGCTCCACGAACGGCCAGATCGAGGTCAATACCGCAGCAACCGCCTGGTGAAATTCCGTTTCCGATGGATAGCGTTTCCGCAGTCCTTCCAATGTGTCTGAGAGTGACTTCGAAGACTTCATTCCAAACTCGACCACCTATGCCGTCGCCAGGGATTTGCCGGTGCCGGCAAACGCCGGATGCAGTCGGGATTCCTCCGCGCGGCGCACCAGTTCCCCGTTCACGCGCTCGAACACGTGCTCGTCCACGCGCAACGAACTGAAGATCACGTCCGAATACACGGTCCCGTACAGATCGCTGGCGAAATAAATCCGGGGCGCCAGCCGCTCGAGGCGCAGCGCCTGCAACGCCGCGTCCACACCCACCGCCACCTGCGCGCACGTCGCATTCGTCCGGGTCACGTCCTCGTTCGCCATCGTGTGCACGTAGTACACACTCTTGTCCGGATAATCGAGGCACACGCCGATCGTGTCCGATCCCGCCAGCGGAACCGACGTGTTGTCGCCCAGCTCGAGATCATCCACCGCAACGCCGCCGCGACGCCGCACCAACTGCTCCATGTAGGCCATCGTCCGCGGGTGAATTGCGTAAACGTACTTCGACGAAACCCCGAGTTTCATCCCGAGCTTCACGTTCTCCTCGTGCAGCACGAGCATCCCCCACGGATACGCCGGCAACTCGATCACCGGTTCCATGACCGGACGCAAATCTTCGCGGTGCTGGAGGGAATTGCCCGACCGCATGGACACTTTGCCTCCGATCACTTCCCCGGTGGATTCCCAGACGGTTTCGGCCAGAAACTCCTTCCGCGACCATGTGATGATCGGCCGCCATCCGGACACGGGCACCGACGTGTCATATTCGAAATGAACGATCCTCGACGGCCGGCCGTGCTGACGGAACCCGTGCCAGACCCAGATGTTCACCACGCCGGGATTCATCCCCGAACTGAGAATGTGCGCCGCGCGGCGCCTGCGGTTTCGCACCGGATGCACCTGCGCCACGAGGTCGGCAATCCCCATGCCGCTGCCGTTCATCGATGTGTTCAGGTACGACACCCCCGCCGCGTCCGTCGCTTTCAGCACCGGCAACGTGTCCAGGTCCGTCAGGTCCACCACCACGTCGATCTCATGCTCCCGCAGCAGGCGATGGTACTCCGCCGTGTCGTCCGGAAGCTGCACCGGCCGGTGCACAAACGAATAATCGAGAAGGCTGTGATCAAGATACGGATCGCGCACCACCCGGTCGTCCCGGTCCAGCAACACCAGATTGCCGAAATCCCCGCGGCGCGCCTGCAACCGATGCAGAAACGCCTGCGCCACATGGCCGGACGCGCCCAGGATCAGCAGATGAGGAGGGCGAGCCCCGCCATCGCTCGCCGAAACAGCCGCATCGGAGGAGCGCTCTCGGTTCTTTAGTCGCACCAGTTCGGTCCGATCAGCTTTCCCGTTCGGCCCGCAATGCGAGCGTCTCGCCCTCGAATCCGCCGCCGGTTTGTTTTCCCGGGCAAGTGTCGTCGTTACTGGAGAGGTTGCCTTGCTCATGATGATGCCTTTCGTTCGCGGTTCGCCCCTGAGCCCCGTGCCCCGATTGAATCGGGAAATTCAACGCTTTGCTTTTCCAGGTAGCCGGCAACCTGCTCGCCGCGCCGCATTGCGCGCGCGCCGTCATGTAACCGTTCTGTTTCCTGGTCATGCGTCTCAACAACATCACTGCCACCGCAGTGTCATCATCATTCCAATAGCGGACGTCGTGCCACAACCTTTCATCGCGGAAAAGCCGCTGCTTTTCCACACTTTTGTTTCTGCACAACTCACCGGTGATGGATCGTTTCGTACCGCATCTGGTATTTTTTGTGTCGCTTTCGCTCCGGATTGCAAGCACGCATATCATCACTGCGCTCGCTCTCAAACAAAAAAATTGCGCGCGCATCGGGCGTCGCGCGCGCGTTCCGTCGCGAAACAACGTCGTTCGCCTCACCGTTTCTCGTGTGGCATGACACCGGCTGAACAATACAGCATGACCATGCTTGTTGTTTTATCCCTGTTCGCTCTCGCCGCCGTCGCGGCGGATGTCATCGCGCGCTTGATCGTCGCGCCCAATCGCAAGGACAGGCATTACGAAGAGTTGCTGGAAAGTCTTGTGGAACCCGATCCACCGGCGCACGCTGCCGCTGTGGACCCGTCGGATCCCGCGCTCGCGCGAATCAGCGAGAACCTGCTCCGCCACTTCGGGCACCTGGCGGCGTCGAGACGCATTCTGGACGCCCTCGCCACGGAAGGCGGTCGAATGAGCGAATCCGGCGTGCTCGCGGCCGTGAACGGCAGACTGCAGGCCGCGCGCAAACCGCCTCTCCCGCCTTCCGCGGCGCGCAAGGTCATCCGTATCCTCGAACGCGCTGATTTTGTCGCGCTCCGGGATGGAATCCTGCACATTACCGACGCAGGCCGGCAGCTCCATTCATTGCTGTCGCTGCGCAGGCAGGAAATCGCGCCCGAACCGGCGATGGCCGGATCGTGAAGCGCCGCTGGTGCATGAGTTCAAAAACAAAGCTTCGAGCAACGGAACTGCTGATCGCTGTCGCCGCGGTCTCCCTTGCCCTGGTCTGGGCCGAAAGAACCGCGTGGCGGCAGATCAGCAGCCTGCGCTCCGAGGTCACCGTCGAGTCGTTCGATCGCTTTCACTCCGCCGACGAACTCCGCGCCGCGGCCCTCGCCCTCCACGAACGCTGGCGCGCAGCCCGTGAGAACGGCGCTCCCTCCGACACGTCGTGGCTGGATGCCGAACATGGCCGGATCAAGGAACTCATCCGCGCTCACGCCAGGAAGGCCGGTTCGCCGGAGGAACGGGATCTCCTTCGCGATATCGACGGCGCGCTGGACACCTACGCAGGCAGCCTCAGAGTCTCCTTGAAGACAGACGTCGCGGCGCCCGGAACCGGTCCTTCCGATGCCGCCCGCGAGGCAACTCGTTCTTTCGAGCGCATCCTCGCCCTGGCCGAGCAACTCCAGCAGACCAACCGCGCCGCAGCCGAGCGCTTCGTCGCCGAAATCCAATCCGTCCTTACCCGGCTCCAGCAATTTCTCTTTCTGTCCCTGCTCGGACTCCTTCTCTCCGGCGCCGTCATCGTCGCCATGATCTATCGCCGGACCATCGCCCCGCTGCGAACCACGCTGGCCGAAAGCCGCAGCATCATCGAACGGCAGGAAAAACTCGCGTCGCTCGGCGTCTTCGCCACCGGCATCGCCCACGAAATCCGAAACCCGCTCACCGCCATCAAGGTCCGCCTCTTCACCCTCAAGAGCAGCCGCCAGCCCGGCACCTCCGACTACGAAGACCTCGAAGTCATCGGCAGCGAGATCGACCGCCTCGAACGCACCGTCCAGGACTTCCTCAAGTTCGCCCGCCCCGCCGACCCCGAACTCCAGCTCCTGCCCGTCACCACCCTGCTCGAAACCACGCGCGATCTCCTGCAATCCGGCCTTGCCGAAAAATCCGTCGAGCTGAAACTGGAGGCACAAACCGATCAGCTCGTCCGGATCGACCTGGACAAGATGAAACAGGTGCTCATCAACTTCATCCAGAACGGCGCCGATAGCATCGAAGGCGCCGGCACCGTCACGGTGCGGGCGCGCAAGGACCGGCAGCCCCTCAACGGCCGAACCACCGACGTCGTCGTCATCGACATCATCGACACCGGCAAGGGAATGCCGCCCGAAGTGCAGAAACGCCTCTTCGACCCGTTCTTCACCACCAAGGAAAAAGGCACCGGCCTCGGCCTGCCCATCGCCGCCCGCATCGTCGAGAAACACGGCGGCGTCATCCAATACGAAACTGCACCCGGCCGCGGCACCACCTTCAGCATCCTCCTGCCATCCGCTCCCAAACATGAAATCGAATCCTCGAGTGCTGCTCATTGAAGACGACCGGAACATCGCCACCGGCCTCCAGAAGGCAATGCGCGTCAACGGCTACGACGTCGTCCTCCAGGCGCGCGGCGATGACGGTCTCAATCAGGCCCTGTCCGAGCCCTTCGATATCGTCATCACGGACCTGAGATTGCCCGGCACCGACGGCCTCGAGCTGGTTCGCCAGTTGCATCATGCGCGGCCCAAGCTCCCGATCATTCTCATCACCGCGCACGGCAGCACCGAAACCGCCATCGAAGCCACCAAGTGGGGCGCGTTCGATTACCTCCCAAAACCGTTTGAAGTCGAGGAACTCCTCGATCTCACCGGCAAAGCGCTCGAAAGCAGCCGGCTGATGTCCGAGCCCGTCGAAATGGGCGGCACCGACGCCACCCGCCCCGCGATCGTGGGCAACAGCAAGGCCATGCAGGCGATCTATAAGGAGATCGGACGCATCGCCGCCACACCCGTCACCGTGCTCATCCGCGGCGACACCGGCACCGGCAAGGAACTGATCGCCCGCGCCATCTATCAGCACAGCGACCGCGCCCACGCGCCGTTCATCGCGATCAATTGCGCGGCCATTCCCGAGAACCTTCTCGAAAGCGAATTGTTCGGCCACGAGCGCGGCGCTTTCACCGGCGCCGACGCCCGTCGGATCGGGCGCTTCGAACAGGCCCACGGCGGAACCATCTTCCTCGACGAGATCGGCGACATGAGCCCGAACCTCCAGGCGAAGCTGCTGCGGGTTCTGCAGGAAAAAACAATCCAACGCGTCGGCGGCAAGGACACCATTCCCGTGGATGTGCGCATCATCGCGGCAACGCACCGCGACCTCGAAGCCGCGATCCGCGAACGCCACTTCCGCGAAGACCTCTTCTATCGGCTGAGCGTCATGACCATCACGCTGCCTCCGCTGAACCAGCGGACCGAGGACATTCCCGACATGGTCCGCTATTTCCTGCGTCGTTACGCGCCGGAGGCCGGTGTAGCAGCGCCGTCCATTACACCTGAGGCCATTGCCTTTCTCCAGAGCCAGCCGTGGCCCGGCAACGTGCGCGAACTCGAAAACACCGTGCGCAAGGCCCTCCTCCTCGCGCGCGAATACACCATCGGCGTGGATCATCTCCGCGAAATCATGGCCCGGGCGCGCCAGCCCCTCGCGGCGTCCGAACAAAGCCACGCCGCCTACATCACCGCGCTCATGGACCAGGTGGAACGCGGCGAAGTACAGAACGCCTTTGCAATGATGTTGTCGGACCTGGAACCCGAGCTGTACGCCCAGGCCATCCAGCGCGCCCAGGGCAACATCACCAAAGCCGCCCAATGGCTCGGCGTAACCCGATTGAAAATGCGGGAAAAGCTCAAGGAATACGGCCTGCACCCCCGCCAGGAAAACTCCAACCCGTGAGGCAAAAGGCTGAAACGCTGAAATAGAACGTCAAAGGCCTGTCGCGAATTGCGTGAACGCGCGCGAATTCCCACCCTTCGGTACGGCGAGCGTCTCGCCACGCCGAAGCTCGCGAAGGCGGGTCCCAGCGAGCCGTCGCAGGAACCGGAGCAGCTACAGGAGACTGGCGGGTGATCAGCCGAAGATCAGCAGTTGAACGATGTTGAAGCTGCCATACCGTCGGCTTGATTCGTGTCCATTCGCGGTTCTCTCCGGCCTTTCGACGTTGCCGTTCTCCGCTTCAACGTTCTTCGCGCCTTCGCGGCTTCGCGTGATGAGAGACCCCATTCCTCGCGTTCACGCCTTCATTTGTGGCTGAGCCGCAGCAGCAGTTCCTGCCGCACATCCGGCCGCGTCTGGAACACGCCGTGCATCACGTTCACCTTCATCACCGATTGCGTGTCCCGAACGCCCCGGCCCATCGCGCACAGGTGTTTCCCCTCGATCAACACCGCCACCCCCAGCGGTTCCACCGTCTGCTCGATGAACTCGGCGATCAGATGCGCTGTCCGCTCCTGATTCTGCCAGCGACGCGCGAAATATCCGGCGATCCGCGACAGCTTTGACAGCCCCAGGATCATCTTGTCCGGCACATACGCGATCGTGATCGACATCAGGATCGGCAGCAGATGATGCTCGCACAGGCCGACCTCGGAAATGCCTTCGACGATCACCATGTCGTGACAGACTGCTTTCATGCATTCGGCCTTGAAAAGTTTCCTGAGGTGATCGGTTTCCATGCGCGAGCCCTCGGTCATTTCGACGATAGCTTTGGCGGCGCGCATAGGTGTTTCCCGCAGTCCTTCGGCGTTCAGGTCCGCCCCGATCTCCTGGAGAATGGCGGCATAATGTTCGGCAATCTTATTGACGTCAGGTGTTCTCATTTCGGTGAATTCACCCATTGAGCGTCCATTCCATCGCTCGGTCAAGAGCCCAATGCCGGCCGGAGCGCGGGTGTGTCCCGCCGAGCGGGACCACCCGCAGCACGCCGACAGCAGAACACGCGCATGAGTTGAGCAGTCGTCCGCTGCAGGCGTCATTGCCGCGGCCCACCCTCAGACGCCGCACCACGTGTGCCGTTCCACGTGACGGAGAAACGCGTCCCCGCAACCCGGAGGGTTGCCAGACAGTAGCCGGAGGGCGCAGCAACGCGGAGACCTCCGGCCAGCGAATCATGCGTGGCATTGGTAGTGTGGCGGAAGCTGTGGGCGGGGTGGAAGATCATGTTCACCTCCTTGTCAGTTTGAAAATCACGGATGCACCTGCCGAACTGGTCCGCGAATTGATAAAGGCGTCATCCGTCTGGGCTGCGGAGAAGCACGAACAGCTCTTTTGCTGGCAGGAGGGATATTCGATTTTCTCGGTGAGTTGGACGCATGTTCCGGTTAATCGAGCGTTACATCGGGAACCAGGAGGCACACCATCGCAGAATTGCGTTTACAGAAGAACCCAAACGGTTGTTGGAAAGAAACGGGGTGAAATACGATTCGAAATTATCTCTTCTGAAATAGGATTGGTCTCCTTGTGCCGGCTCTGCGACCCCTCCGGGGTCGTGGGGGACTGTCTGTCCGGTTTCCGGAGGTATTGCTGCCGCTCAACCTCCGGCTACTGTCTGGCATCCCTCCGGGATGAATCAAGCATCAGTATCGCCTCCCCCAAAAGGCTGGCAGGAGGCAAGGACGCCCTCAGCACCCGCTCCGGCCCGCGCCGTGCGCTCATTCGCCTGCTCGGGAGATAGTCATGCTGTATACAATCATCTTTTTGCGCGTATGTTGTAACGCGTCAACACGCACCGCATGAACGAATCAATGCTGGATCACGATCACTCCGAGCTCGACGACCTGCTGAAAGCCGCCTTCACGGCCCTCGACGACAACGCGGCGGATCGCGCGCTCGATCGTCTCGACGTCTTCTGGGCGCGGCTGGCGGTGCATATCCGCGCCGAAAACATTCATCTCTTCCCCGCCCTGCTCCGGGCGGCGGAATCCACTCCGCGCCGCACGCCGGAACCGCCGCGCGACGAAATCCAGAACACCGTCGCGCAGCTTCGGGTGGATCATGACTTTTTCATGACCGAACTCGCCGCCGCCATGAAGGAACTGCGCGCACTGCGACAGGCAGATCGCGGGACATCATCCACGGCTCAACTCGGCGAGGTCCGCGGAAGGCTGGAACGCGTGAGGAGCCGCCTCGACACGCATAACGCCCTCGAAGAAGCCCGGGCGTATCGCTGGGTCGATGTGCTGCTCAATCCGGCAGACAAGGAAACCCTGGCGCAGAATATTCAGAGGGAACTCGAGAACCTGCCGCCGCGCTTCAAGAATCCGCCGCCCTCCTGAGCCGCTGAATCCAGCCCTCCCTGGCGGCCTCGCGTGAGACCAGATTCGTTTGATTCACGCGTGCCGGGAACCGTTTTCCAACACCAACTGGCGGCGAGGACGCCTGCGCTACGTGATTCGATCGCCGTTCCTTCGCGGCTTCGCGGCTTCGCGCTAGACAAAACGTCTTTCGTCCGTTTCGCACCGGCTGGTTTTCGTGCCGGCAACTCAGTGCGCGTGCTCGTGCGCCGCTGCGGCCGGCTCAGCCCCGGATTCGCACCACGAGTGCACTGCCGCAGATCGCGTCGCCGCAGCGTTCAACGCCTCGACATAGTGAACGAACTCGACATACGCCGCCACATATTCGCGCCCGGCCTCCGCGCCGTGCTCGGCGTGCTTCCTTTTCTCCATCACTTCGGCAAAACGCCGGCGGATCCCGGCTGCAGCCTCTTCGGTCACCGCCTTGATCAGGGCGTCCGCGTCACCCGTTTCCAACGCCCGATCGGCAGCCGCAATCGCGGGTTCGACGTGCGAACCTGCGGGCTTGAGGCCGGTGTAGGGCGCGCCTTCCCCGGCCCGATGCACCCGAACCAGCGTTTCGAAGAAGAACTGATCGGCGAGCTCCCGCGCTTCGCCGCCATGCGTGCGCACGGCTAGCGTCCGCGCAAAAGCCGCTTTCAACTCGGCCTCATGCTCGGGCTGAATCCATTTCAACACCGGCGCAATGTCCTTCTTTTCCAGCGCAATACGCGCGTCGCGGACGACCGGACCGTCCATCGTGTCGCAGTGACCAAAAGCGGAAACCGCGATCAAAAGCCAGGCGGCGCAGAACACACTGCCGATCCGCAGGTTTCGTCGGGTTCTCATCACCGGCGCAATCCGCTCGCGCCGGATTTCTTTCCTGTCTGTTGTGGTTCGCATGGCTGACACATCCATTTTGATTTCGCGTCCACCATAGAACAGAGGCACGGGAACGGATTTGATCTGGGTCAAGACAAGGAGCGGTCGAAGCCCTGCAGCATTCTCAGCGCGTCAGTTCTTCTCACAGGCTCTCGGCGAGTAACGCGTTGACGGCACGGTGCCCGCATCCGGAAGCCACTGCCGCCGGCGCAACCAGTGATGGGATCGCGGTTCGTTGATCAGGTCTTCAATGACCCGCAGGAGCTCCTCGGGATCCAGCGGTTTCTCGAGCAGCGCCCCGGCACCGGCCGCCTGGGCGATGCTGAACTGATCGGACAGCCCCGTCATGATGATCGTCGGAACGTATGGGTTGGTCCGAATGATGTTTTCGCTCACGGCCCAGCCGTCCTTGCCCGGCATGCTGAGATCCAGCAGCAACAGATCCGCCGGCTCGGCAAAGAACTGTTCGATCGCCTCGAAACCGTCTGCGGCAACGCGAACGTCGTAGTTCGCGCTCGTCAGCAGCTTCTTCAATGAGCGCCGAATCGACGGATCATCGTCCACAATGAGAATGCGTTTCTTCATGGTTCGCTTTCGGTCTGGATTGCCACCCGCAATCGGCGCCCGTGCGCCGATTGTCCTGCGGGTGGTGCGGGCGTGATTGCGTCAACCTGGAAGCAGGCCGCTTCCGAGCAGCGGCCCCGACTCGACCTTGTCGTTTCGGTTGGACGCAGCCGCCTCGCGAGTTTGTGTTTGCTGTCGAACCTCCGGTGAAGTGTCGTATCCAACGACGGCACGCCGCCGCTCAACCACACTCGGAATCGAATCGTCAAGGGCAGCGAAGGCTTCACCGCTGAAAACGGTTCAGCCGGTTCGCCTCTTTCATAGCCAGGCGCGTGCCACAGCCATCCGAACGCCGAATATCAACGGGTTCACGCCGTTTCAGAGAAAAGGAAAAAGGAAATCAGAGAAAAGTCGGAACGAATTGTTCCGGCACCGGGTCATATTGGGCCGTTTGCGCGACGCGCATCGGGCCGAGCGGATCGAGAACTCCTGTCCCCTCGCCTCGGTCTGGCGTCCTTCAGGACCCCGCTTGCAGCAATCTCTCTCTCCTCGTCACCCGAGCGGGGAGCAAGACGGGTTTGTTCATTCTGCTCACCGCGCGGAAACCGCCATGCGCCGGTTGACCAGCATCACCGGGCACGGCGCGAGGTCGGCGATGTCTTCACTCACGCTTCCAAGGATCCACCGGCCCAGGAGGTAGCGGGGCTGGCGGCCGAGAACGATCATCTTCACGTTCATCTTCGCGGCGACCTCGATAATCTCCACCTCGGGCAGACCATCCTGCACGACGCACATGAAGGGAACGCCATAGGACCGGTAGCTTTCCGCCAGTTCCTTGATTCTCTGCATTGCGTGGGAGCGCGCGTCGCGCCGCGGTTTGTGCCGCGTGACCAGGTCCACAAAACCGCCGGCAGAAACCCGATCCAGGACGTGGAGCAGCAGCACGGAAGCGCCCAGTTCCTTCGCCCAGGTGAACGCTTGTTCCACCGCCTTGAGGGATGCCGGACGGAAATCCACTGCTACCAGGATTGTCGGCATCGAGCCATGCGGAGAGTTCCTCTGCCGCCGTGTCTTGCCATTGGGCCGGCACTCCGGCCGAGCGACCGGCTGAACACCGGTTTGCGTCACGGCAATATCGCGGATGTCGTCGGAGCCATGATCAGGCGTCCTGCTCCCGAGATTCATTCTCATAATCATTGTGCGGTTGTGTTGCGACCGGAGCGCCTGTCGCTCCCCCTCTCCAGTCTGGTTCAAAACTCCGTTGGTTTTCCCGCCATCGACGGTTCACGCACCGTGTTCGGCGGGTCCCGTTGAAAAGCGTCCGTCACGCACGCGCGACAGACTGCCTTCGCGCCTGCGTCCGATGCTCGCGGACGCGACGTGCCAGCCGCGCCGTCTTCCGGCGGCGCAGGCGCCGTTCGATTTTCTCCGCGACCACGTCGATCGCGGCTACCGGCTCGTGCGCCGTGTGTTCGGCGATCAGGTCGTTGCCGGGAACTTCATAGTGAACCAGCGCGCGAAACTGATCCGGCGAACGGTTGGGGCGCACCCGGTGCAACTGCACCCGCGCGCGCAACGCCCGCGGGGCATACTGACGCACCCGTCCGATTTTCCGGACCACCGCTTCGTGCAGTTTGTCGGTGAGTTCAACACCGTCGGTGCGAATCAGAATGTCCATGGCATCGTGTTTCCACGGAACAACCTTGAGTTTTCTCGCTGCGCGGCCGGCGGGCGGCGCAGTGGCGCGATTGTTTCTGTTCATAGGCATTGGTTCCGAATCCGGCGCGGCGTTACTGTGCCGCGCGGAGTCATCTCTCCTTTAGCTGGCCTCGTGCCACCGCGGTTCTCCTCCAATGCCAGCACTTTCCACGTAAAACGATTCCGCACCGACGATCTCATCGGACGTTTTCGTTCCGGCACCGGTCTATTTTGTTTCGAAGCCTTTCACTGGAGGGATCGCATCCGGCAGCGCCCGCGCGAGGTCCTCCAACCAGCGCCGCCATCGCGTCCGCGCCCGGCTTCAACGACTACGGATACACCAGCCTGAAGAACACGCTCGGGTTGGAGCCGTCCACCGGCACAGAAATCTGATTGGTCAGGTCCGATCCCTGAACCGTAAACCATTCCCGTCCGAGTCCGGAAGTGATCGGATTTGTCTGCGCTTCCAAACGCCAACCGAAATGGGTCTGCGGCCAACTGAATTTGATGAGACCTTCGGCGGTCAGGGCCGTGACCGCCACCGGCGAGAGAGAAACGGGACGCGCCGAGACCGGAGCCGAACCGGGACCCTCGCCATGGATGTTTATGCCGGCGACGACATAATGGTAGAGCGTCCCGTTACTGAGTCCGGCATCGGTGAACTCCAGGTCGGCGATATTGGCAGCCACGGTCTGGTAGGCTCCGTCCGCGTTCATGGCGCGCTTCACATTGTAACCGGCAGCGTGCTCTGCGGCCGCCCATGTCAGCAGCACCTGCCCGTCGCCGCCCACGGCACTGACGCCGGTCGGCATGGATGGCTTCGGAGGCCAGACCCCGAAAATGCCCACGTTGTCAAACACCGCCGGATCGAGACGATTGACATTGCGGGCGCTGACCGCCAGGCCGGCGTACACCGTCGAAGGCATGGCGAGCGTTACGGGCGGACCAAATGCCGTCCACACGTTGCCATCGGCCGAATAGTAAGCGGTGACGCTGCTCCCGGACCGGACCAGCTTCACCCAGTGCGGGCATGACAACCCGGCGACCTGGCTTCGCTCCGTGTTTGCGCCTGGCGACACGCGATACTGAAAGGCGCCGCCCTGCCCCGACGTCATCATTGCCATGCAATAGCGTGAATCCGCCTGAAGAGTCTCCCGGATCATGACGCCGGCCTTGTCCCATCCGTCGCTCAGGTCGCTTGTGGGCATCGTTGAAACCACCCGGGCCATCAGCGTTCCGTCACCGGTCAGCGGCACATACAGGTAATGGAATCCATCGGCCGTGCCGTAGATCGTGGCACCCGCGCCTTGCACGATGATGGTTCCACCCTCGATGCTGCTGCCGCCTGCAAGCCCGGCGAGTCCCACATCGGTCTCGAACCAGGGCGGCGTCGGCGCCTGCGACAGTTTCACGGAGCCAGTGACCGGAAGGCTTTCTCCTCCGGAATTGACCGCTGCCACCTGATAGAACCAGGTGAGACTCGAGTTGGTCACGACGTCCACGTGGCTGGTTTCAGCGACGCTCGCCACCACGGAGAAGCTGGTCGGGAAATCGCTCAAAGAGCGTTTGACCCTGTAGGAGGTGGCATTCGAGGAAGCATTCCAGCTCAACGTGATCCGCCCTTCGATCGCCGAAATGCTCAACCCCGAGGGCGGGTCGGGTGGCGGAACGTAGGGAACCACCTCGACGGCGACCGGGCCTGAGGGAGCGCTCTCACCAGCGGCGTTCACCGCCGTCACCACATAATAGTTCGTGGCATTCATGACGGCATTGGTGTCGGTGAACGAAAGAGCGTTCAACCCGCTCGCTATCACCTCGTAGTCGCCGTCGGGACTCAATGAGCGCCTGACCGTGTAGCTCTCCGCGCGCGACACCGCGTTCCATTCCAACGCAACATTGGTCCGGTAAAGAACAGCGGCGAATCCGCCCGGAATCCCCGGCAGAAGGACGGGCGGGAGCGAAAGGTTGACAGTGGAGCTCAGCCGTATGTCCGCCGAGGAACTGCCGACCATGACAACATAATCGCCGGAATCCACCACGAAGTCGTGCGCAACGGAGTCATCAAAGTGGGCCAATTGATCGGCGGAAACGGCAAGGGTTACCGTTTCGGTCTCTCCCGGCTCCAGCCGGATTCGCTTGAATCCGACGAGCTTCTTGATGGGATGAACGACGTTGTTCGCGGTATTGCGCACGTAAACCTGCACCACCTCGTCTCCCGCGCGGAATCCGGTGTTCTGCACGTCCACCGAAACCTCAAGCAGACGGTCAGGCATGCCGGTATCCACCGCACACACCAGATTCGAGTAGCCGAACGTGGTGTAACTCAGCCCGTGTCCAAACGGAAACAGCGCCTGGTTGGTGAAGAACATGTACGTGTATCCCTTGCTGACGTCGTATTCGTCCTGAGGCGGCAGCCCGGGAACCGTTGAAGACGGATACACTGTGTAGGGGAGCCTGCCGCCCGGATTCACGTCGCCGAAAATGACGTCCGCCAGCGCGTCGCCGCCCTTTTCGCCCGCATACCATGCCTCGATAATCGCCGGCACATTTGTGGCCGCCCACGGAATGGCAAGCGGCCCGGCGTTGATCAGAACCAGGATGAGGTTGGTGTTGGCTGCATAGACAGTCTCGAGAAGACTCTGTTGCGCGGGTGTCAGCTCGAGAAATTCGCGATCGTTGGCTTCGCCCTCAATGCTGCCGTCGGTGCCCAGACACAGCACCACCGCCTGCGCGCCCGCCGCAACGGCGGCGGCCTCGCTGATCTGGGCGGGTGTGCCGGCTGTGGAAATGCCGCAGCCCACGGCATGAGCAATCTGAACACCGGGACCTGCGCGATTCAGCAGACCCTGCCGGGGCGTGATGGGGTTCACCGGCGTCCCGCTGTAATAGTTGCCCTTGACGAACGTCTCCGCCAGCGGCCCGATCACCGCGATGTTCGTGATCTGCCCACGGTCCAACGGCAGGATGTGGTTCTCGTTCTTGAGCAACACCATCGACGCCTGCGCCACGCGCAGCGCCAGATCCTGATGCGCCGGCGACCGAACAACGCTCAGATCAATGGAGCTGTAAGGGACCATGGACGGCGGATCGAATACTCCAAGCCGAAACGCCGTCGTGAGCACGCGGCTCAGCGCCTGATCCACCACTGCCTCCGGAATCCTCCCGCTCGTGACCGCTTCGACGATCCCGTCGCGATACTGCTCGTCGTCGTAATCGCATCCGGCGGAGAGAGCCGCGGCGACGGCCTCGGGAACGGTGGCGAAAACGCGGCTGGCGTTCACCATGTTGCCGATGCCGCCGAGGTCCGAAACGACGAACCCTTTGTAACCCCATCGCGACCGCAGAATGTCGGTGAGCAGGTTCGTGTTGACGGCGCAGTGGATGCCGTTGATCCGGTTGTAGGCCGCCATGATGGATTGGGCGCGGCCTTCAATGGCGCAATCCTTCCAATGCGGCAACCAGTATTCGTGCAGCCAACGCTCCGGCACGGACGCGGAAAGCGTGAAGCGGTCCCTCTCGACGTTGTTCACAGCGAAGTGCTTCAAGGTCCCGGCCAACTTGAGATATCTCGCGTTTGTTCCCTGCAACCCCTCGAGATAGCTGACACCGATCCGGCTCGTCAGCCAGGGATCCTCGCCATAGCACTCCTGAATGCGGCCCCAAAAGGGATTGCGGCTGATGTTGATCACCGGCGCGCGGTAGATCAGCCCTTTCCCGTCGCTCACGTGATAGGCGCGGGCTTCGGATGCGATGGCGTCCGCCTCCGCGCGGATCAGGTCCGGGTCCCAGGTCGCCGCGGCCGCGATCGAAACGGGGAACAGCGTAGTGGGTTTGGAGTAGGAGACTCCGTGCAGACACTGGTTCCAGCCGCCGTAATTGGGAATGCCCAACCGCTCATTGACAGCTCCGTTGTGGAACAACTGCGTCGCCTTCTCCTGCAGCGTCATGAACGAGATCAGATCGGCCACGCGAGTTTCAATGGGAAGCGAGGGATCCAGGTAAAGAAGAGGAGCATTGGTCACGCTGATCGATCCCGACGACAGCCGCGTGAGATCCCACTTCAACCCTTGCGGCAGCGGCGGAAGATGGTACGCCGCAAATTGCCCGCTGTAATGGTCCGCCTCAATCAGTTGAAAACTGTCACCGGCCGACAGCATGTCCCCGGCGGCCACCAGGGTCAGAGCGCCTCCGTAATGGACCGTTGAGATCCCCCGAAGCCGATCGCTTGTCAGCGTTGCGCCCGATTTCCCGATGCGCAGGATCAAGTTTCCGCCCAGAGTGAGCTCGTTGCTGATCGTCAGCGTGCGGTTCGTGGCGCTGCCCAGACTGATCGCCCCACCGGGAGCAACCACCACCGGCCCTCGAATCGTTCCGCACCCTCCGAGCGTTCCGGCGCTGACAACCGTCAAGCCCTCATACGTGTTGTCGCCCGTCAGGATGATATTTCCCGTCGAACCGTCCGTCCGGAATCCCCCGGCGCCGCCGATGGCCGAACTGATGGTGAAAGTCTGGCCGGAAACGTCGGTGCTGATTCCCGCCCGAAAGACCGCTGTTCCGTTCAGCGTGATACTGCCGGCCAGGGCACCCTCCGCGGACGCGCTGTTGACTCCATTGGGGCGCGTCAGTTCCAGCGTGGCGCCCTCATCCAGGATGAGGTTGTCGATGGTGATCGTGCCCGCCGTCTTGTGCCGCAACGTACCGCCGCTCTGGACCTCAAGGGAGTCGCCCTCAAACACCAGGGACCCGGCCATCTCCGGCGTCCTGAGCATGTACGCCGCGGTCTGGTAGGTATTCCCCGGCGCGGGCGCGATGCCGCCGGGCCAATGCAGCCCCGTGTTGAAGCTGCTGGTCCCGATGGCGTCGCTCCCGGTCATCACGTAATTGGCACCCGGCGCCGGCGCGACCGCCAGGCAAAGCCCGGCAGCCGCCGTCGCGAAGGCCCTCGTGCATGTGCTCATCTCGACTCACCGGCGCCAGGGTGCCGAACCGGTTCGCATGGATTCCTTGAGTCAGGTCCGTCTATGGGTTGACCAGCCGGAAGAACACCGCCTCATGCGCCGGGCTGATCGTGATGTTCGTGCTGCTCACCGAACCGTCGGTGATGTCCACCCACTCGTCACGCAGTCCGAGCGTCCGGTCGGTGATCTGCATCTGCAAACGCCAACCCTCTCCAGCCGGCCACGAAAGGCTCAGGTTGTTCCCGCTGATGCTGTTGGTCAGCAGGGCCGCCACCGGACCGACGGGCGCCTCCACAACGCTCAGCACTCCGTTGCTGAACGCGAATGCCAGACCGTTGCCAGGATTGCCCTCAATGCTCGCGAAGTTGCTTGCGCTCGCCGCGCCTGCGCCGGTGAACAGCGCGAAAGTCTGGCCCTTGCTGAAGACGCCGCTCGGCACAATCCTCAGGATTCCGCCGTAGGTGACTGTGCTTCCCGCGGCAACCACGTCATGGGCCTGTGTGCTTCCGTTCACCTCGAAGACACTCGTCGCCCCCGCGTCCAGCGTCAGGGCGCCATTGATGCTCAGCGTGCCCACACCGTCTCCGGGCGCGAGCGTGCCGCCGCTGTTCACCGTAACAGCGCCGCCAATGGTGCCCGTGCCGCCCAGCGCACCACCCTCCACAGTCACGGCGCCGAGCGATGTCGAGCCGTTCACCAGCAGTGTCCCTTCAAGGACGGTGGTCGGCCCGGTGTAGAAGTTCACATTCGACAAGGTCCATGTGCCCGGACCGGCTTTCACAACGCCGAGCGTCGCAGACCCGTCAACAATGGGACCGGCGACGACACCTGTGCCCTCGCCTTCGAGCGTCACGATCCGGCTCCCCGTGGCTGCGGAATTGATGGCCGTCGTCGCTTGAGTACCCAGCGTGAGCTCGCTTCCGGCATTGACATGAATTCGGTAGAACTCGCCGCCGGACGCCAGGCTGATGGCACCCAGGATCGTGTTGTTGCCGTTCAAACTTTGAATGGCAATCGATGGATTGTTGCGTCCCGCAAGCAGAATGCTGTTGGCGAGCGATCGCCCGTTCCAAATCTCCAACCGCGCCGTCGAGGCATTGCCGGCCGTGTCGAACGTCACTGTCCCTGTGCCGAGCGCCGTATCCGAGTCGACCCGCAGCACCGCCGATCCCTGGCTCGCCCCGATTGTGGTTCCGCCCGAATAGGTATTATCCCCGGACAACGTCAGCATTGTATTGTTGCCCGTCAGCCTCAGGCTGCCGCTGCCACTGATCCGTCCGCCAAAGACCGTCGTCCTGTCCCCGGCGGCAAGGGTCAATGCGCCGTCCTCAATGATGACGTTGCCGCCGGCGGGACCGCCACCGGCCAGTGAGCCAATCGTTTCACTGTTCGTGACGGCCAGCGTGGCGTGAGCGACATCGGCCAGCACAACATCGCTTGCGTTGCCGATGGCCTGGCCGCCAAAGACGCTCAACGTGCCACCGCTGATGACGGTGGAGCCGGTGTAGTCGTTGCCGACAAAGCCGATGGTTGCCGTTCCGCTGCCCTGCTTGTTGAGGGTCATCGGTCCGGAAAGGCGACCCGAACCCTCGAACGTGTAGGTCACGTTGATGTTGCTGATGGTCATGCTGGAAGGACTGACCGTGTTGCTCAGCAGGACCAGGCCGCTGCCGGAATCGTTGAAGGTCACTGCGTCTCCGGGAGCAAACGGTTCCTGGTATGTGGTCGGCTTCCCGTCCACCACCCAGTTCGTGGTGCTGTCCAGATCCCACAGGTTGGTCAGGCCCGGCAGACTGTTGGTGCCCGTCCACACAATGCCCGAACCCAGGCTCGTGACAACGGCGTACAACATGGAACCGGCGCTGTCGTTGGACAGCGTAATGCTCATTCCATTGGGTCCGGAGATGATCGGATTGTTGTCCGATCCGATGATGCTATTGGCTCCGTATTTCACGAGGGGGAAGGCGCCCGTTGTGAACCTGGCCGTGCTGCCGCCCAATGCCACATTCAAACTGCCATGGTTCGTGATCGAACCGGTCACCAGCAGCGGGACCGTGGGGTTGCCGTTGGTGCCCAGTTCAAATCTCAGCGTCGTGGACCCCTCGCCCAGCGTCAGGAACCCGTTCGTCACGGTTTCCACCGCGCCCGGCAGCGAGATGCAATAGGTCGCGCCGTCCGACACGAAGACGCCGTTCGTGGCCTGGTGCGCGGGTGTCACCACCAGCGTGCCCCCGTTTATGGTCGTTACCCCCCAGTAACTGTTCGTTTGCGGCAGAATCAGACTCCCGCCGCCCAGCTTGACAAGACCGCCATTGAAGGCATCGCCGGGCAGCAGCGGCTGCCCGAACACAACCTGATGATCCATTGTGTCGATGACCGCTCCGTTCGCGAGAACGTTGATCGCCGTCCAGCCGCTGATGGTCGCGTTGGTCGTCAGCCTCAGCGTGCCTCCGTTAAGGTTCAGCACCAGCGTCTCGTCCGGCGTCACGGGACCCGTTCCCGCTCCGATCACGCCGCTCCACTCGAGCACCCCGCCCTGCAGATTGTAGATGCCCTGCCAGAAATACTGCCCGTCCACACTGTCGCCGCTATGCCCGCCGCTGATCGTCGGAACGGTGACCGTGCCGCCCACCTGATTGACAATTCCTTTGTTTCCGCTTTGCCGGGGCAGGTACAGCAAGGGCACGCTCACCCATCCTTCATCCCGCACATTCAAAATGCCCGTGGCGCCGTTGGCGTCGCTGCCCAATCGCAGCCCCTGCGCCGTCTGAATATACTGCCCGTCGCCCTGCACGGTCAGAATCCCCGTGGAGCCCGGAAGCACGTTGGGCACCGCTCCCGATCCGATCTGCGAAGCGAACACGCTGGCACTGTCCTGACTCAACACCGCCCCGGAATCAATGATCAGTTCGAAATCATTCAGCCTGAGCCGCCCCTGATAGAGGCTGGTCGAGTCCACCAGCCGCAGCGCGCCGCCTCCGTAGAACCACGTGCTATGCCCGTCGTTGCCGCCGTGCAATCCCCGCAGTGTCGCCTGGACCCCGGGATCCACAAGGACAGTCTCTCCCGAATGGCCCGCCCGGGACGAAAGCGCCAGGCCTTCCGTTGAGACATGGTTCGCCGAAAACTGAACCGTCGTCTCTGCATTCGTCAGCACCAGCATGCTTCGGGCTTCGCTGCCCGCCATCACCAGCCTGCCGCTTTCAATCACCGTCGGCCCCGTGTACTCATTCCGGTTCGAAATCGTCAGATCGCCCGCGCCGGCCTTCCTCAAACCGGTGTCGCCGCTGATGCTGCCCGTCCCGCTCAGCACATAGGACAGAAACTCATTCGCGAACGTCACCGACCCCGGATGAACCGTCGTCACAAGGTTTATCGTCGTCGTGCCGATCGCGCTGTCGTCAAACAACACCGGATTCCCTTCGCGATACGCCGTCGGCCCCAGCGTGGTCATCTCGATCCAGTTCATGGTGTCGTTGATGTCCCACGTTCCATCCACGGTGAAATCGGGGAGCATCCCGGCCCACCGCGGAGAGCCCGCCTGGGTGACGACCAGCACCAGCGTGTTCGGATACGTCGGAGTGCCGAACGTCACGTATCCCTGCACCCCGACCGGCAGCTCGCCCACAACGAAGCTTCCCGAACCCGTCCGCTGAGCACTGTGCAACAAGGGGACTTCTCCAATGCCCGGCACTTCGCTTTTCACGTTCACCGTCACGGTGCTGTTCACCTGCAGCGTGCCCGTGACGTCCATCATGGCCATGGATGGATTGCCGAAATTCTGAAGGTCGAAATCCAGGGTCGTGGCTCCCCCCTGGCCCAACGTCACATTCCCAACGATCACCTGCGCGTTCAAATAGGGCGCCTTCACTCCGAGGCCGGCGTTGTCGGCAACGCTGTAGTGATTGGGCGCCGCCAGCAGGTTGCCCAATATCAGCTTGCCCCCCGCCACCAGCGTCGGCCCCGTGTAATAGCTCATCCCGTTCAGGGTCAACGTCCCGCTGCCGAGCTTCGTCAGGCCGCCACCCTGGCCGTCCCCGTCCATCAGCGGCTGGTCAATCGCCACCGAGTGGTCCATCGTGTCAATGACGGCGCCATTCGCGAAAACATTGATCGCCGTCCATCCGTTGATCGCCGCATCCGCAGTCAGCCTCAGCGTGCCGCCGTTCAGATTCAGATACATGGACTCCGTCCAATCCAGCGGACCGGCGGCAAACACTCCGCCCCACTCCAGCGTCCCGCCGTCGAGATTGTAAACCCCGAGCCAGTTGCCCGGACTGAAGGAACTGCCTCCGCGAATTTCAGCGGTGGTGACCGTGCCGCCCACCTGGTGGACAATCCCCGTGTTGTTGCCCTGCCGCGGCAGATAGATCAGCGGCGTCGAAAACACCGCGTCATCCTGCACCTGCAACACGCCCGTCGCGCCGTTGCCGTCGCTTCCAATGCGCACCCCCTGCAGGGTCTGGATCCACTTCGCGTTCCCGCGCAGCGTGAACGTGCCGGTAGCGCCCGCCGGCGCCCACGACAGCGCGCCCGAACCGATCTGAAGGCCGTTGTTGTTGTTGACGTTCGTCACCACGGTGTTGTCATCAACGACAACCGCGACGTCATTGATGCGCAGCAACCCGCCGAAAGTCGTCGTCGCATTGGTCAACCGCAGTGTTCCACCGC
>Ga0209508_1000429_pt1 | contig 44036 bp, 38 predicted proteins | sample AD_UKC129_MetaG_FD_184427 | JGI IMG/M metagenome (GOLD analysis project Ga0209508, IMG submission 184427) | Active sludge microbial communities of municipal wastewater-treating anaerobic digesters from Canada - AD_UKC129_MetaG (SPAdes) (version 2) | ecosystem: Engineered > Bioreactor > Anaerobic... | reverse complement strand
AATGGAAATGTCTAAGCCAGTTAAAACAGATTTAGTTAAGCCCTATATGTTTAGGAAAGGATTTAGTATGTTTTATAACTGCAATTCATCCCCCACTTACAGAAGTGGGAGTCTTCTTGCAGGAAAAGGATAAAAGTTAAGAATAGTTAGTGTCTTCAAATTAAAGGAGGCGAAATATTTTGAACGATTTAGATTTTTTGATAGCCGATTTACCTGAAGATGTGAATAATTTAGTAAGTTGTGGAGAATTCGAAAAAGCTAAAAGATTGATTGACATTTACTTAGCTAGAAACATTTCAAATATATTAAAGCAGAGATTGAGCTTTGAAAAGTACAGAATGGATGTTCTTAAAAATGAATACATATATACTTTTGAAGAAGCTTTAGATCTTGCACAGGAAAAAATTGAAGGTTTTACAAGGCAGGAGTTAGAAGATTTGAAAGATCAACGCTATGCAGATTGGATATATATCCAAGGAAAAGTAATGTTCAGCAGTCGATTTTTAGATAATGTTATAAAAGTGCATCCAACAATTAAAGAGCGTTTAAGAATTAAAGAAAAAGAAGATGAAGCGGAAAGAGATTTCTTAGATAATACAGTGCATGAAATTATTGAAAAAGGAAAAAAAGGCTATTTCTTCCATCTTAAAACTGGTATTAAGATAAAAAATGAGCATGTCAGAATTAATGAAACTGTGAGAGTTCACTTGCCTATTCCACAAAAGGCTCAACAGATTACTAATATTAAAATACTCAACACCTCTCATACACCAAAATTTATCTCTCCAGAAACCTATCCCCAACGAACAATATTCTTTGAAGAACAATTTAAAGAAAACAAAAGTTTTACGGTTGAATATTCATACGAAAATCATGTAAAATATGTTAACCCTGATTTTAATAAAGTGCTTAAAAGGCAGCCCAAATTTCATACAAATGAATGGCTACCTCAAATTAACTTTTCTCCGTTCTTGATAGATTTGGCAACAGAAATAGTTAAGGATGAGAAAAATCCTTTACTCAAGGCTAGAAAGATTTATGATTATATAACTCAAAACGTTCAGTATTCTTATGTCAGACCTTATGTTTCAATTGTAAATATTCCAGAATATGCTGCATACAATCTGAAAGGTGATTGCGGGATCCAAGCCCTTTTATTTATAACTTTGTGTAGGATTGTAGGAATTCCTGCCAAATGGCAATCAGGTTTGTACGTAAATCCATATAGCATTGGTCCTCATGATTGGGCACAGTTTTATATTGAACCATATGGATGGTTATTTGCAGATCTTTCTTTTGGTGGTAGTGCTTATAGGGCTAAAAATGAAAGAAGATGGAACTTTTATTTTGGTAATCTAGATCCTTTTAGGATGGTTGCTAATTCAGAATTTCACTATGATATCTTACCTGAAAAGAGATTTTTAAGATCTGATCCATACGACAATCAAGTAGGTGAGGTAGAATATGTGAATAAAGGTTTGTCTAGAAATGAATTTGATGTTATAATGAATATAGTAGATGTGCATGAGATTTAGCCTTAATATCTAATCATGCTTCATCTTTCCCCTCTTTTCAGAGGGGGTTTTTTTATTTTTCGATATTCATGGATAGAAAATCGACTTTTCTATTTCTTAAAAGAATTAAATGTTAAAAATTATTGAAATAATTAATTAAATTGTAATAAAGACAACTAAGGAGAAGTATTGACAAATATAATGAATTGTCTTGGATTATCTCAAAAATTGCCATTTGATTTTTTAAATTTTAAATATTATAATCATTATAATGATTAGTATGAATATTATGAAAAGGAGCTTTGAAATGTAATGCAACTGAATGGTAAGTTAAATTATTCTTCTAAAGAGCCTTTATACCACCAATTAAAAGAGATCATTCGAAAGAATATTCTTCTAGGTGTTTTTAAACCAGGTGACAAGATACCAACAGAGGATGAACTTTCTGAAGCTTTCGGGGTCAGTAAGTCGGTAGTCAGACAGGCAGTTGCGCTGCTTGTTCAAGAGGGATTTTTGGTAAAAAGACAAGGGATTGGTACCTTCGTTGTCGATAATCGAATAAAGCAAGGTCCTAGAAAACTTACAAGTTTCTCTGAAGAAATGCAGATGAAAGGCCTTGAACCTAGATCAGTAGTGTTAGAAAAAGGAATTATCGAAGCTAATAAAAAAGTAGCAGAAGCTTTAGCAGTTGAATTTGGTACTCCAGTAATAATGGTTAAAAGGATAAGATATGCACAAGATGAGCCAATAGGTATTCAAACCTTCTATACCTTAGAAAAGCTTGCACCCAACTTCTTTGAAAACTCTCTAACTCGATCCTTATATAACCTGCTTGAAACTAGATATGGTATACATTTTGTTAAGGCAGAAGAAAAGTATTACGCTACGATTTTAGACAATCATGAATGCAAACTTTTGAAAGTAAAACCTCCCTTTGCTGGTTTCATTGTAGAAAGAATTGGTTACGATGTTTCTGACATACCTGTAGAATACACTGAATCGGTTATTAGAGCTGACAAATACTCTGTAGAAATTATTTTGAGGAAGTGAAAGATGTGAAAATATTAACTTTAGATATCGGTGGTACTTTTATTAGATCTGCAATTTGTAACGAAACAGGTATTTTAACAAACAAAACCAAATTCAACACGCCTCAAAGTCCTGACAAAGTTATGGAATTTTGTTTAAAGATATTTGAAAAGTACAACGATATCGACAGTTACGGAATATCAGTCGCTGGAGCAGTTTTAGAGAAAGGTTATGTGTGGCTTCCCAATGCTTTTGGGAGTGACCCATACCCTTTAAAAGCTAAGTTAGAAGAAAAAACTGGTAAAGTAATTGATATCTTAGATGACAGGGCCTCTGGATTAATCGGAGAAACATGGAAAGGCGCAGCAGTAAACTCAAAAAATTCTGCCTATTTCATTATCGGTACCGGCGTAGGTTTAGGTATTCAAGTGGAAGGACAAGTAATCACAGGAACACATGGAGCTGCTGGTTCAATAGGTTGGATACCTATAGGAGAAGAAAATGAATACTCAAACATGGTTGGAACGCTTGAATCAAATATTTCTGGATATTATATGAGTAAAAATTATGAAAAAATATGCAAAAAAAGCGTTAAAGGGGCCTCTGAGATATTTGATGATTATATAAAAGGAGGTGAATGTTCTAGAAAATTTTTATCAACGATTTCTAAACTTTTAGGGAAAAGTTTAGCAACCGTTATTAATTTCTTAGATCCCGAAATAATAATCATGGCAGGAAGTGTTGGGCAAAGATGGGATATCTTTAAATCCAAGGCAGAAGAAACTATGAAAAACTATCTCAATCCAATGATCAAAAAGATAGAAATAGTTCCATCTGTTTTAGGAGAAGATGCACAACTACTAGGAATTGGAAAATACTCATTAGATCAGATGAATAGGAGATGACAAACTTGTTTTTTGAAAAATATTTAGAGGGTATAGAAGGAATAATAAATAACATCAAAAAGGAAAAAGACATTATTGAAAAAGTTAGCAATTTAATGGCAGATTGTATTTACAACGGTGGATTTGTTCATCTTTTTGGTAGCGGACATTCTGTAATACCAACGTTAGATGCCTTTCCAAGATATGGAAGCTTTATTGGAGTAAACGCTCTTACAGATCCTAGACTTATGTGGTTTAGCCCGACAGGACCTGCAAGCGCTCCTGGCCTTCTTATTATAGAAAGAAAAGAAGGATATGTTAAGGATGCATACCTACGATATCAACCAATAAGAAAAGGCGATATCATGATCGTTTATTCTCACGGAGGAGTAAATGCAGCACCTGTTGAAGCTGCATTATATGGGAAAGAAGTAGGTGCAAAGGTTGTAGCGGTTACTTCTTTAGAAAATCAAAAGAGAGCAAATGCAACCCATTCGTCCGGAAAGAAGCTTTCAGATATTGCAGATGTCTTGATAGACAATTGTGTCCCTCATGAAGACGCTATTGTACCGTTAAAAGGTAGAAATGAAAAAGTTGGAGCTACATCGTCAATTGCCACAATTGCTATTACTCAATCATTATTAGTGGAGACTGCAAATATATTAAATAACAAAGGTTATGATTTGAAAATATTTGTATCTCCAAACGTTCCTGGCTTTGGAGTAGAGTATAACATTACTATCTTTGATGAACACAATAGAAGAATAACAAAACATTAGTTAAATGTTTTATTTCCTCTACAAAAAGTAACCACAAAGCTACTTTAGAAATTCTAAAATATAAATTTTATACAGATTTTAGATTTTTAAAAGATCCCTCCTTTGCTCTAACTCTCATTAACTACTAATTTCTTTAATATATTCGGTACTTGTACCGGAAAAGAAGGGAAAGGGCACTGCCCAGTAACCCTTTTAAAATCAAAACCTTTTTGATTATCTTCATCTCTAAAGTTCCTGAAAAGTGTCCATGTGGAATTTAGCTTATCGATATTCCCCCAATAATGCTAATAGTCAGACCTCTATTCTATTCAAAAATTCTTTTTTTTCAAAAAGTTTGTAAAAAGATCAAGAAATAAACTGTAAATAACCGAAAAATTCTAACATCTCATTCATGAAATACTCTTGTTAACTTTGTAAGTATCCTTAAATTTAGAGACATAATTTCAGGAGCAGGGGGGTACAATCTCAATTCATTTCTCGAATTTCTTGGATAATTGTCTTAATCCTGCTCAATGAAGAAACAGAGAAACATATTTGTCACATAAGGAAAATAAGTGTTTTTGTATCTTTGAATTAAGTGTTATTCAATTATTATTATACGAGGAGGATAAATATGAAAAAAACACTGTTTCTCACTTTAATTCTTGTTTTGACATTTTGTTTATCTATGGGGGCTGTAACTTTAAAAATGTTGGTTAGGCCCGACGAAGGTGGAGTTATAGAACTATATACAAAAGAATTTGAAAAACTAACAGGTGTTAAGGTTGTAGTGGACTATATTGGCTGGGATCAGATAAGTATCAAAACAACAACAGCTTTAATGCATAAAGGTGGAGGGTATGACATTATTTTTATACCTTCTGCAGAAAAATCGAGATTCGCTGCAATGGGACAATTTGTCGATTTAAACGAATGGTTCACCGAAGATGAAAAAAACGAATTTTTAAAGAGTTTTGTAGATTATTATTCTCACGAAGGTCAATGGATTGGAGTTCCCTGGTACAGTGGTGGTGCTCATTTTGTGTATAATGAAAAATATTTCCAAGATGCAAATGTGAATCCTGAAGACTTATCCACTTGGCAAGATGTCCTTAATGCAAGTAAGGCAATTGTCGAAAAAAGTAATGCCGAATACGCCTTTACACCAAGTTGCAAATATCCTGGTAATTACTATTATAATTATGGAACAATTCTGTTAGCAATGGGAGGTCAGTTTTTCGACGAAAATCTTAACCCAGTATTCAACACTGGAATTGGTGTAGAAGCCTTGGAACTCTTGGTTGAGGGAGTTAATCAAGGAGTATTTAACCCAGCAGGAGTTTCTCTTGATGATTACGAAACCTTGAAGATTTTTCAAGCAGGAAAAAGTGCTTTTATGATAAATTCCACCTGGTCTGCTAATCAAGCAATGCTGCCCGAAGCTTCGACAGTTGCAGATTATGCTAAAGTTAGAATGATTCCTGGAGGAAAAAATTCTGAAACAGGCGGTCTTATTTATGGAGGAGCTTTTGGTATAACGAAAGCCTCACAGTATAAAGAAGAAGCCGTTGAGCTTGTAAAACTTCTCACCGGTACAGAAGCTCAAATGATGCATGCTATATCGGGATTTAACCTTCCAACTAGAAATAGCTTATTCGAAGGTTCAAGGTTAGAAGCTATAAATAAAGCGTGGCCGGTTTATGGTGAATTGGTTGCTCAAGTTGAAGTAGGTAGTTTTGGACCCGATGTAGTATGGTTAGATCCTTTCAGAAGAGCACTAGCTACAGCCGTACAAGATGCCATTTCAGGCAAAAAAACTGCTAAAGAAGCTCTAGATTGGGCAGCTAGACAGGCTATTGATATTAAATCTCAGTATGAATGAAATTGAGCAATCCGGTGCATATTTTTGATGAACTCTTGAGCACTGGTAACCGGCAGAGTTTTCTCTGCTGGTTATTTTAAAAGGAGAGATAAGCATAGATGAAAAACCTTTCCAGAAAAAATCTAATAACCTTGTTGTTACCAAGTTTTCTCTTTATAATTTTTGTATTTGCGGTACCAATTTTTTATAGTATTTTCATTAGCCTTCATCATTATAATATTCTACTTCCTTACCATCCTTTTGTAGGCTTCAAAAATTATATAAAATTATTTCAAGACAGTGTTTTTTGGTCTTCATTGAAAATTACTCTTTATTTCGTTGTTGTAGCTGTAACAATTGAGCTAAGTCTAGCAATGTTGATAGCCCTTCTATTAAATCAGGATTTCAAAGGTAGGGAATTTTTGCGCGTGATTCTTATGGTACCATGGGCAGTTCCCTGGGTTGTGAATGGCATTATGTGGAAATGGATATTTAACAGTGAGTTTGGTGTTCTTAATAAGTTACTACTTCAAATAGGCATCATTGAGAAGAATATCAAATGGTTAGGGAAACCTTTCCTGGCGCTAAATATGATGATTTTTGCTGATGTTTGGAAAGAGACACCTTTTATCGCTATTTTGCTTTTAGCCGGGTTGCAGGCAATTCCTATAGACTACTACGAAGCTGCTGAAATAGAAGGTGCAAATAGTTGGGTGAAATTTTGTCGTATCACTCTTCCTCTCTTGAAACCTGTCACCTTTGTTGCTTTATCTCTAAGAACTATCTGGGCTTTTAAAAGTTTTGATCTTGTCTACGCACTAACTCAAGGAGGACCTTCGCAGGGAACGAATCTCTTAAATTTTTATATTTATCAAACAACATTTAGTCATCTAGATTTTGGATATGGTGCAACTCTTTCTCTTGTTCTAACTATCATTATATTAGTTATAACTTTATTATTCTATAAATTTATTCTTACAGAGGAGGAATGACCTTGATCAGAAAACGTAAGAAAAACACACTTTTCAAAGTACTAATTTATCTTTCTGCGGTGGTTTTAACTTTATATATTTTGGGGCCATTCCTTTGGATGTTTATCTCAAGTATTTCTCCAGAGATTGAATTAATAAGCGGTTCTCGTAAATGGTTTCCTTCTAATCCCACCTTAAAAAGATATGAAGCGCTCATAAATAAAGTAGAAGGAGCAAGATTTAGAACAGCTTTTTTTAACAGTCTCATAGTTGCGACAATTTCTACAATCTTGACGATGTTTTTTGGAACTCTCGCAGCTTATTGTTATGCAAGATTTAAGTTTAAAGGCAAAAAATCGATGGTCCTCGGTATTTTATTTACCCAGATGCTTCCTGGGGCAGCTATCGTGATTCCCATTTATCTTTTTATGAGCTCTTTGAATCTTCTTGACACTAAGGTTGGCCTGATTCTTGTTTACACAGGTTTTATAATGCCTGTTGCAATTTGGATACTAAAAAACTATTTTATAAGTATTCCTCAAGAAATAGAAGAAGCTGCCATAATAGATGGGGCAACAACTTTTCAAATCTTGTTTAGAATTATTATTCCGCTAGTTACGCCGGCTCTTTTTGCTACAGGTCTATATTCTTTTATTACAACCTGGAATGAATTCTTTTTCGCGTTGATATTAACAGGATCAAATTCTAAAACAATTCCTGTAGCAATTACCGAGTTCAGTACCCAGGGAGGAGTCGATTATGGAATGATGTGTACCGCTGGAGTGATAGGCTCAATAATTCCATTAGTAATTGCTATAATTTTTAAAGATTACCTTGTAAGCGGATTGACTGCAGGCTGGGCTAAGTAACTACATGCTTTAAATATATTAAATAACAAAGGTTATGATTTGAAAATATTTGTATCTCCAAATGTTCCTGGCTTTGGAGTAGAGTATAACATTACTATCTTTGATGAACACAATAGAAGAATAATAAAACATTAGAAAAAAGTCTATTTAAGAGGGTTAAAGGGCGGCAGCCCCCCTTTTTCTTTCAGTACAAATAGTGAGACCTGGGAGATACGCTCAAGTAGGACGGTTGTGAAAGATGAAGATTTTCTTTCAAAAATATAATTATAAAACATTGATAAAATAAGTTTTTTGTAACCTTTAAAATAACTAATAAATGTTGAGGAGGATTAAAATGGATTTTTTACCTGTCTCAGTTTGGTATGGACCTGAACGATCACGCGCACCTATGGTGACCAAAATTCATAATGTAAAAAAAGTTAAAGAAGATATTATCCAGATAAAAGAACTTGGATTTAACTCAATTCGTTTCTGGTATGACTGGTTAGCAGGTGAACCAAAACCAAATGAATGGGACTTTGAAACAATTGAAACCCTACTTTCTATTACAGATGAATTAGGACTTAAAGCATTGGTACAGGTATATACTGATTCTGCTCCAAGTTGGGTTGCAACAGAGTATCCCGATTCGTTATTTGTTGATAGATCGGGTTTGAAGATTGAAACTCAAGCTTCTCCAGGTGTTTGTAGTGACCATCCTTTTGTAAAAAGACATATATCCCAATTTCTTGAGAATTTAGCAAAAGTGGTTTCAAGGCATCCGTCCTTTCATGCTTGGGATATTTGGTCGGAACCCCACATTGTTCAATGGTCTTGGATTGACTATATGAAAGATCCTTGGTTTTGTTACTGTGAAAATACTCAAAAGAAGTTCAAGGAATGGTTGAAAAACAAGTACAAGGATATAGAGAAATTGAATGAAGCTTGGTACCGGAAACATAGAAATTGGTATGAAGTTGTTCCACCAAGATACACCTCATTATCTACCTTCTCAGACCTTCTCGATTGGATATCCTTCAACATCGAAAAAATCGCTCAAGATTTAGAATGGAAGGTTAAAACCATAAAAAACGTCGATAAACAACATATCGTTTCTAGTCATGCCGCTATATCAAGTGTGTATAGTCTTCCAGGAATTGGTTATGGTTCTTCAGATGATTGGAAATTAGCAGAAAAAGTTGATGTTTGGGGCACTTCTTTTTATCCTAAACATACTGGTTCATGGATGCCTCTAAAACCTCATCACATGGGGGTTGCTTTGGATGCAACTAGAAGTTCAGCAGATAGTAGAAATAAACACTTTTTGATAGGTGAACTTCAAACAGGACTAGGCGTTACTGGTTTAGATTTTGGAGTCCCTGTAACTGAAGAAGATCTTGAAAGATGGGCTTGGCTGGCTATTTCACGTAAAGCAAAAGGATTAAACTACTACGCATGGTTTCAAATGAGTGTTGGCTTTGAAGTTTCAGGTTTTGGACTTACTGAGCCTGATGGGTCTATAAACGAGAAGGCAAAGGCTGCAGGCACAGTTTCAAAGATAGTTACCGAACACATGAATGAATTTCTTGAATCTGAGCCTTTTCCAGCTCAAGCTGCAATTATATACAGTATCGATAGCTATAAGATGATTGCGGCATTAAGAGGAAGGAATGCAGATATTATAAGACAAGACATGTTTGGTATGTACAAAGCAATGATGAAAGAAAATATAAATGTTGATTTTATTCATATCGATGATTTGCTAGAGAAAGATCTAAAAAAATATAAGATTATCTTTGCTCCATTCCTTATAGCCTTATCTGATGAATGTGGGAAAGTCATAAAAGATTATGTAGAGAACGGAGGAACGTTCGTTGCAGATGGAAGAGGCCCTTGGGTTAATGAAAAAGGAGAACTTGCATTAAAAATACCAGGTTCAGGATTAGACGAGGTTTTTGGATGTGTTGAAATATCAACAAGTAACATAAAAGAACCCATGAATCTAAAATCAGATGCACTAGACATAACAGCTACCGATTATTTATGTTTCTTTGAACCATCTAGTGCCAATGTATTACTTAGTTATAATGACAAAGCGGTTGTTCTCGAAAATTCTTTTGGTTCAGGAAAGGCATATATTATAGGAACTGTCATTGGAAAGGCGTACGAACATACTAATTATGAAGGAAACATCGAGTTTTTATCAAAGATAGCGAAAGAGGCAGGGGTAGTTTCTCCTTTTAATTTAGAAGTTAATGAAGTATGTAAGGATGACATCGAAACTCGACTATCGACTTTTAGTAACGGATATTTTTGCTTTATCTTCAATCATGGGAAAAAAGGTGCAGAGGTAAAATTATCTTTCAAAAATGAAGATTTTGGAAGCGTTAAAAAAATCACAGATTTAAAATCAAAACAAGATGTTCATTTTTCTCATAAAAACCAAACAACTTCTCTCTCTTTGGCCTTAGATGTTCAAGAAACAAAAGTGTTGTTGATTGAAAAATAATCTTGGGTTTTACAGGTGGTTATTAAAAAATCGAGGAGGTTAGTGGTATGAAAAGATGTATTTTAACGATTTTGTTGGTGGCCCTTTTGGTTAGTAGTATGGCGTTTGCTAAAACAAAACTCACCTTTGCAGTACATTGGAGTGATTATCAAGTTGAAGGAATAAAAGACAAAGAAGGAAATGTGGTTACAAAAGGTTTAAGACAATACGTCGAAGAGTATATGGCATCTAATCCTGATATAGAAATTGAAATACAAATGGTTCCTTTTGGCGAATATCTAACTAGAATCTTGGTTGGAAGGTTGGCAGGAGCAGCATCTGATATTTATGTTCTATATTCACTTTGGGGAGTTCAACTTGTTGAATCAGGAGTTTTAGATAAAGTACCAAAAGAGGTAGCTACTGCCATAAAAAATGACTTTGTTGAGGCTGCTGTAGGCGGAGCAACAATAAATGGGGAAATCAGAGGAATACCAACAGAGGTTGCAAACTATGCCTTAGTTTACAACAAGAAGATCTTAAAAGCTGGAGGGTATGATGAGCCTCCAAAGACTTGGGACGAGTTAATAGACATGGCCTCCAAATTAACAATAAAGAAAGAAGACGGCACAGTACAACAATATGGATATGTTTACGACACAAGTTCTAACTCAGGTACAGTCCATCCTTATCTTGCAAGATTATACAGCTTAGGTGGTCAGTTATTTTCAAACGATAATAAAAAGTGTTTGCTAGACAGTAAAGAGGCTATCCAAGCTTTAGACGCTGAAATAGAAATTTTCAGAAGAGGTGGAACTGATTCAGCAGCCACACATGGGGATTTTCAAAATGGCAGAGCAGCTATGGTAATTCTTGCTCCATGGTGGGAAAGCAGTTTAAAGATTGCTTTTGGTGATCAATATGAAGAAACAATCGGTGTTGCACCTATTCCACCAATGAAAGATCCAAAATCAGTTAGTTATACATGGTTTGTTGGCGTAGACGCACTTTCTAAGAATAAAAAGGAAGCTTGGAAATTTCTTGAATGGTTTTGCATTGAGCCTCTACCAAACGGGGCAACAAGAATGGGAGAATTCTTAGCAAACAACATCGGTGCTATTCCTTCACGTAAAGCTGATCTTGATGCCTTCCCAGATAAACTTAACGATCTTTACACATCTGTTTATGTACAAGAACTAGCAAACACAGTTCCAGAACCAAACGTAGCCCAAGGAGAAGAAATCAAAAATATCATCTGGAGAGAAATAATAGAGGCTAGACATCAGAGAAAAACACCAGAAAAAGCTTTATCAGACGCTAAAAGGCAGATAGACGAAATTCTAAGCGAATTCTATTGATAAGGAAGTGAATCCTCAAAATGTCTAAAGTCGGTCGTAAAAGGGCGAGAGCGGGATATGGTTTCATATCCCCCTCCCTTATCTTTTATTCAATTTTCTTTATTTTCCCTGTAGTTTTTTCGTTAATTGCATCTTTTAAGAGATGGAATGGATTAATTCCTCTTTTTTCAGCTGCCTGGGTGGGATTGGAAAATTACAAGTGGTTGTTTGGAAGTGATCTGTTTGTTAGTTCTGTTATTAATACCGTTGTTTATTCTGTAGTAACAGTAGTAGTTGGAATATTTATTTCACTAATTTTGGCAGTCTTGATAAACGGAAGTAAATTAAGTGGTTTTTGGAGATTACTATTTTTTCTTCCTACAGTTACACCTGCTGTTGCTATAGGGACGATTTGGGGATATTTGTACCGGGCAAACAATGGGTTGATAAACCAAATCTTAGGATGGTTTGGTATAAAACCTATAAGATGGTTAACGGACCCAAAAACCGCCTTACTATCTATAATGATCACAGCGATTTGGGCAGGAATTGGTATGCAAATCCTTATAATCACAGCTAGTTTACAAAATATTCCACAAGATTACTATGACGCAGCAAAAATAGATGGTGCAGGTTCTTTTAGAATTTTTTGGAGTATAACTTTACCGCTTTTAAGACCAATTTTACTTTTTTTGACAGCTACAGGTATGATAGGAGCTTGGCAAGTATTTGATTTACCATATATTATGGGAACGAACGCCCCAGCTAAAAGCATTATGACTGTGTCTTGGTATGTATATGAAACAGCTTTTCAATCTCTAAGAATGGGCAGGGCATCTGCAGGTGCATTTATCCTGTTTTGTATAATATTTGTTGCTAATATTCTGGTCTTAAGGGCGTTTAAAAAAGGAGGAATCGAAGGTTATGAATAGTAAAAGTAAAAGATTTATAAAAGAATTTTTCAGATATTTAATTATAATCTTTGCTGCATTTTGGATGGTTTTACCATTTTTTTGGATGGTTTCTGCCTCTCTAATGACTCCACAAGAAATAACCTCAATTCCGCCAAAATGGATTCCAGAAAAACCTCAATGGCATAATTATATCGATGTATTAGAAAGGGTTCCTATTGGAAAGTATTATCTAAATAGTCTTTTAGTTGCAGGAACAGCTACTTTAGGTGTGATTTTAACAAGTTCCCTTGCAGGATATGCTTTTGCTAAATTGAATTTTCCCGGTAAAAAACCTGTGTTTCAATTTATTCTTGTGACAATGATGTTCCCAGTCTTTATCTTTCTTATTCCAAACTTTTTTCTTATGAAAACTTTTGGGATGTTAACAAATCATCTATCTCTTATTGTTCCTTTTTTGGTCAGTGGTTATGGCATATTTTTATTGAGACAGTTCATTATGAGCATTCCTGATGAACTTTTGGATTCTGCTAGGATAGATGGAGCGAGTGAGTTCAAGATCTATAGGTCTATTATTTTGCCTAACATAAAACCAGGACTATCCGCATTAGCAATTACTACCTTTATCGGACAATGGAACAACTTTTTATGGCCTATGATAATATCGTCTTTTTCACCTAATTTAATGACGGTTCCTGTTGGGATTCAAAGATTGTCATTAGCGTTTGCCTCCGCTGAAACTCAGCATTTGGTGTTAGCGGGACTTGTCTACCAAGTTGTTCCAATGCTTATAGTTTTCGTTTATTTTCAGAAAAATTTTATAAAAGGTTTTGTTGTAAGCGGTTTTGGAAACGTTTAGAAGATTCTATAGTTAAGGGGGTTGGCTATTATGAAAAAGGGTGTTTATTTGGCTTTTCTCTTTTTGTTATCTATTAATCTTTCTTTCTCTTCTTCTGGGAATAATTCTCAAGATCAATTATCAGTAAAGGTATTTACCGATAAACATATTTCTGAAATTAATGAAAGGATTTTTGGTATTCATTTGCCAGCATGGAATGAAACGTTGATGAAATATGGAACTTTTAATCCTAGAATTGCTAACAATATGAAAGAGGCAGGTATTTGTTATCTTGTTTATCCAGGGGGTAATTTCGGCTACGATTTTATTTGGAATAGTCTTCACTCAGAAAATGAACTGAGCACCGATGACTTGATTAATATTGCAAAACACATAGGAGCATCTGTAAAAATATCCCTGAATCCAAACGAGTCGCCAGAATTGGCAGCTCAATGGATAAAACATCTTAATTTCGAATTAAATGCAGATGTTAAATATTGGGAGGTGGCTGATGAGCCATATTTGACCATGAATGTTGATCAGTTTATTAATAAGATGAAGGAATTTGTGCCTGTTATGAAAGAAGTAGATCCTTCAATAAAGATCGTAGCTAATGTTTCAGTAGACAATGAAAGTTACACAAAGAAAGTAATAAGAGAAATAGGAGACTTAATAGACGTTTATTCTATACATTTTTTTCCACTACCCCCTTCAAAAGAGGTGTATCCAAACTCCCCCTATGACAAAAACAACAAAGATTCTTTTTATGAAGATCTTCTTAATTCCACTCAAAAATTGCCAAAGCAAATAGCAACCTTAAAGCAATGGGTTGAAGAAGTATATCCCAACAAAGATGTAGAATATCAAATCGGTTCTTTTGCGCCCGTTTGGTGGGGACCAGAAGACTGGACAGTTAATTCTTTACCTGCTGGTTTATGGGTTGCTGATATGCTTGGTACATTTGCAAAAGAAAATCTAAGCGGCGCAGCATTTTGGGCTCTTATGAATCCATATCCTCCTCAACAAGGTGATTTTGGTATGTTTAGTCCAAACATGCAGCCATATGTAAGTTTCTATCCCTATGTACTTTTTAACAAGCATTTTGGAGAAATATTAGTTGAAAATACATGCAACCAACAAGATTTGAGCATATACACAAGTATAAGTAAAGATGAGAAGAATTTGTATATCTTGATTATTAACAAGTCGGCAGATAAGAGTTTTAATATTGATTTTGACTTAGGTAATTTCACTACAAGAGAAGATGGAGCCGCATGGATTCTTGATGGACCAGTAAATGCAGACAATCCCACAGATTATGGTTTAAGAAAAGAAGGGTTGTGCAACGAACACAGTAATTTTGAATATGTCGCAAAACCATACTCAATAATTGCTTTGGAAATACCCTCAAAAGATAGTAACTTAGATATAACTGAATCACCAAACCTTGCTTTGAATAAATCAGCTTGTGCATCTTCAATAGCCCTTAATACTGATACAAAATATTGTAAAACATATGACTATATTCCTGATATGGCTATTGATGGAGATCCAAATACCAGGTGGGCTTCAAAAATCTTTAAGAAAGATTTAGAAAGCTTTACCTTAGATTTGGGACAATCGATGACGTTTAACCAGATTATAATTAAATGGGAATATTGGGCTACAAGATATGCTATTGAAGCGTCAGTAGATGGAAATAATTGGGATAAGATAGCAGATCAAGAAAATGCGATAAAGGAAAAAAATCCTCCACAGCCCGTAGATGTAATAAATCTTGATAATTCAATAAAGGCACGATACATCCGCATTAATATGTATGAAAGACCAAAAGACTCAGGGGCAAAAGCGGGATGTTCACAGTGGACGCCAGATGCTTTTTCTATTTGGGAATTAGGTGTGTTCTTGAGATGAACAACCACGACTCCTAGGAGTCGTGGTTGTTCCCTTTTTTAAAAAAACTCAATCGTAGTTCTTGTATCTCTTCGTCATGTTTATCAAATATGCCTGATAATTCTTCTATTTCATTCATATCTTTATCAAATATTGTTAAATAACAGTTACCTTCTTTTTCCTCACTAAATACTGATGGGAACAACAATTTATCTTCCTCTTCTCCCACAAAAACATCTGAGATTAGAGAATAAAATCCGATATTGATTATGTTTGGTAACTCTTTTAAAAAACGAAAAAAGGATAGTGCTTCTTCTTCATTTAAAAAAACTAAAGTGAAATTAATAGGTATAATTTCCACCGATTCATCAAATTCAAAAAAATACTCTCTAAACTCTTCATATAACTCGTAATCAAAGCCTTTTAGTTGTTCTAAAAAGTCATTTTTAGTATTTTTATCAAATTTAACCCAAAGAATTAGATGCGGGACAATACGCCCATCGAAAATCATGTCTTTGTTTTTTTTCACAAAATCCTTCGCAACAGCGTGAAACAAAGGATATTTTGCGATTTTAAACACCTTCTTTCGTTATTTTTTAATTATATTTCCAACTTTGGTTATAACGCTTTTTAAAGATTATAGAATTTCTTGGCTTTTATTCGATGGAATCTCACGATAAAATCTTAATTTTCTCGTTAATTGGGCCAAGATTTCATTTTTTTTCGATGTCTTAATTCATTAAATTAAACTTCTTAAATATTCTTTAGCTCTTTTTCATGATAACACATTGTTATGTCTAATTTTTACATAGTTTCCCTATTCTTCTTTATATTAAACATTAAAATAAAGATTTTTTTTATCACATAACAATCTCAAATTTAATGTTATTTATACAACATATTAACTTCTACGAAACAAAAGAATGATACGATAATTATAATTAACAAATGTTCAGAACAAATGTTCAATTTAAACCTAAGATTTTTCTGAATTCAGTTTTTATTAAGTAGTTGCTGGGTAGAAGCTCCATTTTTTCTTTCTCTTAAAAGATCTGTCGTTTTTAAAAGTCAGAAATTTATACTATAGGCAATAAAATAAACTTTGAAGAAACGAAGATTTCCAAAAAATAAATTTCTTAAAGGTAAAAGGGCAAAGCCCTTCCCCCTATAAAAAGTAAGTCTTAGAATTTCTAAAGTTGTATTAGATTATAAAATTAAGGAGGAAAGTTATGTCTGGAAAAGTCATAAGAACGAATAGAATATTTAAAGCTGATGGTAAAACTGTCATTGTTGCTTTAGATCATGGTCAATTTCAAGGACCTATTGAAGGTATTACCGATATACAAACCACTTTAAAAAACGTTAAAGAAGGGCAAGCTGATGCAGTAATACTTAACCCAGGGGTAATTCAAGATAATGCCTATATATTAGGTGGTAACTTAGCAGTTTTATGCCGAATTACAGGTGCTTCAACTAATTATTCACCTTCTTTTGATTATCATCGACTTATTTCAAGCGTTAAATATGCGATTTCTTTAGGTGCTGATGGTGTTGTAGTTATGGGATTTATTGGAGGCCCAGGTGAAAATCAGTCGTTGGAAATTCTAGGAAGAGTTGCTGAAGAATGTTCAATATTTGGCGTCCCTCTCATAGCTGAAATGCTCCCTCAGTCACCAGATCATTTTACCGATCCAAAATTTATTTCGTTGGGGGTTAGAGTAGCCTATGAGTTAGGCGCAGACATTGTGAAAGTATATTATACCGGTAAAGACTCATTTTCTCAAGTAATTAAATCAGCTAAAATTCCCATTGTTATTGCAGGGGGACCAAAAGGAACAGACTCACTTGAAATAGCTAAAGAAGCAATTGAACTTGGAGCTAAAGGGGTTGCTTTCGGTAGAAATGTATTCCAAGCGGAAGATCAGACAGATTATGTAAGAAAGCTTGTAGAAGTGGTACATAATTAACTTTTTGGGGGGTGAATCCTATGAAAAAAAGTTTTTTTGTAATTTTAATCTGCTTGATCATGTCTGTATTAACTATTGCTCAAAATCTTTCAACTAAAGGACATGTTTATGTTAGTCTTGATGAGAAGCTTGTACCCTTCACAGAAACCTTCGTTTCGAATGGTTCTACTTTCGTGAAAGTAGATGCAAATGGGTATTATAGCATCCCACAATCAGAGGATGGTTTTGTTTTTGTTGTAGTTCCAGAAGGATTTAGGTGTAGTGAATGGTATGTAAGAGATAAAGAAGAGCACAATTTTATACTCGAATCTTATGAGGAGATAGGTGTTTTTGCGGTTGTAAGTGATATTCATTATGCTGATAATCCTGACGATTTTTCAGTTGCCTTACCAGATAGAGAAATGTTCGATGATCCAGATTACTATATGGAAAAATTGAAAGAAATGTTAACGTACATATCTCCAGACTTCATTATTTGTAATGGTGATATGATTGCCGACACTCCCAATGTCGATAGTGAGATAGCTTACAGATGGGCAAACAGAGTGAAAGAGTATTTAGATATTCCAGACATTCCAACATTTTATGTCGTCGGTAATCATGAAATTGAAAAAAGTAAGGATGATCCGATCGAGATATTTCATGATATGTTTGGACCCGATTATTACTCGTTTGACTATCTGGGAAAACATTTAATAATTCTTAACACCCACAATGTAGTCGAAAAATCCTTGATTTATGAAATTGATTCTCTACAACTTGACTGGCTAAGCCAAGATGTTGAAACAGTCTCTAAAGAAAAGCCCTTAATAGTTTTCTCCCATGAACCTTTTTTTTCTTTCTCGAGGTCTAATAACGCAGAACAACTTGTTCAAATTCTTTCCGATAACTTCTGCCAACACATTTCAGGTCACTGGCATACAACAAGAGAATTTTTTAAAGAGCCGTTTTTGGAACTAACATGTGGAGCTGTTTGTGGGGCTTGGTGGGAAGGACCTTCTGCGTATGGGGATGAGTATGGTTTCACATTATTTGAAATACAAAGAGGCATGTTAAACTACGCTTATATTAAAATCGATGAATCCCCTTCAGTTTGGTTTGATATTAAAAACAAAAAGGTGCCTTTATCAGGTATGGAATATATAAGGATCACTGTTTTTCCTAAAACTTCCGAAAATATCTCTGTACTTCTAAATGGTCAATCGTACCCCTGCGATGTAATCTCACGTCAAATGAAATACTGGACTGAATTCTTCTTTTCCATTAATTTTGCTGCTTGTCCAGATGGATTCAATGAAATAGGAATAAAAATAGGAGACGAAGTATTCAGCAAAAAAGTTTATGTAAAAAATAATCCCATCGATATGAAAACAGTAAAGAGAAATTCTCAAGTCTTTGTCGGCTTGGACGTTTTGTTAAGTAACTGTCTAAATACAGGTCAATTTGGAAAAACTTATATGTTTAATGACGGTTCAGATACATTTATGGCCTCGCTAGAAAGAAGAGTGATTTTGCCTTTTGAAATAACAAGAAACGAAAAGTATTCAATTTTTGGAACCTTTAGAGACAGCGAAGTGGTTGCAGATCCTGTGCGAATAATAGTGGGCGAAGGTATCGTCCACGAAAAATAAAATAAGAAGGAGGTTTTAGTTTATGAAGAAAGCCGTTTTTTGTTTAATTGCTTTACTATTTGTTACGGGCATCGTCCTAGCAGATTCAGTAGCTCTGACAGTAAAAGGAGTTATAGCCCTTAGGGATGAAAAGGGAGAGTATGCTTTCACAATGGAGGAACTGGAGGCACTTCCACAAACTACTTATTTTGTTACCGATCCCTACCTTGGAGATAAAACCTATCGGGGTGTAGCTGTTTCCGAAATACTCAAATTTGTTGGAGTACCTGCAAACACCAAAAATGTTGTAATTGTTGCTTCAGATGGAATGGAATTCTCACTAGAATATTTGGATGTAATCGAATATCCAATTATTTTGGCTTATGCCACTGTATCTAATGAAAAAGTAAGGGCAATTCCAGCAAGCCAAGGAGGACCAATTAAGTTAGTTTTCCCGATCGAAGAACATCCAGATCTTCTTGAGAAATATCCTGAATGGTCTTGGTGGGTTGTTGAAATAAGGGTAGAAATGTAATACACAATTAGGCGGAAGTTTCTCACTTTAGGAATTCAAAAAAATTCATGAGTTGAAGGATTTTGAAGAGAAAAAAGTAGAGGTTTAAGAACGATTCTTGTGGGTAGAAGTAGGGAAATAAATTAACTCTTTGTTATTTAACCTAACTTAATAAAACTTTAATCAGGGACCAAAAAAATTCTCTCTTCTACCCACTTTCGATTATCAGAAGTACTTTAAAAAGCAAACTTTAGATTTTTTTAAGAGTACAGAGTATTTTTAGCTAAGAAGGAAAGAAAGAAAAATTCTTTCCTATTCTTAAAAAAAGAAAAGAGAGGCGTGTTAATGATGAAAGCAGCTGTATATAAGGGAATAGGGCACATGGAGATCGAAGAAATTGATACTCCTCATATAGGTGACTCCGAAGCACTAGTAAAAGTAGAAATGGTCGGTATATGTGGAACCGACGTAAAAACATTTGTAAGAGGACATCCAATGTTTCAACCACCGTGTATTTTAGGACACGAATTTGTTGGAAAAATAATCAAAGTTGGAGAAAATATAAGAAATGATTTTGGAGACGCTACTTATGTTATAGCTCCGTACATAGGATGCGGTGAATGTGAATTATGCCGTGAGGGAACATCACAGTTATGCAGAAACAAGTATGGAACAGGCGGAGCTTTTGCTGAATACGTAAAAGTTCCAGCTGAAATTCTTGAAAGAGCTGCTTTTTGCGTACCTGATGGTATTCCAAAAGAAGTGATGGTTTTGGCAGAACCTCTCGCATGTGCTATTCACGGTATCGAAAAAGCAAGAGCAACGCCTAACAAAAAAGTGCTAGTTGTTGGAAGCGGGCCCATGGGGCTTTTAATTGGAATTACTTTGAAGAATTTAGGGAGCATCCCGGTAATTGCAGAGATTGATGAGATAAGGCTAAATATTGCTCAAAACTGTGGCCTTGAAACTATAGATTTTGGTAAGGAAGGCTTTGAAAACTTTATGAAGGAAAAGCCTATGTATAACTCAATTATTTTGGCAAACGATAAGGTTGATTTAGTAAGTAAATTGATTCCATTCGTGATTCCAGGGGGTACTTTTGAATTATTTGGTGGGATGCCCAAAGACGCTAGACTTGAAATCGATCCTTACTACATTCACTACGAAGAAGTAAGTATTGTGGGGTCATTTGGTTTTACTGAAGAAGAGTTCAAGCAGGCTTACGATTTGCTATGCGATGATCCTGATACTTATGGAAAGTTAATAAGCAAGATTTATGAAATGGACGATATACATGAAGCTTTTAAAGCTGCTATGGATAAAAGTAACATCAAAATTATTGTGAACATTAATTAGGGAGGTGTCATTATGAGGAAGAATTGGGTAGTTCTTTTTGTTTTAATCTTGTCTACCGCGTTGTTCTCATCAATAACGCTTGATTTTTACTGTTTAGCTTGGCAGCCCCAGACAGTTGACACAGTTTATGATCTTGTGGATATATGGAATGAAGAAAATCCCGATGTTCAGATCAATCTCATTTGGGGTACCTGGGAAACTTCTGACGAATTTCTTCAAACAAGTTATAGAGGAGGTAATCCCCCCGATATTATCCACACAGATACCGATGTTCTTGCAGAGTACGGTATTATGGGATTTGTAACTCCACTTAATAATTATATTCCTAAAGAGATGCTTGAAGATATCCCTTCTTGGCTTTTTGATGAATGTAGCGATCTCAAAGGTAATATTTTTGGTGTTCCTTGGCTTCAAGAGATACAAGTTGTCTTTTATAACAAAAGTGTCTTTGAGGAAAATGGTGTAACAATTCCAGAGAATAGAATGATTACTTGGGATGAGCTACTTGACATAGCTCAAAAGGTAACATTAAGAGATCCTAAGACTGGCGAGGTAAAAAGATGGGGATTTCTCGCTCCAACTATGGAATATTTTCACTGGGCCCTTATTGAACAAAACGATGGTCATGTACTTGTTATGGATGATAATGGCAAATGGAAAGTGGAGATCGACGATAATGCAAAGGAAGCCATTGAGTTTTATATATCGTTGATCACTAAGTATAAAGTATCGCCACCGGATGTTATGAGTATTGATTATACTTCTCTCATGCAAAATTTTCTTAACGGTCGCTATGCAATGGTTACGTTTGGTTGCTGGAACAGACGGTTTCTTGTTCAAAGTAAGATGTATGATTGGGGAATGCTCCTCGTCACTGGAAAAAATATAGTAAGTCCCTCCAATCCACAAGGGCTAGGAGTCTCAAATGCATGCAAACACAAAGAAGAAGCGTTTAGATTTGTAGAATTCCTAACTAATCCAGAAAATTCAGCTGACGTGGCTTATGCTGACTGGCTATTTCCTGTGAGAAATTCCGCGGTAGAAGATCCAAGATTCCTTTCTAGTGAGTATGAATGGGATATACTTTATTCTTGGTTACCTTATGCTCGAAATGTGAGATCTAATATGCCAGGATATCTTACTTTTGAATGGCAGGTATTTGTGCCGCAGATAGAACAGGTCATTCTTGGTAAAATTTCTGTCGAAGAAGCGTTTAAAAATATAGAAAAAGAAGGTAATAAAGTACTCAGAAGATTGGGACTTCAATAAACTCAATTTCTTAGTTGATATCAAACAATAGAAATCGATATAAAAATATCGATGTTTATAGAAGAAAAAATGCATAGACTGTGTGTCAGGAGGTAAATCTGCCTGAAATAGTTATCATTTTGTTCATATCAACTATGCGTAATATGTCTTCGAGCATTTCAAAAAACAATACTAGTTAGTCAGAAGGAGGAATTTTTGTAATGGGTAAAAAAAGTGACACTGCCAAGGCATTCCCTTACATTCTTCCTGTTCTAATAGTGATGATTTTAATAAACGTATATCCTTTTGTAAGGGGTATTTTAAATGCTTTCTATGCAGATAAAGTTTTTGGAGTTGGTAGACATTTCTGTGGATTTGACAATTTTAAAGAACTCTTTCAAGATCATATCTTTTGGTTAGGATTGAAAAATAATGTTATATGGACACTAAGTTGTGTAGTTGTAGAAGTAATTCTAGGATTGTTTATTGCTATGTTACTCAATTTGCCGTACATAAAATTTAGAAATGTGCATAGAACCCTTGTACTTTTACCTTGGGCTATCCCACCTGTTGTTTCCGCTCTTATTTGGAGATACTTTTTCGGCACCTCAGGCCCAATAAACATTATTTTAAAAGGTATAGGATTTTCTAATCCTCCCTCCTGGCTCATAAATCCGGGATATTCACTTTTTGCATGTATTGTTGCTAATATTTGGGTCGGCTTACCCTTTGTGACTGTCATGCTTTTGGGCGGTCTTCAGTCTTTGCCTGGAGATGTTTATGAAGCCGCTGAAATAGATGGTGCAGGAATCGTGAAAAAATTTTTCTACATAACATTACCAATGATGAAAGACCTTATTTTAACTGTCGCTGTGTTGACTTCAATTTGGACGTTTAATATGTTCGACATCGTATTCACAATGACAAGAGGTGGACCAGGTAATTCCTCCATTCTTCTTTCGTTGTACGCTTATCAGAATGCATTTGGATATTTCCAACAGGGTTATGCTGCGGCAATTGGAATTATTTCTTTGATTATTCTAATGATTCCTCTAATATTTTATATCAAGGGGAGATTTAATTATGAAGACTAAAAAGAGTGTTGTTGTGATAGCAAATATATCGGTAGTTGTTATTATCTTTTTACTGTTGTTTCCTTTAATTATGCTCATTCTAAATGCGTTTAGGGAAACGGGAGACATTTATAGTAAACCTCTTGGACTCCCAGATGAATTTTATATTGGAAACTTTTCATATATTTTTAAACAGACTCAGTTTACTAGAATTTTTAGAAATAGTTTTATAATAGCGATAGTAACCACTTTATTTGGTATTATAGTAACATCTTTATCAGGATATGCAATTTCAAGATTTAATTTCAAAGGGAAAAATCTTTTGTTAGGGTGGTTATTAGCTTCTCAGGCTTTCCCGGGTATTCTATTAGTCATCGGAATTTTTACTTTATACAATAAATTGGGTCTTTACAACTCTCTTTTTGGATTGGTTATCTTGCACACAATGTCTACAATTCCTTTTAGTAGTTCTTTGATGACGAGTTATTTTGAGTCAATACCTATAGAACTTGAAGAAGCTGCATTGATAGATGGTTGTACACAATTCAAAGCGTTGAGAAAAGTAGTTTTTCCCCTAGCAATTCCTGGAATAATAGCTGTGGGTACTTTTACTTTTTTACTGTCTTGGAATGAATTTCTTTTTGCATTGGTTATGATGAGGGAAAGTGCTAAGCAAACATTACCAGTTTTTTTGAACACTAGCTTTGTTGGAACTGGGGGAGCGGTAGAATGGGGTTCTCTCTCAGCTGCTGCTTTGCTTACTGCATTACCACCAATTTTGATCTTCCTCTTTGCTCAGAGATATTTGATAGGAGGATTAACTAAAGGAGCGATAAAATGAAAATTGCAGTTATAGGGGCTGTTGCTGTAGATATATATACGTTGTTGGATAAATTCCCAGAGAGAGATTCTATGGTGTTTGCAAAAGGAAGAAGAAGCTTTCTGGGTGGTAGTGGGGCAAATGTAGCTATAAACTTGTCCCTTAATAATGAGGTGGATTTTTATTTTGGAACGGGTAATGATTCAATATCTTCATATATTTTAAAAAAATTAAGCAAAATCAGTAATTTAAATCGCATTTACACCCTGGAAAATGGTCCAGGAGCACTTACTCTTGTCATGCTTGATTCTGATGCAGAAAGAAGAATAATTTCTTTTGGAGGAGCGGCTTTGTTTTCTGGAGACCTAGAAGACACTGAATATGACGCTTTATGCATTGTCGAAAGTTATGATAAAATTATGTTAGAAGCGTTTAAACGTTTCAAAGCTCCTCTAAAAGTTTACATGCCTGGATCATTTGGCTTGTATTATCACAAATTAGAAGGAATCGTTAATCTTTCAGAATCCGTCGATTTCGTTATACTTTCGGAATCGGAAGCAGCAACGTTAAAAGAAGGTTTGAAAAAAATAACAACAAATAAAATTATAACTAGAGGAGCAAAAGACACAGTATTTATAGACAAAAACGGAAAAACTCATCATTTTGAAGTTCCTAAAGTTACTAGTAAGATTTTAGATACTACCGGGGCAGGAGATGCTTTCTGTGCAGGATTCATTGAGGGTTATTTGAACACTCAGCAAGTTTCAAAAGCTATTGAAAGTGCCCATGAATATGCTTCAAGAATTATCACGAGATTAGGACCTAACCTTGTCGAAGCAAAGGAGGTGTAACTTACTATTGAAAAGTCTCGATGAAAGAGAATTAATAATAAAAGTGTGTAAACTTTATTATCTTGAAAACAAAACACAAAATGAAATAGCCAAGATTGTTGGTGTCTCCAGGCCAAAAGTGAGTAGATTGCTTGCTGCGGGTCGAGAAATGGGCATTGTAAAGATTGAAATAGACGCAGGTTCTATTTTAAGTAACGAAGAAACTTCTAAATCTCTTAAAGAAAAATATAATCTCAAAAATGTAGTTATTGTAGATAATGTTTCCCAAAAAAACATCATTTCATCAATAGCAACCGCGGCTGCTAATTTTTTATCTAATTATATAAAAGATGGTCAGATTATCGGTGTGTCATGGGGAAGGACCCTTTATCAAACTTGTGAAAAAATTGTTGTTAACCGAGAATACAATAACACATTGTTTGTACCATTACTTGGAGGGGTAGGCCAATTTCGTTACCAATACCAAATGAACTCGATAGTTGAGAAAATGGCGAACGCTTTTCATGCTATGCGCTATTATTTACATGCACCTGCAGTTTTAGAAAATCCTGCTGCTTTAGAGATCATGCTTAAAGATAATTCCTTAAAATTAGTGACAGACATGTGGGATAAATTAGATCTAGCGATTGTTGGCATAGGTGAGCCTATATCTCTTTCAAACGCGTTTAAAGATATTTTTGATCAAGAATTTCTTTCTAAATTAATTAAAGCTAATGCAGTCGGAGACATAGCCGGAAGATTTTTTACAGCAGATGGATCAGAATGTAAGGATGTTGGAATAAGCATGTTAGGTATTTCTCTTGATCAGTTGAAAAAAACACCTGAAGTAATAGGAGTAGCAGGAGGTAAAGAAAAAGTTCCAGCAATATATGCGGCAATAAAAGCACGTTATATCAACTCCTTAATTACTGATCTAGATACTGCTCTAAGTATATTAAAAATGGAGGAAAATCTAGATGAAAATCGGCGTCGTGATAAATCCTACCTCAGGTAAAGGAAAAATTAATGATGATTTGCTAAAAGCGTTTGCTCTTAAAGTAAAAGATCACGAATTGTATTCTACCTTATCAACATTTATTCATGTAAAAGATCTTCTCAAAATTCAAGTTATAGGATCAGAAACAATTTATAAAGATTATAGGGATTCTGTCAACGCCGGAAAAGAATTATCTCGCGTAGGTGTGGACTTAATAGTTTTTTTCGGTGGCGATGGTACAGCTGTTGATATCATCTTAGGTATGAAAGAAGAAAATAGGTTGATTCCGCTTGCAGGGGTTGCAACTGGAACTGCTTGTTGTGGCCCTTTTATAACTTTTAGATCTGTAGAAGATTTAATTAATTTTGATTTTACAGACATAAACCCAACTTGGGTTAGGGGGCTTAATGTATATAGTAATAATCAGTTTTTAGGTACATCTTTCATAGATGTAGTAATAGGAGATACACTAGTGTCAACAGTAGATGGTGAAAAGAGAACTGTGGCTGCATATGATTTTTTCTACCATAATAAAAGGGTTATCAAAAATCCGAGTTATATCAAACTTGCTGATAGTTCTGTTGTTGTGAACCAACAAGACTTTCCTCTGGGGAAAAAGATATCCCAGATAATTATCTCCCCATTTTCAGAAAGAGAAAAAAAATTTTATATATCGAAGGCTGTCACTGGTTTATTCTGCCATCTAGCTTTTTCTTCTAACAGTTATGGTATGATTGTATCCTCTGAACCGATCATATTTTTTATGGAGGATAATTCTTTGCCTCATTGTTCTGAACTTAAACAAATAATATTTAGCGAAACAGATATAATCTGTATATCAAATTTTGATGCTTTTTGCATAGTAGATGGAAACCCAAAGATAAATCTAAAACATTCAGAAGTTTGTGTTAAAGGAGAAGAACACAGCGGTCTTACAATTAAACGGGAGGTCTGAAATGAATAGATTTGAAAGTATTCTTCAAGCGTTTTCCACGGGTGACGCAATGGGAATGCCTACTGAATTTATGACATACAAACAAATAAAGGAAAAATTTGGATTTGTAAGCGAATTAATTGATCCTAAGTATTCTATGATTCATTCTGATAGGCTAAAGCTTGGTGAAGTTACTGACGATACTGAACAAGTGCTTTTCTTAATAGAAGAATACCACAAAGACAAAAAATTTTCAGAAGAAACCGTGAAAAGAGCGCTTTTAAGATGGTTTAAAGAATGTAAGCCAGATGAAAAAGGATACATCGGACCTAGCACAAAAAAAGCAATCGAATCCTTTGGCCAAGGACGAGAAGTTAAAGCTAATGGCACAACTAGTGGCGCTCCAATGAGAGTTTTAGCTCCTGTTCTTTATCATCTAAATAAGGATGAGTCTTCATTGATAACGTCAATTATCAATTGTGTTATACCGACACATAACACCAATTTAGCGATTGAATCATCATTAGCTGTTGGGTATGCATATTATTATGCTTCAAAAGGGGCAAATACAAAAGAAATAATTGATGCGGCAATAAAGGGTGCAAAGATTGGAGAAAAACTTACCGATAGAGAGTTCGTGGGACCTTCAATAGCAGAAAGATTAAATATATTAAAACAGTATATTCCAGAAGCCGACGAAGTTGATAAATTTCTTCAAAAAATCTATTATATATTTGGCACAACCATGGAAGCTGTTGATGTAGCTGGTGCAGCAATAGCAATTGGTACATATTGTAAAGATGATGTTTGGCTTGCTATCAGAATGGGTGCTTCAATTGGAGGAGATACTGATACAATCGCTGCAATAGCTGGTGCTCTTTCAGCTTTTCAGGCTAGCTACCACAACATTCCTCAAGACATAATTCATCTAATACAAAAGGCAAATAACATTTCTTTTAAAAAATATGCAGATTTCTTGGAAGAGGTCGATAAATTTGATTAGTATTTTAAGCGGGAGTGTTTCAATAGGCACTTTGTATGCGATCTATAACTTCGTTCTTATTCCTTATTTAAACGATACTTTAGGTTCAATGGTAATACCGGGTTATTTAGTTTCAATTGGAATGTTTCTAACAATTTTTGTTGGTATGTTAATTGGTTATTTAAGCGATAAAAAGAGGGATTACCTACTTTATATAAAAGTTCTCTTCTTGCTAGCTTTTACTTCTATGAGTTTATTGAGTTTAAAAAATAGGTTTCTTCTTTATTTTACAACTATAGTTTTTGTAACAACAACTTTTAGTATTCAAACTCCATATTCTGCCTTTGTAAGCAATGTGAGTAAAGAACATAATAAGGATAGGAATTATGGATTTGTGATGGGAGTATCAAATATTTCTATGTTTTTATCTTCCATTTTGATAGGTGCAGTAATCTCAAAAAGTATCGAGTTTGTCATAATTTTGCTTTCTTTGATAGGAGCAATTTTTGTGATTCCTCTACTATTCAAGAACTTAAAAAACATACAGTTGGAAGAGGTAAAAGAAGACACTTTAGCTGTAAGTAATTCAGAGGTATTAAAAAAAGTTTCTCTTCTCCTTATTTCACAGTTTGGAATTTGGTTTACGATTGGAGGCGTTCTACCTTATGCCACATCATTCTTAAAAAGCGAGTTTGCTATGTCTCTAGAAAAAGCTTCTTTTTATATGGGAATTTCAACTTTAATTAGTGCTCTTTTTTCAACTACTACAGGCATTTTTAGTAAAATTATCGGTAGAAAAAAGTTATATATGTTAACTATATTAACTCTACTTATAACTTTTTCTTTAATCTTTATTTTTTATGAAAATTTTCTTTTCATACATTCAATCCTTCTTTTTTTAATATTGTTTTTGTTCAGTGGGGCGTTGGGCATCATATATACAATGAACGTTGTAATCATATCCAATTCAGTTCCCCAAAATTACCAAGGAAAGATCTTTGGTATTAATAACATTGTAGTAGTTCTTTCACAAACAATTTCTCTGAGTCTTATGGGAAGCGTCATCGCAACTTTTGGTTATAGAGGAGCTCTAATCGTTCCAACCCTGGGTATGGTTATTGCATTGATTTTCTATTTATTGCATGTAAGAAGCGAAATGACAATTTCTTTAAAAAAAGAGCATATTTAGGGCATAATCTACCAAATCAGGTATTAATTCAAATAAAAATATTTACTTATTTTTTCTGTTAATAAACACAAAAACTTCGCTTCATTACTTCATTTTTAAAGAACTACACTATATCTCTGTTTTTTAATATTTCTACATTCAAGGTATTTATTATTCTACATTTACTAGAAAGTTAATATAACATCTCGTTAAAAATAAGAAAAGAATTGTTTTAAGAACTTTTGTTAATTTCTAACGATCTTTTTATTTCTTCATTTATGAAACATGTTTCATGGTTATTGATAGTGTTAATCGACCTTTTAATTTTACTTTATAAACTAGCCATATGTGAAAAATAAAAATTTTTAAAAATGAGATTTTTGTATCTAATCAACTTTAATTGTTTTAGATTGTTTATAATTATTCACAAATACTGTTAATAGAGTTTGTATCTTAAGTTAAAATTATATATAATAAAGTGAGAAGTGATTCACATCCAATTATTTAAAGGAGCGTTTTAAATGAACGTAATTTTGAGTCAGGTAAAGATCGCTAATGGTGAAACCATTGGGTATAGGTATAAAAAGGGTGGAGAAAAAATTCTTTTATTAATCCACGGCAATATGACTTCCTCAAAGCATTGGGATATCTTTATTGATGCGTTGGATCATAAATACACTATTTATGCTCCTGATTTAAGAGGATTTGGAATTTCGACATATCATACTTCAATAAATTCTTTAGATGACTTTAAAGAAGATTTAAAACTTTTTGTTGATGAAGTAGGTATTAAAAAGTTTAGTTTGATAGGCTGGTCAACTGGCGGGGGAGTCTGTATGGTATTTACTGCAGATTATCCAGAATACGTTGAAAAACTCATTTTATTAGAATCTGTAGGGACCCGTGGGTATCCAATTTTAAAAAAAGACATTACTGGGAAACCTATAATAGGAGAATTCTTAAAAACAAAAGAAGAAATAGCCCAAGATCCCATTCAAGTACTTCCTATTCTCAACGCATACAAGAATAAAGATAAAGAAATGCTTAAAAGAATATGGGAAGCCACCATATACACCCATAATAAGCCTGATGATGCAAAGTACGAAGAATATCTTGAAGATATGCTAACACAAAGAAACTTAGTCGACGTAGACTACGCTTTAGCAACCTTTAATATAAGTAATGAATTTAACGGTGTCAAACAGGGAGATAACAGAGCTTCAAAAATCAAGTGTCCAACATTAATATTGTGGGGAGAAAATGATTTAGTTGTTCCAAAACAGATGGCTCTGGATATTAAAGCAGATATTGGAAATAACGCAACGTTAGTTTATTTGAAAAAGTGTGGCCATTCGCCTTTAATAGATGATTTAGAACAATTAGTGAAAGTCGTGGAGAATTTTTTAGAAGAATAAAAGTTATTTTTTATTTTTAAGTAAGATATGATTCACCTGTTATTATTAGAAAAAAAAGAAAATCAGAGGAGGAAAAAAAATGAACAACGTCGGAATTATGGGCTTAGGTGTTTATATACCAGACAATTACATTTATGCGGATGAAATAGCTAGAAGAACAGATATTCCACAATGGGTAATTGAGGAAAAATTTGGAATTCTAAAAAAACCTATTCCTGGGCCAAACGACACAACTAGTTATATGGGAATACAAGCAGCAAAAGATGCCATTAATGATGCTGGTATAGACCCAAAAGACATTGATTTGGTAATTTGGAATGGAGCGCAACACAAAGATTATCCATGTTGGCTTGCTAGCCTGTTTGTTGCTTATGAGATTGGAGCTACCAATGCATGGGGATTTGATATGGAAGCCATGTGTGGCTCCATGATGACGGGCCTAGAAACTGCTAAGTCTTTAATGTTAAATAATGAAAGTTTGAATACAGTTTTAATCGTAAGTGGTTATAGAAACAGTGATTTGATTAATTATAAAGTGAAAGATACTTCTTTTATGTTTGATCTTGGAGCAGGTGGAGTAGCTGCTATTTTAAGAAAAAATCTAAATAAAAATGTGATTTTAGAATCTTCTTTCAAAGGCGATGGATCATTTTCAGAGCAATGTGTAATAGAAGTAGGTGGAACAAAAAAATGGCCGATGGAACCTGAAGATACACAAAAATACTACTTTACAGTTAGAGATTCAGAAAAGTTTAAGTCTAATCTAAATGAAAAAACTATGCCGAACTTTTACTGGGTAATCAGAGATTCATTGAAAAAGTCTGGTTATAGTGAAAAAGATATAGGATATTTAGCAATTCTTCATTTTAAGAGATCTGCTCATAAAGCCGTATTAGAAGAATTAGGGTTAAATGAAAATCAAACAACTTACTTAGAAGATTATGGGCATCTTGGTCAAAATGATCAAATTTTATCGATGAAATTAGCCCTAAAAGAAGGAAAGCTGAAAGATGGAGACATAGTAGTTTTGGTAGGAGCAGGTTTGGGATTCGTTTGGGCAGCTACTACCGTAAAATGGGGGAAAATTGATAGTTGATAAATAAGTATAAAAAGGAGGATTTCAGATGGATAGATTGAAAGATAAAGTATGTGTAGTCACAGGTGGAGCAAGAGGAATTGGAAAAAGCATAGTTGAAAAATTCTCTAAAGAAGGCGCAAAAGTAGTTTTTGCTCTTGATATGAACAATGAGTTATTACACCAACTGGAACAAGAACAAAATGGAAATGTCATTAGAGGTTATTTACTTGACGTCACTAATAGGGAAGGAATTCAAAAATTCGTAGAAGAGGTAAAAAAAGAATTTGGAAGGATAGATGTTCTGGTAAACAATGCAGGTATAACAAGAGATGGCTTGCTTCAAAAAATGACAGAAGATGACTGGGATAAAGTTATAAATATTAATTTAAAAGGTGTTTTTAACATGACTCAATTTGTCTCAACTTTAATGTTAGAAAATGGGAAAGGCAGTATTATCAATATTTCTTCTATAGTGGCCGAAAGAGGTAATGTTGGACAAACGAATTATGCAGCTTCAAAAGGTGGAGTAATATCCATGACCTACACTTGGGCAAAGGAATTAGCTAGAAAAGGAGCTAATATACGCGTTAATGCCATAGCACCAGGTTTTATAAAAACGCCAATGACAGAAGCAATACCCGAAAAAGTGATGCAGAACATTCTATCACAAATAACCTTGAAGCGGATGGGAGAGCCTGAAGAAGTTGCCAATGCTGTTTTATTTCTAGCTTCAGATGAATCTTCTTATATTACAGGGCATGTTTTAGATGTAAATGGGGGAACAATTCTCTAATTTTTATGAAGGTAGGTGGTTTTAAAGATGTGGAAAGAAAAGTACAAGCAAAAGCTAATGTCGATCGAAGAAGCGATTTTATCTCTACCAAAACGATGTACAGTTATTGTTAGCATGGCTGCTGCAGAAGCTCAAGGATTTTTAAGTAATGTTCACAAGTTCAAAGATCATTTTGAAAAAATAAAAGTTGTAACTTGTTTAGATATGGGATATTATGATTTTTTCTTGCAAAAAGATTATGAAAATACTTTTCATTTACATACCTGGTTTTTTTCTGATTCTACAAGAAAATCTAAATACCAGAATAATTTGGACATTTTAGACTTCATTCCCAACAACCTTCATATGGCTGGATTGGATAAAGTTATGGCTGAGAAGGAAGAAGGAAACACTCTAGTGTTTTGGGGTTCGTGCACTCCATTGATCGAAAAAACGGGTTATTTCAATTTAGGAATTTCAAATGTTTATGAAAAAGACATTGCCGAAAACGCAGATATTGTAGTTATGGAAGTTAACCAAAAGATGCCTTTTGTTCATGGAGATACCGAATGGCACATAAACAATGTGAACATTATAGTTGAGTCCGATTGGGATATTCCAGAACTTCCTATTTCAGAACCTAAAGAAGAAGAAAAGAGGATCGCTGAATACATAGCAGATATGATTCCAAACGGTTCTACGATACAAATAGGTATTGGAGGAATTCCAAATGCCGTTGCAAGATTGCTTGAAGATAAAAAAGATCTTGGTGTTCACACTGAAATGCTCACAGAATCGATGATAGATCTGTTTGAAAAAGGCGTTATTACGAATATGAAAAAATCTCTTTGGAGAGGTAAATTTGTAATAGCTTTTGCCCTAGGAACGCAAAGAATGTACGACTTTATTAATCACAATCCTGGTATTTTAGAGTTAAGAGGAAGATATGTGAATGATCCTTATGTTGTTGGTCTGAACGACAATATGGTAAGTCTAAATACAGCAATTTCTGTCGATCTTACTGGTCAAGTTGTTTCTGAAGCTATCGGAACACAACAGTACTCAGGGCCTGGAGGTCAGTTAGATACCCATAGAGGGGCTATAAGAAGCAAAAACGGAAAAGGAATAATTGCGTTGAGATCTACCGCTAAAAAGGGAACTATATCGACCATCGTTCCCATGTTGGACCCAGGAGCTGCAGTTACGGTTCCAAGACATGATTTAGATTACGTAGTTACAGAATGGGGCATAGTTCATCTTCGAGGAAGAAGCGCTGGAGAAAGAGCAAAACAACTAATTTCAATTGCTCATCCTAATTTTAGAAAAGAATTAGAAAACAAGGCTAAAGAAATGAGGCTAATATAAAAGGAATCGGGAGGTATGAAATGAGAAAAGTATTTATTATTTCAGCAAAAAGAACTGCTATTGGATCTTTTGGAGGAACCTTGAAAGATATACCGGCTGTAAAGTTGGGGGCCGAAGTTACAAAAAAAGTTTTAGAAGAAGCCAAGGTGTCACCAGAAAATGTTGATGAAGTTATCGTGGGTAATGTTTTGATGGCTGGCCATGGAATGGGCCCTGGAAGACAGGTTTCTATATATGCAGGCATACCAAATGAGAAACCTGCATATGCTGTAAATATGTTGTGTGGAAGTGGGATGAAAAGTATAATGATCGGTGCATCGGATATTAAAGTAGGTGACGCAGATATAGTTGTAGCAGCCGGTATTGAAAGCATGTCTACTTCGCCATATCTTTTACCTTACAAATCAAGGTTTGGGAGCAAATTTGGCCACTTTGAAATACTAGATCACATGATATTAGATGGTCTTACTGATGTATTTAATAATTATCATATGGGAGTAACCGCAGAAAATATAGCCAAAAAATACAATATCAGTCGAGAAGAACAAGATGAATTTGCCTTCAATAGTCAAATGAAGACTAAAGCAGCAATTGAATCTGGTAAGTTCAAAGAAGAAATTGTTCCAATTGAAATAAAAATGAAAAAAGAGTCAGTTGCTTTTCTGCAAGACGAATATCCCAGATTCGATACAAGTTTGGAAAAACTTTCCAAACTAAAGTCATCTTTTGTTGAAAATGGAACAGTCACTGCAGGAAATGCTTCTGGTTTAAATGATGGAGCCAGTGCAGTACTACTTGCTTCGGAACAGGCTGTTGAAAAATATGGTTTAAAACCTACTGCAGAGGTAATAGGCTACAGCCAAGCAGGTGTTGATCCTGCATATATGGGATTAGGTCCAGTTCCTGCTATTAAAGAGCTTTTAGATAAAATTGGAATGAATATAGAAAATATTGGACTTATAGAACTTAATGAAGCGTTCGCAGCTCAATCACTTGGAGTACTGAGAGAATTAGAAAGTATCTACGGAAAAACTAAAGATTGGTTTATTCAAAGAACTAATGTGAATGGTGGGGCAATTGCTCTAGGACACCCCATTGGAGCATCCGGAAACAGAATCGTTGTTACATTGCTTCATGAAATGAAGAAGAGAAATATTGAGTATGGCTTAGCTTCTTTGTGTATTGGTGGTGGGATGGGAACAGCTATGGTTATTAGAAACATTTAAATTCATAAACGAGGAGGTTGATAATTTCATTAAGAGTATCTAGATTCAAATAACCAAGTTTGATCTTTGCTTAATTATCAGGAGGTGAAACGCATGAAACGAGTATTTTTAGTAATGATGAGTCTGTTGTTAGTATTTTCGTTTGTGTTAGCTGCAGAAAAACCTATAAAGATAGGAGCGGTTAATCCCCTAGGAGACATTACCGGCGATCAAGCTGCAAAAGCTATGAAATTAGCGGTAAAAGAGATTAATGATGCTGGGGGAGTATTAGGTAGACCAATAGAACTCATAGTTATAGATGATGAGATGAATCCAGCAAAAGGAGCTGCTGCTATTGAAAGACTTGCTACAGTAGAAAATGTTGATTTTTTCGTTGGTGGCATGGGTAGTGGAGTTCATCTAGCACAGATACCTATCCTGAAAAAATACGAGAAAATAACAGTTTGGATCGGTGCAGCTACTCACCAAGCAGAAATAGCTATGGGGCCCGATGCTGATTGGTATTTCCATCTCCATCCATGGGATTATCAACAAGGAGAAGGTTATGGAATAGGTTGGACGGAAATTGTACACGCTTATCCCGAAGTTAAAATAGAAAAAGTCTTTCTAGCTTATGAAGAAGGCGCATTTGGAACAGATTCTTATACTACTTATGTTGATTTATATGAAGAAGCAAAAAGAGGAGAAGGTTCTTGGAAAGAAGTGTTAAAAGAATTTAAAGGGGCATCTTTTAAGAGTGCTGCACTTGGTGGAGGAGATTATAGGGCAATGCTAAACCAAGCAAAAGCCTTTAATCCAGACCTTTTTATATGGGCCGGATACGACGCAGACGCGATTCCTATAGTTGCTCAAGCCAAAGAAGTTAATTTTCAACCTCCATTATTTGTTGGAGCACCTCCAGGATGGCCTGCTGATTTTGGAAAAAATCCTCTCTCAGAAAATGTTATTTTGTACGGAATGTGGGCACCGACTCTAAATGAAGTAAGTCCTGTAGCAAAACATTTTTATGACGCTTATGTGGAAATGTGGAAGGAAGAACCAGCAACATATTTTGCTCCTTTAGGATACACGAATATTTATTTCTTGGTAGAAGGTATTAAAAAAGCTGGATCGTTGGATAAAAATGCTATTATTGAGGCTTTAAGAACCATAGAATATGAGTCACCGCTTGGAGAAGTTTTGAAGATAGAACCAAGTAGAATTATAAAGAATCAAGGATTCAAATATCAAAAGATATTGCAGTGGCAAAAGGGAAGGCAAGAAGTAATTTGGCCATTAGAATTAGCTACGACTCAACTAGACTATCCATTTAAATTTGGAAAATAAATTATATTCTGAACAATTGAATTAGCAAGGATGGAGGCTGGATAATCGATCCAGCCCCATTCCATATCAGATAACTTATATTAGCTATCAAGGCGGTGTTGAACTTGGAAAAAACTAATAAAAGTTTAAAAAAGACTCTAATTGCTTTTATAATCTTTTTAATTGTTGTAGGAATTTGGAAACCTCTAGCTTTGGTTTATGGGATACAAAGAGGTGGTTTGTATTCTCTGATAGGTTTACCTTTAGCTTTAATACTCGGAATTGTAGGCATTTTAAATTTAGCCCATGGAGACTTTTTGACTTTAGGTTTATATATCGGATACATATTTTTTAATTCATGGTCTATCGATCCGCTTATTTCAATGGCTCCGCTTTTTTTCATACTATTTGGTTTAGGAATGGTAATTTACTCAATTTTGATAAAAAGAGTTTTAAAAGCAGAACATTTAAATCAACTGTTGCTAACTTTTGGAATATCAATGATTATAATTGAATTGATTAAAATTATATGGACAACCAGACCGAGAAGTGTTTATACTTCATATGCATCTTCTTCTGTAACCCTAGGAAACATGTCTATAGGTATGTATGAATTTATATATCCTGCCATGGCAATAGCTGTTCTTGTTATTTTACAATTGTTTTTGAAAAAAACAAGATTAGGACAAGCAGCTTCAGCGGTTGGGCAAAATCCAAAGGGAGCAGAAATCGTTGGAATTAATACAAATGTTGTATATCTTGTTGTTTTTAGTATTGCCTTTGGAATCATTGGGGTTGCAGCTTCTGTGATGCTACCAAGAACTCCAGTATTCCCATTATCTGGTAATCCTTATACATTAAAATCTTTTGCACTTGTGGCTATGGCAGGATTAGGAAACTTGAATGGCATCTTGATAGGAGGGATTACTTTAGGAGTCGCAGAAGCAATTGTTCAGTCTATACCAGGATATGAAGGATGGTCAGATGTAGTATTCTTTGGAATTTTGATAGCTGTAATACTGTTGAATGCGTATAGGAGGCCTGAATCATGAAAAAAACAATTTTCCCCATAATAACAATATTAGCTATCGTTTTATTGATATTTTTACCTTATTTTATTGGAGCTTATTTATTACATGTATTAATGACTATTTTTATTTATATGACTTTAGCTCTCAGTTGGGATATGATGTTGAGAACCGGCCAGTTATCATTTGGTGTTGCTGGTTTTTTCGGTGTTGGAGCATACGCTTCAATTATTACCTGTTCAAGGTTCGGATTTAATCCTTTAGTAAGTATACTTTTTGCGGGTTTTTTTGTTGCTTTAATTGCTTTGGGGCTGGGGTTCGCTGTGCTTAAACTGAGAGATATCTATTTTTCTGTTACAACTTTAGCTATTACTATGGTTTTTTCGGTCATTATAAGAAATATGCCTAGACTTACAGGGGGTGCAAGCGGAAAAGTAATCCCTAATGTTATATTTAATGGAGATTCAACAAAAACATATTGGTTAATATTATCTCTAGCTTTAATAACTATTTTAATATCGGAAGTATTCAACAGAACAAAGATTCATTTTGCTATAAATTCAATAAGAAACGACGAAATAATAGCAAGGTCGAGTGGTATTAACATTTTTGGTTACTTACTATTTGTTTTTTTGATAAGTTCTGTTCTTCAAGGAATGGCAGGCGCAATTTATACTCAACAGTATGGATTTGTTTCTCCAGAAACGACTTTTTCTTTAGATTTTCTGCTATTACCAATGGCTATGGCTCTTGTTGGCGGAATTTATTCAACGTGGGGCTCTGTAATTGGAGCTTTGGTTTTAGGTTTTGCTTCAGAATACTTGAAACTTTTTATGCCTTATGGCCATTTAATTATTTACGGAATTATGATAGTTTTAATAATTTTATTTTTACCAAAAGGTATATATGGTACAACAAAAGATAAAATAATAACTCATAAAATAGAAAAGAAGAGTTTATCTGAATGATCAAGAAACAAATTGGCAAAATTGAAAGCCCAACAAAAAAAGTAGCTAATACGCATGACTAGGAGGAATATTCTATGGTTATTCTAAAGACTATCAATTTAGTAAAGAAATTTGGTGGATTAGTTGCAGTTAATGGTGTAGATTTAGAAATTAGCGAAAGAGAAATACTAGGAGTTATAGGCCCTAATGGTGCTGGTAAAACAACTTTAGTTAATTTAATATCCGGATTAATTTTTCCAACTGAAGGAGAAATAATTTTTGATAATATAAACGTAGAAAGTAAACCAGCACATGTAAGAGCCAAACTTGGTATAGGAAGAACTTTTCAACTAGTTAGGCCCATTCAAGGATTTACGGCCTTTGAGAATATTGTTGTAGGAGCACTTTTTGGAGCAAACAAAAATTTAAAGCAGGCAAAACAATTGGCTAGTGAAATCTGTGATCTTTTAGAGATAAAAAGAAGAGATTATCCAGTAGATAAACTTACTGTACTTGATTTGAAAAAAGTTGAAATTGGTCGAGCTTTAGCCTCAGAACCCAAGATCTTACTTCTTGATGAAGTTATGGCTGGCCTGAATTCAGATGAAACTTGGCAAATGATTCATTTAGTAAAATCATTAAAAGAAAGGGGATTAACGATAGCTGTAATAGAGCATGTTATGGGAGTAATTAAAGAATTAACAGATAGAGTTATTGTTTTGGAATCAGGAAAAATCATTTCTCAAGGTCCTTATGAAGAAGTTTGCAAAGATCCAAATGTGATTTCAGCGTATTTAGGGGAGGAAGATTAATGCTGGAAGTTAGAAATTTAAATGTTAAATATGGTAAAATACAAGCAATTTGGGATTTATCATTCGAAATTAAACTAGGTGAAGTTGTTGGCTTTTTTGGCCCAAATGGGGCAGGTAAAACAACTTTGATAAATGCAATAATTGGTCTAGTGAAACCTGAATCTGGACAAATTGTTTTTGAAAATAAATCTTTAATTGGTTTAGAGACACATAAAATAATTCGAACTAGAATTTCAGTGGTACCTCAAGAACGAGAACTTTTTCCTTTCATGACAGTTGAAGAAAATTTGAGACTGGGTTCAGCTTATATACCAATTGCTAAAAATAAGGTAGAAGATAATTTGGAATTCGTATTTACAATCTTTCCGATCTTAAAAGAAAGACGTAAACAAAAAGCAGGGACTTTAAGTGGTGGTCAACAAAGGATGTTGGCTATTGGAAGAGGATTGATGGCTAATCCTAAATTTTTAATATTAGATGAACCTTCATTAGGATTACAGCCCTCGCTTGTTATCGAACTTTTTCAAAAGCTTAAAGAAATTAAAAAAACAGGTATGTCAATTTTATTAACAGAACAAAACGTAAAACAAGGTTTAAAAATTATAGACAGAGGATATGTAATGGAAAATGGAAGAATTGTGCTAGCAGATTCTGTCAAAAATCTTGCTGATAGTGAATACATTCAAAAGTCTTATCTTGGAGTGTAAAATTTGATAATTTTCTGAAAGCGATCTATTTAATTAGAGCTTTTTTGTTAAATTGGTTAATCTAACAACAAAAAAGGAGATAATAAAATCATGCCTTTCTTAAATATTCAAGAAGAAGTAAGCCTATTTTATGAAGTGAAGGGAGACCTAGAATCATCCGAGACAATAGTTTTTCTTAATGGAGTTATGGCATCAACAAATAGTTGGTACCAATTTTTACCGACTTTTGAAAGATTTAATTACAAAATGTTACTTCATGACTTCAAAGGACAATTGAAATCCAGTAAACCGCAAGGTCCTTATTCTTTTGAAGAACATGCTAAGGAGTTAAAAGAATTAATGGACTTTTTAAAGATAAAGAACGCTAGTTTGATTGGTACATCATATGGAGGAGAAGTGGCTTTAAAATTCGCTATGAAATTTCCAGAATACGTTAAAAAAATGGTCATAATCGATTCAGTAAGTGAACTCGATGAAGTTTTAAGATTTTTTATAAAAGGTTGGATACCGCTCGCAAGAAAGGAGAACGGAGAAGAATTTTTTTATGGAATTATGCCTTCTATTTACAGTGATTCATACATAAGAAAAAACTACAAAGAATTGGAAAAAAGGGCTCTAGCAACAGATAAAATGCCAAAAGAATATTTTAAAGGTCAGATTTATTTATATGAAACTTTTTTGCAAGACGTTTATATGACAAAGGAATTACAGAAAATAAAAAGTCCAACGTTAGTGATCTGTGGTGAAAAAGATATTTTAAAGCCTCTAAAATTTTCTCAAATTATTGCTGATAATATTCCTAACTCTGAATTTGTAATTATTCCAGATTGTGGACACGTTGTTATTTTTGAAAAACCAGAAGAACTGGTCACACTATCATTAGGATTTCTCTTAAAAAACAATTCTTTTAAAGTTTAATATTTAAAAGTTTTTAATTATAAATTCTACTTATAGTAAATTAAAAATACTTTTTAACTAATATCGATAATAATTATTGATAAAATTTTAACTAAGGGGGAGTATAGAAAAAATGTCTTTTAAAAGCATTAGAGAGAAGATAACAATTATTATAGCGGTGATCTTTGTTTTATTTGGATTGACTATTATATTTAATATTTATTCATTATACAATTCGAATAATGGGTTAGAAAGATATAAACAAATGTCGGATGAATTAATCATTTTGTCAGAATCACAAACATATTTTTTTCAAGCTACATTAGCTTTAAAAGACTACATTAGAGATTTCGACAAGGGAAACGAAGAAGAATTTATTTTAAATATAGATAATTTAAAATTAAATTTAGATATCCTTTCTTCTTATCAGGAATTAAAAGAATTAGATTCCAAAGTTAATAAGTATCGTAACTTTTTTGATACCCTAATTACAAATAATTCCATAAAGAATAAGCTTATTGACGAGTTTAAAACTTGCAGTATTGAATTAGAAAAACATATACTAAACTTCTTAGAAATATGTAAAGAAAGCGGAGCAACTTCTTTGCCTATATATGCGGAAAGAGTTTTAGAGTATAGAAGCGAGATTATGGACCTTTCCAATCAGTACTTTGTTTCCTTATCCCAAGGGGATAAAAATAGTGTTTTAAAAGAATTTGAAAACCTTAATTTACAATTATCAACCTTAAAATACAGTGTTACTACCCAAAAGCAAATCGAAGCCTTTTCTCTCATTAATGATTCTGCCTTAGAATTACAAGACATTTTTCTTCAAATTATTTCTATTGTCGAATCTCAAGACCCAATAATCCAAGAAATGGAACAATTAAGGGTAGAAATACTAAACCTATTAGAAGAACAAAGGGCTCAATTAAAAGAACAACAAGACACATTAGGACCACAACTAATAGAAAAGAACAACAATTCCATCCTACTAACAATAATATTAACAGTTGTAGCCTTTGTAGTAGCAATAATAATGGTCATATATCTAATACGAAGTATAACCAAACCATTACTTGAACTAAGAAACAAGATAAACCAATTCAAAGAAGGAGACTTAACAGTAGACTTTCAAGTAAAAAGCAAAGATGAAATAGGACAAATGGCGTTAGCTCTATCAGAGATGAGTAAAGAACTAAGAAATTCAATGGGATCGATAAGACAAGCTTCAGGCAAGGTACAAAAATCATCAGTTAATTTAACTAAAACCTCGCAAGCAAGCAGAGAAAATTCAGAAGAACTAAAAAGACAAATGGATACGATACAGACATATGCAGAAGAGACAGCAGGAAATGTAGAAGAAGTAACAGTAGGAGTAGACGAAGTAGCAAGAGCAGCCCAAGGAGTATCGCGAGATGCCCAAAGATTAAGTGAAGAAGCAGAAAACACAAACAAAGCAGCTCAAGAAGGAAGTCAAACAATACTAAGCATAAGTGAAATAGTAAAAGAAGCGGTAGAAAGGACCAAAGAAAGCCAACAAGAAGTAACCCAACTAGCAACGAACGCAAAAGATGTACAAAGCATAGTAGAAACGATAAACTCGATAACGGAACAAACAAATCTACTAGCCTTAAATGCAGCGATAGAAGCGGCAAGGGCAGGAGAAGCGGGAAGAGGATTTGCAGTAGTAGCAGATGAAATAAGAAAGTTAGCCGAAGAGTCAAGAAACGCGACAGACGAAATAAGTCAGATACTAACAAACATAACGCAAGGAACAAAGAAAGTAAACGACTCAACAAACAAAGTAGTAGAAACGATAGAAGAAGTGAACAAAAAAATGGACAATGTACTAGAGAGTTTTAATAACATAAGAGAAAGAATAGAAAAGATGAATCAAGGGATAGAAAACATGACAGCAAGTGCAGAAGAACAAAGTGCAAGTGCACAAGAGATGAGTTCAGCGATAGAAAGGGTAGCCAGGGCAGTCTCAGAGATAAGTGAACAACTAGAAAACTCAAGAAAGGTAATAGACAGACAACTAAATCAATCAGTAGAGATAAACGAAAGTGCAAAAGAGTTGAGTGAATTATCTTCTGAACTAGAGGCTTTAGTTAAGAGATTTAAGATATAATTTGTAGAAGAATCGAGTTAGAAAATACAATTTAAAAAGTAGGTAATCTATTTATCTTCTTAAAATGTTTTCTCCATACCTCGTTACAAAAAATATTTTAGAAATTTAGGAGGTGCTAGTTATGAAAAAAATTGTAAGCGTGTTGTTCGTTGTGATTTTGTTGGTTTTTGGATTTGCGGAAGCAGGGGTAACAGAAAAAGAGGTTCTTGTAGGTACCTTTCAAGCAATGTCAGGACCTGTTGCACCAATTGGAAGGCCAATGGCTCAAGGAATGCAGGCTTATTTCAACTATATAAACGAACAAGGCGGCATTTATGGCAGAAAGATTAACTTAATAATTGCAGATGACCAATTTAATCCTGCAAAAACAGTCGTTGAAGTAAGAAGAATGGTTGAACAAGATGGAGTTTTTGCAATCGTTGGAGGATTAGGAACCCCGGGCATTTTGGCTGTACAAGGTTATTTAAACAACAGAGGCGTACCTTTTGTATATCTAGGTGGAGGTTCTATTGATTTTAGTCTACCACCAAAAAAATACATATTCCCAGTTCAGCCAAATTATATAGTCGAAGGAAATATTGTTATCAATTATTTAGTGGAGCAAGGGCATAAAAGGATAGCAGTTGTTTATAGAAATGCCGAAGATGGTCAAGAATTTAGCAAATCTGCCGTAGGTACGTTGAAAAATTTAGGTATGCAACCAGTTGCAAATATCGCCGTTGATCCTCTGAAAACTGATTTTACCTCAGAGATTACTCAATTGTTAGCAACAAAACCTGATGCGATTGCAATGTGCTTGTTTATGCCACAATCTGTGACTTTTGTACGACAGGCTAAGCAGTTTGGTATGACATCCCAAAGATATGTAATGAGTTATGCTAATTCAAGTGAAAGTTACATCGAATTAGCAGGAGATGCAGCTGAAGGAGTAGAGGTTACAGCATGGGTATTTGTTGATTTTGCTAATCCTGAGGATAATGCAATACAAATATATCAAAAATACTACAATGAAATACCAGACGCTTACGCTATTGCAGGAATGATAGCTGCCGAAGTTTTTGTTGAAGCGATTACAAGAGCAGGACCTAATCTAACAAGAGAAGGTTTAGTCGCAGCTTTAGAAACATTTGATAACTGGAGAGGTAATTTTATTGCTTTAGGAGATGAAAATCATGGATTGACGTATAAAGATATTTCTCAATTCGATGCAAGAATGGGAGTTACCTCAATGTACATCATGAAAGCTGTTGACACAGAAGAATTTGGATTAATATGGAGTGTAGCTTCTCCTTGGATAAGCTATGATGTTTCTGAATTGTTAGGTGTCTTATAAATATTACTTAAATAACAAGGGGTGAATACCCCTTGTTATTTTAAAATCGTGTTCTATACAGAGGTGAAATTATGCTTGAAATAAAAAACGTTACAGTTTCATTTGGAGGGTTAAAAGCAGTTAATGATTTTTCTATGAATGTTAAAGAAGGTAAGATTCATTCTTTAATAGGCCCTAATGGGGCGG
>Ga0209508_1000427_pt1 | contig 44115 bp, 37 predicted proteins | sample AD_UKC129_MetaG_FD_184427 | JGI IMG/M metagenome (GOLD analysis project Ga0209508, IMG submission 184427) | Active sludge microbial communities of municipal wastewater-treating anaerobic digesters from Canada - AD_UKC129_MetaG (SPAdes) (version 2) | ecosystem: Engineered > Bioreactor > Anaerobic... | reverse complement strand
TCTCCAGAAGGTTATTCCATTTATTTCAATCTCCTTGCTTTCCTTTATATTAAACTGTTCCGGTTTGTATCCGCGGCAATTTGTACTCACTCCGTTCTTAAAATTATCAAAATATAGATCTATTATTTCACTCGGTTTATCTGCTTTCATACCCTTTGCTGATGTTAATGCTATAAACCGAATACCTTCGACTTTAAATTTACTTGTAGACCCATTTTGTACAAAATGGTAACATGGACCGTCTATATATACACTGAACATCGGGAAATTAGCTGTAAGCGGTAGTTTAACAGCACTATCACTTTTATTTCTCTGTTCAGAACTTTGTTTTTCTTGTGTTTTCGTAGGTTCATTTGTATCTCCGATACTTACATTATTTATTGGTTCAGAATTTTTTTCTCCTCCCTTTCCGCACGCGGTAAGACCAAAAACTAAAATGCTAGCTGCAAGAATGATACCTATCTTTTTCATCGTCATTTCTCCTCTCCTAATATCCTTTAATACCTTTATATTTAATCGTATACCAATTAGAATCATCCTTCGGATTAGATTCTACATCGGCAAACAGCGGGAGTGCCAAAAACAACGGTTTTACTTGTACCGTAGCATTAACTTCTACATATGCTACCGCATTCTTAAGCCTGTAACTTTCATCGGATTGTATCAGTTGCATATTGCATTGTATTACATCTGCAGTTCTCAAAAGTATAGCATCAGGGTTTGCCAACAGTCCAATGAGTGTAAACAATCTCAGATAATCGCTGTACTGGAAGGATAATAATGAAGCCATTCCGGTACTATCTCCTTTGCTGAGCGAAACTCCGCCACCTGATGAACCGGTTGGAATTCCAAAAACACCGTCCAGTTTTTCATTTATTTTATTTCTCAGCGCTTCTGCACCTTGATTAATAGACTCTTTGATTTCTTGTTTCATTTTTTCGCGATACTCGTTTATTTTTGCAGTTCCATTTTCTAATTTATTACTAATCGTCTGTCTTAGTATATTTACTTTATCCTGAAGCGCTGCCCCAATATCTACAATAGCTTTTTCTGAAGCTTGTAATGCTGAATTTATTGCACTTTCAAATTCATTCACTATCGAATCTAAATCTTCTTTTATTATCTTAACAGCTTCAGATTTTGCTAAATAGGTTAAGCTGTCTTCTCCTGACATCGCTTTCTCTTCCGCAAGCCATTTATCTAATTCCTGTTTTACATACTCTACCTTGTTTATAGACGGATCCATCTTGGCTTCCTGAATTGCATCGTTTACTAAAGTCGTAAGCTTTTGAATTGCCGTATTGGCATGCCGCTCGACCATAGTATTAAATGAACCCTGAACTGATTCTAACAGTCCCGTTACCTTCTCTGAACCGCTATTAATCAACTCCTGAAGCTCTTCATCCGTTTTTTCCAAAAATTCATCCAATTTACTTTTAGCTTTATCAATTGAGTTTTTTTCAGTTTCTTTCAATATTTCTGTAGCCTCTTGCTTTATTACATTCACTACATTTGTCAAGCTAACCCGCCAGGTCTCTTTATTTTTAAATAGCAGCACAGGCTTTCCATCTCTTAGGTCTATAATATCCAGTGCCGATTCTATTATTGAGATACCAATAATTATACAAGCCTGAATAAGGGGTGCCGGTACTACACCCAAGGTCGCAGCTGAAATTGGTATAGCTATTGCCATCGCGCCGTCTCTTATTTCTGAATCGGAAAAGGCATATATAAGATTGAAAGCCAGGCGAATTCCAAAAATTGAGTCATAAGCCTTATTAACATTACTACTGTTCTTACCGCCAAAAATTATGTATTCGACTTCTCTTTTATACGCATAGTTGTGATCTTCATTTATTTGATTTTTTGTCAGTGTCTTCAGCATAGACTTTGGATCGGAAACATCGGGATGGTCATGTTTATACTCTTTCTCGATTGTGTCATAGCTGAACATACTCATTATATAGTCAGATATATAAATATCGTCTCTGAGAGTCGTGTCCGCATTTTTTAAAGCCTTGCCTAAGTTTATAAACATACTGCTGAGAGACTTTGTAGTTTTAGAAACAGCCTTTTTATTATCAGTTAAAACTCCATCGCTCTGTATTTCGTCCCTTCCACCTACGTTAAGTTTTGAAGGTAATTCTTGCTTATCTAATATCTCTCTTGTACCATTTTCCTCTTTTGGTTCAATTTTTTTTGCTTCATTATCTGCTTCCTGCTTTAGCTTATTTTTTAATTTCTTATCCAGCTTCTTAGCATTATCTTCACTTGATGTAACATCTTCATCTGCTAGGTTAAATTTCGTATATAAAAATACATAAAAATTCAATTTATCATCTATCAATTTTATTTTTGAGCCTGGAGCATTTATCCAGTCTGCATTCACATTACCTTCTGTAAAGCAATCCTGCACCCAGGTATTAATTTTACTATCAAGCTCAGTTTCTTTTATAGGTACGGATACTAACTGTTTTCTTCCCAATTTTCTTTCAATTGCTTGCTTCAATGTTTCATACTTATCTAATTCAGAAAGCTTTGCTCCAAAGAAAGTAAATTTATCCAATTCACTCAACATATTCCCCAAGTTTGTAGATATATTATTCAAACGGTCTATAAATTTCTTAACCTCTTCTGCCTTTATGAAGGACGAAAGACCCTTTATTTCTGCTGCATCTTGTTTCGCTAAAGAACTGTTAGCCAATTCATCTGCTTTTGTAGTAGCTTCCCATTCATTTTTCTTTTCGTCGAGACTGCCACCCGGTTTCACTGCATTATAGACTTTATTTAGATACTTAAGAGCATTATCCAAATTATTTTTTGCATCTGTTAAATCTCTTTGAAATTTTATGAACTTATTATATAATTCAACAATTTTAGCATTGGTTTCATCAGGATTAACTTTATCAGCAATATCATTTGCTATACGGGAAAGTTTTTTATTCAACTCGTTATAGAATTTTTCTTTTTCCTTAAAAATTTTTTCATACTCCGTTGTTGAGTGCCGAGGACCTACCTTTTCTTCCTTTGTTTTGACATTATCAAATTCATCTATATATTCTACTTTATCCACTTCATTATTTATTGCATAAAGCAGATCCTGGTACGCTTCGTTAAATCTCTCCATAGCATAGTAATAATCTTTAAAAATATCCTCTCTGTTTCCCTGTACCAGGTACTGCAAATCATAGGCACCATCAGGATAAACATGTTTTTTTACTTTATCTTCTTTCGTATTAAGTCTATTAAGAGCAGTGTTAAAATCATTTATCTTTTTCTGTATAGTAGCAGCATCGGATGTATATTTAAAACCGTAATCTTTTAATGGCTTTAAAGGATTACCTGCATGTTTCTGGGTGTCATACAAATCCTTTATTACCTTTCTTCCAATATTGGTATATTTTTCTTTGAACTGTTTGGCTTCATTCTTAAAATCATCAAAATATGTTTCCGATTTGAGCATATCATTTTTGTTGTAATTTCTAATATGATTCCAGGCTTTCCTACAATTCTCCAATACAGATTGTTGTACTTCATAATATTCTTGTCTTTTCTCTACCAATTCCGTAGATTTGCTGAGTGAAGTAAATGACTGCAAACTGGACAAAAAGCTTAACCCCATATTTATAGGGCCACGATACTTCATAAAGTTTACAATACCGTTTTTTAAAATAGTAGCATTAGCCATGTTTGCGTTTTCAACTTCACTTATGGCAAAATCAACTAGATGCATATTCAAGACGTCTGACGTTTCTTCCTCGGAAATCATCCCCAACGTCTTCATTATATAAGAAACATAAGAATCAGCTTCCACTCCGTCTATTCCCGCTGAAATTATGCATGAGCGATAATAATCTTCTAATTTCGCAAATAAATCTTCTTTATCCTGAGCAGTTGCAAAAAGTCCATACAACTCCTTCAGTTTAATATCATAATTTGTTAAAGCAGTATTCATCGCAAGATCTCCAGCCGAATCCATTACCGACCTGGACAATTTTACTCTGCCTGCATCAACAAACAATCCGGATAACGTAAGCATCGGTACCATTATAATAACAAGAAAAATTGATATTGCACCTTTCGTCTTATTAAAAAATCTCATAATTAGTCCCCTACCCACTTTAGAATATATTTTCTTTACTTTTTACTGAACTCATTGATAAATGAGTTTACTTTTTTAAAAACACTTGCTACCTTTTGCCCGACTATAGCATCCTCCAAAAAATCTATAGCCATATCCGTATTTCTAATGAGCTCGGCAGGATCAATGACAGGTATTTCTGCTCTCGAGCTACCCTTTATTACAGTTGGGGTATTATACCCTAAAAATCTGATAGGAAATTTAATCTGGTAATGAACTTCGACGGAAAAAGTCGAATAATGAACATAGTTATTATATGAAGCAATTTTTCCGGCATTCTTATCAAGGACAGGCTGCATTCCCCTAAAAAATGTAAGTTCTCCCGCTAAGGCCTTTTTTACTCGCTCTTCTATCATGTCTTCCACATCACCCATGTTGCCAAATATGTACCTATAGGGTTTTACATCAACACTTGTAGGTACAGCTCCGCCATTAGCTTCCATTTGCGCCAATAATGGATCAGCACAATATTGCGCTCCCAAAATTGCATATTCAGTCACTATGCTATTTATCTGGCACTGCTTGTATATAACGTTGCCAAAGAGTATTAGAAAGAATAAAACAAAGAACATTACAGGAAAAACAATACTTGCTTCAACAATAATAGCACCTTTGTCCTCCTTAGCAAAACTTTTAACTCCTGCTTTCAAATTTTTCATAGCCCATACCTCAAATCCTAATTTATCTTAAGAAAATTGACATTGAAACACCTCAAATTACTCATAAAATACATCTTCAACCCAAACAAGGTAGAACAAACAATGTTCTACCTTATTCAGTTTGGTTTACGCTATTTGTTATCCAAAGCATTAGTTGCGTTTTCAGTTAATTTAGCAAATAAAACATCAAGTAATTCCTTAACTTTATCCTTGAAAATCATTGCTAAAATAACTGCAATTCCCATTAAAACAACGGTTGCTATAATGTTTACTTCACCTTTTTCGTCGGATAACCACTTAGCTAATTTAACTTTTGCATATGTAGCAAAAAACTTTAACTGAGTCATTATTTTCACCCCCTTCACAAATAAAATTTTTAATTAGGCTCCTATATTAGCAAATATTGGAACTACAATCATAATCAGTATACCTAAAAACATGATACTCATTGGTATAAGCAGTTTGCTTGCTGCCTTTTCTCCCTGTCTCTTCACTCTTTGTTTTTTGGCATCCCATACTTCTTTACTTTGCTCTTGCAAAATAGCCGCAAGCTCACTGTTTCCTTTTATCAACCCTTGAATCAATGTAGATGTAAGCTTTTTTATCTCGGGTATTATACATCTTACACCAAACTCATACAAAGCATCTATTTCAGTAACTCCGTTTTTCATCTGGTCAACACTTCTCTGCATCTCTTGATAAAAAGTAGTATTTCCACCCTTAGCTACTGTTTCCCACGCTTCTCTTAATATCATTCCGGCATTTGTAAGTAATGCCAGCTTTGAGACAACTTCAGTAAAATCTCTCAACATTTCATCAGAACGCTTTAAAATCTTCTTATGAGTCAATGTTCCATAGTAATAGAAAGCTAGTCCTGAAAACATAAACATTACAAGAAGTACCCCAATTTCGTTAGTCAACCCGTAAAACACGAAAGATATTACAAAAAGTGTCATAGAAAGAGTGACCTTCTGAGCATGTATCACTCTTAAAAAGTACTCTGCATACTTGTCCCCATACAAAATCTCAATTTCGTGCTTCAGTTTACGGTCAGACTTTGAATTAAATGAATATCTGAACGTTTCAAGGGCTGCATACCCCACTCCGTATATTTCCTTTAAGGGAAAATCCTTCTCATTCAAACTGTCAAACATTCCATCATACTTGTTTCCTAAAACGAAGAATATCAGCCACACCACCAATGCTAAGGTTCCAATTCCCATTACTACAATATTAACGGTTGACATTTGTGTAAAATCCTCCCTAAACCTTTATATCCAGTATTTCTCGGCCTATAAAATAAGCAATCACAAATGCTCCTATGGCTATTGAGGTTGATATTATTCCAACAAGTGACGAAAAGTTTGCTGCAAATTCCGGGCTCATCATTTTAATTACTGCTACAAGGCCTATCGGTAAAAATATCATTATTGTCTGTTCTGTTTTGTTAGCCGTTACTATAGTCTCTATATCTTCTTCGATTTCCATCTTTTCACTGAGTATAGCGTAAGTATTTTTTATAATATCCTTAATATTTCCGCCTTTTCGGTAGCAGATATTGAATACATTGGCAAAACTCATAACATCTTCAATTCCGCTTCTTATTCCAAAATCCACTAAAAGATCTTCTATAGCTATATTATTCTGTATACCTGAATTTATCACTTCAATTTCTTTTACGATATATGCATCATCAGAATACTGAACTCGCATATCGTTATATGCAGCAATAAACGAATCGGGAACATTTTTTCCGGCACCCAATGATGTTGCTACTGATTCTAACATATCTCTAAACTGATTTTTAAGAATTCTAATTCTCTTTTCTTTTATCTGCCTTGTACGTATAGGTAAATACATCTTTCCAGCCAGTAAACCGACTACAGACGGTATAACTATATCTAATACCCTTGTCAGATTCGTGGGTTGTCCCAATTCATCCTTACCTATACCTCCGTAAAACAGATATCCAACTGCAGCCCCTACAACAAAAGCCAAAACAAAATATGCGATTTTTTCAAACGTTTTCATATAATATACTTTGTAATTAATTGTAGGAATATTTGTCGCAGATAAGTAGTATTCAGGCTCTTTTTCTTCAACCTTCTTTTTGCCTCTAAATATCCCCATCATATCACCTCATATCTCTCTAAATATCCCAGCTGCTCTAAGTTTATCATATTTTATAAGCTCATTTTTCCTTACAAGACTTCCCACTACTTTTTCAGCAGTACTCTTTTCAGTATCTTCCTCAAAAACATAAAGCGGATTTAATTTAATCATGCCATTTTCATAACCTAGCACTTCGGTTATCTCAACCGTTTTTCTGGAGTAATCTCTCATTCTCGAAAGATGTATAATTATATCAAGAGCCGATGCTATCTGCTGCCTTATTGCTTCCAAAGGCAATCCTTCCGAGCCTTGCAGCACCATTGTTTCAAGTCTACTCAGCATATCCTGGGTGGAATTAGCGTGACCTGTAGAAAGTGAACCATCATGTCCGGTATTCATTGCCTGGAGCATGTCAAGTGCCTCTCCGCCTCTAACCTCACCCACAACAATCCGCTCAGGCCTCATACGCAAAGACGCTTTTATTAGATCTCTCATAGTTATTTCTCCGGAACCGGTTGAATTTGCCTTCCTCGTCTCCAAACTGACCAAATTGTCAACTCCGACAATCTGCAATTCAGCTGCATCTTCTATTGTGATTATTCTTTCATCTTTTGGAATAAAATTGGAAAGTGCATTAAGAAATGTAGTTTTTCCCGATCCAGTTCCCCCACATATGAATATGTTGTATTTTGCTCTCACCAAAAGCTCTAACTTCTCAGCAATTTCTTCCGTTATCGAACCATATTCTATAAGTTTCTCTATGGTCATAGGCGATTTTGAAAATTTTCTGATAGTCATTGTCGGCCCGCACAAAGCAATTGGTGGCAATACAACATTGACACGCGAACCATCAGGAAGTCTTGTATCAACAATTGGATTTGCCTGATTTACTTCACGCCCTGCTAAGCCAACTATTCGCTGAATGATATCCTCCAGCTTTCTTTGACTCTCAAACTTCATGTCCAGTCTCGAAAGCTTTCCGCTTTTTTCAATAAATATTTTATCCGGACCATTTATCATTATTTCGGTAATTGAATCATCCGCCAATATTGCATCTAATGGTCCAAATCCTCTAATAGAGCTAAATATCTCTTGTGCAATTTTTATCTTCGTTTCAATGGTGAGATATTGCTCAGAAGTTTTTTCCTGAACTATTCTATCAATTTCCACCTGCAACTCGTTATTATCAAGTTCACTCAGAGGTAAATTTTGCGTAACGTATTTTTTAATATCATCCAGCAAGTCTTTATATTTATCCAGTTCCATTTTTACCACTCCCCAACCAAAATAGTTCTATTTATCCTATTATTTTTTTTGTAAAATCCAAAGTTGACAATTTATCTACAATTTGTTTATAAGAAGCATTTTCAAAACGCTGTACTCCACCTATCACATTCAGATTTTCAACATCGCTTGAACTGCTCATCTTATTACTGAATTTGTTATATATCAGCGATAATTTTGACAATAAGGGTATTTCCTGCTGTTTCTCATAAATAGCCAATGCACTATAAGCTCTGCGCAACTTAATATTGGATACTTCCAAACCGTCACTTACAAATATAACCTTACTACTCAACTTTAAATATTCAATAAAAGTCTTATCGATTCTAAAGTTGGTATCAATAATTATGTACTGATAAGTATCCGACAAAGTAAGATTATTAAGTAAACTCCGCACATCGTCACTATTCATCTCTGCCATATCCAAAGCCACTTTGCACGGGTCGTAAAAAAACACACCCGACGGATCCTGCTTCACAGTGCTCTCCAATTTTAAATTCAAATTTGATTTTTTGCTTTTCAGAGCATATATAACGTCACTGAAATCAAATTGCCCGGGGGCACTGAAAACACAGTTGGAATCTCCACATTGTTCCATATTCAGGTATAAAGTTTTGAATCCTTGCTTGACTGATGCTATAGCACATGCAGCTGCTATAGTTGAACAGCCTACACCTCCACTTGCTGAGGTGAACGTTATAACGGAAGTTCCAGAATTGCTGTCTAGTCTGAATTCTGCAAAATTTGAAACCTTTTCAGCATAAATACTGAGAACTTCCTTATAAATTAGTTCTCCTTTTTGAAACTTGCAGATGGCACTTTGCCCTCTAACCGATTCAATGCCCGGAGTCTCCACAAAATATGCAAAGCCGCAGCGTTTAGGAAGTCTGTTAACATTAACTTCAAAAGTATCACTGCAGATAAACACATTTATTTTGCATTCTTCAAGCTTTCTAAGTGCTACCTCTAAATCTGCAAAAGAGTATATCTCCAATTTATCTGCATACCTATTACCTAATGCTGTTGAAATGCGTTTTAAAAAAATGGAATTTTCATCAAGAATTGCTAACTTTATTTTCATTTCAATTACTCCTCATATAAATAAAAATCATTTTTATTAAACCTCTTAAATTTTTTCTATTTTCTGTACGAGGCCAGGTCATATGTATATGATAATTATATAATAATTAACATATTTTTCCTTTATCTAATTCATTTCCATTCTATTATATAGGAATATTTGAAATATTTCAACAATATTTAAGCAAACGTAAACTATTATATGGAATAATAATGTTCTTAATTCATATTTTGTAAATTTTTATTATTTTTTTGTCATAGTGCTTGCTGTAGATTCAATATTATATTATTATTATCAGTGTATCTTAATATAGAAAAATAATAATAGTTAGGGGGATTTTTTAATGAGTAGTTTTAAAAGACTTCTTTGTTTTATAATGACAGCCTTGTTTATTTCTCATTTTTACTTTGCATCGGCAGTTACTGCTTTTGCTTCAACTGGCGATGACTTGCCTAAGCTCAATATAAAAAAGGGGCCACAAATTTCTGATGCACAACTCGAGCTCACCTTTGAACCTTTTTATGGTGCTAAAAATTATGAAATTCTTTTCAGCAAAGACAAAAATTTTGAAAATCCCGATTTTGAAAAAACCATTGAAAATACATCCTTTAGAATTTCATTATATGATTTTGTAGATAATAGCAAATGGTACGTTTATGTTCTTGCATATAACAGCGACGGAGAGATAATTGCACATTCAGATATAAAAACTTTTACAGTCCCGGAGAACTATCCAGTTTCTTTTGATTCGTATCTTGAAAAGGTTATCAGAAAAGCTATAAACAAACCTAGCGGGGAAATTTATAAAAGTGATGTTGAAGAAATAAAAGTACTTGATGCTTCTAATCAACGTTTATCTTCTCTGTCAAAAATTGGTTTGCTCACTAATCTGGAAGAATTATATCTACAAGACAACCAAATACGCAACATTCCATTAGATGAGTTTTCGAAGATGAAGAATTTGCGGATAGTTGATTTGAGCAATAATTTATTAGGATTATCGTCTAACAAGAAATACGATTTTACTGATGTTAATATTGCAGTATTGAATTTATCCAACAACTGTATACAAGAAATAACCTTTTCTAAAGAAAACAGCTCCATTAAAGAATTGAACTTATCATCAAATCGTATATCCAATATTAGCACTTTTGATAAATTGACAGACCTTGAATCGCTTTACTTAGGTAATAATCCTATAGAAGATTTCAGTCCTACAAGTAAATACTATAATGTTCTGAAAAATAAGGATTTTACTTTGTCATCATCTACTCCTGTAAGCACAGCTGAACCTACACCTTCGGTAACCCCTATAAATTTCCCGGACAAAAATCTGGAAAAAGCAATCAGAAGTTCTATTCGCCGTTCCAGTGGAGCAATATATCCAAGCGATCTGGCAAATGTTTATCTTTTGGATATTTCAAACGAAAACATTAAAAATCTTGAAGGTATTCAATATTTTTCGAATCTAAGATTTCTATACATGTCTAATAATTCAGTAACAGACATTAAACCTCTTGAAAGTTTAAAAAAACTAAAGGATTTATTTCTAGACGGCAATAAAATCGAGAATCTTACACCCCTTGAAAAACTTGAAAACTTAAATAGTTTAAGTATTTCAAATTGTGATATTTCGGATATCACCGTATTAAGCAAATTGACGAAACTAAACGATCTATATCTTGACAATAACAATATATCCGATATAACTCCTTTGGAAAATCTCAAAAATTTATGTATATTATTTATTCAGAATAATCAGCTGACAGATATATCGGCTCTTTCAAATCATGATAATCTTATCATGCTGACTTTATACAACAATAAAATTACAGACATCAGTGCATTAAAAAACTCGGTATATCTTGAGGATCTCACATTAGCCTTAAATCCGATTTCATCAATTGACGCATTAGGGAATTTAGTTAATTTAGGTTTTCTTAGTTTAAGTTCCATTTCTGTTTCAAATTTTGATATTTTAAAAAATCTTAAGAAATTATATATGTTAGATTTATATAATAACAATATTAGCGATATTAGCTTTTTAAAAGATTTAAAAAAACTGACAATACTAGATATAAGCAATAATAAAAATATAAAGGATTATAGCGCTGTTGAAGAATTAATTGACTTATCAAACTTAAATATTTCCGATAACTCAATAGAAAATATCAATTTTTTAAGTAATCTTACGAGCTTAAAATATTTGTATGCGTCCGGAAATTCAATAAAAGATTTGACTCCGCTAAAAGATTTGTATAACTTAACATTACTAGATTTAGCCAACAATAAAATCTCGAAAATCGAAAGTTTGAGCAAATTGAATAAATTGACAACGTTATACCTTGCATTTAACAATATTTATGATTTTAGCCCCGTGTCGTCATTTTACGATAAATTACGAAATAAAGATTTTAATTTAAAAGCTACTGAAACCACTGGTATTAAATTAAATAGAGAATCCATAACTATAACCAAAGGAAATAAACCTAAAAAACTCACTTATGCCGAATTTGCAAGTTTCCTTGTAAAAACCTTTGACTTGAGGGATAATTCAAATTCCGTTCCTGATCTTCCTTTGGTTTCTGAAGATGACCCGTATTATAATGACATTGTAATTGCATTAAAAAATGATGCTCTTTCCCCAATTGACCCTGCTAATTTTAATCCTAATGAATATGTTACCAGAAGATATTATGCTTCTAATATTCTAAGCTTATTGAACTACAATCTGCAATCACCTTTCAGCTCTTACATAGAAGACCTTGAGCCGAAACCTAAAAATATTCCTGCAATAATTATTGTTGCTGCAGGATTGATGACACTTAATGAAGAAAATCTATTTTGTCCTGAAGAAGTAATGCTTTTGGATATTGACGCACAGTTAATACCGATAGTTTCACCTACAAATGCTGTAAATAAAAGAGTAATATGGTCGTCCAGCAATGAGAAGGTTGCTACTGTTGATTCCACAGGCTTTGTTAAAGGCATATCTGCAGGAACAGCAGAAATAACCGCTACTACTTTAGACGGAAATTATTCTGCTAAATGTACAGTTACTGTACTTCCATCCGACAACGAAGATGAAGAACCTCAGCCAACTCCCAGTCCTACAAGCAAACCAAGCAGTGGTAATTCAGGCAGCAAACCTGGCGGCGGTTCCGGCGGAGGCGGTAGTTCCGGTGGTGGCGGTTCTAGTGGTGGAAGTTCCGGCGGTGGTGGAGGTTCCAGCGGTGGCGGTTCCGGTGGAGGCTCTGCAGGTGGGCCGTCCTCCGGTGACGTGCCTAATTCCCCAAAACCAACACCGACAATCACAAGCACTCCGGTAAATACCAATACACCAACTTCTACACCTACTCCTACCGTTACGCCGGTAGTAACTCCTACACCTACACCAATTAGCATTAAATTTACCGATGTGGAAAATCACTGGGCAAAAGAAACCATAGAAATGCTGGCCGGTATGGGTATAATTAGCGGTTATCCCGACGGTACATTCAAGCCGGATTCAAATATGACAAGGGCTGAAGTATCTGTTGTCTTAGCTAAAGCAATAGGATTAGACCCTGCCGAATCCAACTTAACCTTTAAGGACTCTAAGGATATTCCGAAATGGGCAGAAGGATTTATACAAGCTATAGTGGATAAGGGAATCATCAAGGGATATGACGATGGAGAATTTAAGCCCAACAAGGTTCTTACCCGAAAAGAAATGGTTGTAATGGCAGTAAACGCTTTTAACATTGAAGGTGCGGAAATTGAGCTTCCCTTTGCAGACAGCAATACCATTCCGAATTGGGCTAAAAGTAGTGTATGCAAAGCCTTTAGTTCAAACATTGTTAAGGGATATGCCGATAATACCTTCAAACCCGATAAAGAAGTAACAAGAGCAGAAGTTTGTACCATTATTGCAAAATGCCTTGAGTTAGTTACCAAGTAATCTTATTCATACCTAAAACATTCAGGGCATAAGTAGTAGAAATAAATTTCGCATTATTTAATACTAAGAATCAATAACATTATAAACACTGGTTAAATACTAAAAACAATGTGGTATTCGTTTCAGCTGATATATAAATGCAAAATACATACTATAGCTAATATTACTTCAAATTTTAAGTTCTTTTGAGTGTAACAAAAACCACTACATCTCATAAATCAAATGAAATGTAGTGGTTTTACTATTTTCGTTTCTTTTAACTTCAAAAGATTATTATGCTTTTTTCATTGCTATAACTTCTTTTGCCTTAGCAACAATATTTTCAGCAGTCAATCCATACAATTTCATAACATCCTGTGCTTTACCGGACTTACCGAACTTGTCCCGAACTCCTACCATTCTTACCGGTACAGGATAATTCTCAACAAGCACTTCTGCTACAGCGCTTCCAAGTCCGCCAAACACATTGTGCTCTTCACAAGTTACAATAGCTCCGGTTTCCTTGGCTGCATTAATTATAATATCCTTGTCTATAGGCTTTATTGTATGAATATTAATTAATCTGGCACTAATTCCCTCGCTCTTGAGCATTTCCACTGCATTGATTGCCTCTGATACCATGTAACCGGTAGCAATTATTGTCACATCATTACCTTCAGTTAATGTAACGCCTTTTCCGACTTCAAACTTGTAAGTATTTTCATCGAAAAGTATGGGCGATGTCATACGTGAAAATCTCAAATACACAGGGCCATCAATTTTCGCAGCAGCTATTGTTGCAAGTCTTGCTTCTACACCGTCTGCAGGACTTATAACCGTCATATTAGGCACGGATCTCATCAAAGCAATATCTTCTATTGATTGATGGGATGCACCGTCCTCGCCAACTGTCAGTCCGGCATGAGTAGCCCCTATCTTTACATTTAATGCAGGGTAACATATCGAATTTCTTACCTGTTCAAAAGCTCTTCCTGCTGCAAACATTGCAAAAGTACTGGCAAATACTATTTTACCGCAGGAAGCAATTCCTGCTGCCACTGCCATCATATTTGATTCGGCAATTCCCATATTGATAAATCTTTCAGGATATTGCTTTTTAAATACGTCTGTCTTTGTAGATTTTGAGAGATCGGCATCAAGAACCACAATTCTAGGATCTGCACCTATCTCAGCAAGAGCATTTCCGTAAGCTTCTCTTGTAGCTATACCTTTTGACATCTGAATTATACCTCCAATCCAGCTAAAACAGCATCCAGTTCAGCTATAGCAGTATCACGCTGCTCTTTATTCGGAGCAGAACCATGCCATCCGGCTTGATTTTCCATAAAGGAAACACCCTTACCCTTGATAGTTTCTGCAATTATCATAGTAGGTTTTCCTTTAGTCTTCTTCGCTTCGTCAATTGCATTCACAATCTGTTCAAAGTCATGTCCGTCTATCACAATTACATGCCATCCGAAGGCTTTAATCTTATCAACAACAGGTTCCGGAGACATAACTTCGCTTATTTTACCGTCTATCTGTAAGCCATTGTGATCCAAGAATGCAATGAGATTGTCCAACTTATAGTGAGCAGCTGCCATAAATGCTTCCCAAACCTGGCCTTCCTGAATTTCACCATCACCTAAAATGGTAAATACATTGTAATCCTTGTTGTCCAATTTTCCTGCTATAGCCATACCAACAGCAGTAGATATTCCCTGGCCCAACGAACCTGTGGACATATCAACACCGGGTACATATCTCATGCTGGGATGTCCTTCAAGAAAGCTGTCTATTTTTCTAAATTTAACTAATTCTTCTTTCGGGAAAAATCCTTTCTCAGCCAGTGCAGCATATAAAGCAGGAGAGCAATGTCCTTTTGAAAGAACAAATCTGTCACGGTCTTCCCACTTAGGGTTCTTTGGATCCACTCTCATCTCTTTAAAATACAACACGGTTAAAATATCTGCACAAGAGAGCGATCCACCCGGGTGACCTGACTGAGCACTAAAAACTTCTTCTATTATGTGTTTTCTCAGTATAGTTGAGTATTTTTTCAATTCCTTTATCTGACTCTCGTTCATGGATACATCTCCTATGAATAAATTTTTCCTGATTATTATACTACAATAATGCAATTTAGTCTATATTGCCCTTTCATTTTTTTATTTTTATTTGAACTCAACATTTGAAAAAGCAAATCCCACTCCTTAGTCATAATTCTTAAATCCTTCCCCCAGGACCTCTCTTACATCTGCCAGTATTATAAAAGCCTTCTGATCGATACTTTTTACTATGCTCTTTAACATTGATATCTGTCCTCTGTTCAATACACAAAGTAAAACTTTTTTATTGTTTCCTGTATACATTCCCGTTCCTTCGAGAGCTGTCACCCCTCTGTCCAGGTCGTTCATAATTCTTTCTGCTATATCCTCGGAATGGTCAGAAATTATTAATACCGCCTTTGCAAAGTTTACACCTTCCAAAATAGCATCTATTACCTTAGAACTGATAAACAAAGTCAAAATTGCATACAATCCCAGTTGAAAGCTCCTGAATACTACTGTTGCAAGTACTATTACACTTGTATCGATAACCAGAAGAATCTCACCCATTGTAAATGCAGGAAAAATATGATTTATTATTCTAGCCGCAAGATCTGTACCTCCAGTGGTGGCACCGAACTTAAATACAAGCCCCAGGCCTACTCCCATCAGAGCTCCTCCAAAAATCGAGTATAAGAGTATATCCTGTGAAGGAACATTTCCTACCGGCATCTGTCCAAATCTCTGGGTAAGATCACTTGTAAACGGTTCTGTAATATCAATCACCACCGACAACATGGCCGTTCCGAAAAGCGTTTTCAATACAAATTTTTTTCCGATAAACCGAATACCTAAAAAAACAAGGGTACGTTCAGTACCAGCATGGTAATACCCATGGGGAATTTACCGCCGCTTACATGGTACAAAACCGTTGCAACTCCGCTTAATCCTCCCGGTGCGATCTTATACGGAACCAAAAATATATTCATTGAACACGCTGCTATTATTGATCCGATGACTATCATGAAATAGTCCAACCATGGCTTGAATGCTTTTTGTTTTGAAATCATATCGTACCTCTTAAAAGTATCAATTTATTATATATTTTCTCCAACGACATTAATAATATCCTATTGTACAAAAACCTGCAAACCGGAATGCAGAGCAATATCGTAATCGTAATCTCTCAATGGAAATCTATGCTGCAAAAGTTGTTCAATATACTTTAATTAAATAATACGTTTATGCTATAATAGCATGGACATAATAATAATTGTTTTTAAAAAACTAAAAATTTTTTCTAATAAAAGTTAAAAGGAGATTCTGATGAAAGTTCTTCATTTAATTGGCGGAGGAGATATAGGCGGCGCGAAAAGCCATGTTCTCTCTCTGGTAAAAGAGCTGGGAAAACATATAGATGTCAAATTAATTAGCTTTAGAACCGGAGCCTTTGCTGATGATGCTTATGCTCTGGGTATAAATATAGAAATTGTTAAGACAGGCACCATCTTTTCCGACATCAAAATGGTATTGGATATTATAAAAAAAGAGGGGTATGACATTATTCACTCCCATGGTGCCAAAGCAAATATGGTTGCTGTAGTTGTCAAAAAAATAACCGGTCTTCCTGTAGTAACTACAGTCCATAGTGATTACAGGCTTGACTATCTTCAGAATATTCTCAAAATGTTTTCTTTCGGTATGATAAATACAGTAGCTCTCAGATTTATAGACTACTATATTGCTGTATCGAAAAACTTCAAAGACATGCTGATTGAAAGGAGATTCAATCCTCAAAATATATTCACTGTATATAATGGCATAAATTTTGAAAATAAAACTTTGAAACTCACAAAAGAAGAATTTTTAGCCAAATACAATCTCAATTTCGGTAAAGATGATGTTATAATCGGAATTCTTGCAAGGTTGCATCCGGTAAAGGGAATCAGCACTTTCTTGCAAGCTGCAGCTGAAGTAGTTAAGGTAGCTCCTTCTGTAAGATTTTTAATAGCAGGAGACGGTGATGAAAGAAAAGCACTAGAACGTAAAGCTGCATCTTTAGGCCTTGAAAAAAATGTTTTCTTTTTGGGTTTTATAAACGATCCTCTTGAGTTCGTCAATACCATTGACATTAATGTCCTTACCTCACTGAGTGAGAGTTTTCCTTACTCTATATTGGAGGGTACACTGTTTAAAAAGGCAACAATCAGCAGCAATGTCGGCGGTATTTCCGACCTTATTGAAAGCGGAAGAAACGGCTTCCTCTTTGAACCTAAGGATCATAAGACCTTAACTAAATACATGCTTACCCTTATCAACAACCCCGATCTCCGTCAGGAGATGGGAGAGAGGATTCACCAAAAGGCAAGCAAATACTTTTCCCTTGAAAATATGTGCAATACCCAACTTGGCATATATGAAACAATACTAAATAGAAGAAGTGCGGAAAAAGTGCCGAAGAATCATTATGACGCCATAATTTCAGGCTATTACGGCTTTAAAAATGTGGGCGACGATGCAATGCTTATGGCAATAATTGATACCCTCAAAATGTACAAAAAGGACCTAAGAATATTGGTACTTTCAAAAAACCCCATTGAGACAAGACGTATTTGCAATGTGGATTCAATAAGTAGGGTTAATCTCATTCCAATACTTTATATAATGAAAAACTCAAAACTGTTTATAAGCGGCGGAGGAAGCTTGATACAAGATAATACAAGCACCCGTTCCCTAATATATTACCTCGGCATGATCTGGCTTGCTAAAAAAATGAAAATGAAAGTAATGATATATGCCAACGGGATTGGCCCGTTGAACAAAAAGAATAACAGAAGCCTGACAAAACACGTTGTAGACAGAGTGGATGTTATAACCTTAAGGGAAGAATTGTCCTATAAGGAACTTGTCAGTCTGAATATCAGCAAGCCTAAAATTTATGTAACAGCCGATCCGGCCTTTACAATCCAGCCGGAAAATACAGAGCATGTTGACGGTCTGCTGTTGGATGAAGAAATTAACCCAAATGCCCGCTATATAGGTATTTCAGTCAGAAAATGGCACGGCCATGACAAATATGAAACAACCATTGCCAATATAGCCGATTACATAATTGAAACCTACGGGATAAATGTATTGTTTATACCGATGCACTATCCGGGTGACCTGGTAATTATCAAGAATATACAGTCCAAGATGAAAAATAAAAGTTATACTGTCAGCAAAAAACATTCTGTATCGGAGATTTTAGGAATAATAGGCAAGACTGAGATGTTAATCGGTATGAGACTCCATGCTCTAATTTTTGCTGCAAGTATTGGCGTACCCATTGTGGGTATTGTATACGAACCTAAGGTTGAAGGTTTCTTGAAATATTCAAATCAGGCTTCCTTAGGCCATGTAAATTCTCTTGAGTTTGATAATGCAATAAAAATAATTGATAATACATGGAATAACAGAGAACAAATTAAAGATCAATTGAAAAATACCACAGCATCCCTCAAAGAAAGGGCATTGAGCAATGCTGAGATAGCAGTTAAAATTATAGAAGGACATCAATTTTGAAAATTACTCAAAATGTAAGAGGAGTTTTTATGAGAAATACTGTTAGTGTTTTAGATATATCGGTGGATAATGTTACAATGGAGGAAGCAGTGGAAAGGTTCAAAATTTTATTGAGTGAACCGAAAGTCCACACAATTTATACACCCAATGCAGAAATAATGATGGCTGCCCACAGGGATCCCGAGCTGAAGAAAATATTGACTGAAGCAGATATGCTTTTGCCCGACGGTGCCGGGGTTGTGCTTGCCTCCAAGATCATCGGCACTCCTTTAAAGGAACGGGTTGCCGGCTTTGATTTTACTGTTGAATGCTTCAAGCTGTCTTCTAAAATGAACATAAACTATTTCTTTTTGGGTGGAAAACCGGGCGTTGCAGAAGAAGCAGCCGCAAAAGTTAAAATTGACAATCCCGATATCAAAATCGTAGGTATTAGGGATGGCTATTTTACTTCCGAGGAAGAACCGAAGATAATTGAATCCATAAACTCCTCTAAGGCCGATGTACTTCTTGTTGGTTTAGGGGCACCAAAACAGGAAAAATGGATACATAAAAATAAAGACAAGCTGAACGTAAAAGTATGTATTGGCGTTGGAGGTACTTTTGACGGACTTTCAGGGAAAGCAAAAAGAGCTCCTGCGTTTTTCAGAAATAACGGGCTTGAGTGGTTATACCGCCTTTACAAAGAGCCTTGGAGATACAAACGAATGATGGATCTGCCTCGATTTATTCTTCTTGTGACTTTTAAAAAATTGGGTTTGAAGAAATAGGTTGACCTTTGCTTAAATCCAATTAAATTATTCATGTCGGATAAATTAATTTATTACATCTATACTTTCAAAAGCTTCATCCAAACCAAGTGCAAAGCAATTCCCTAGCAATTGCCTTGCACTTAGTGGCACGTTATTCAATCAATTTTAATAAGTTTTGCCGAAATCCCAAAATACTGCATCTATTTCAGTAAAGATATCAAGTTTGCTTTATACCAGATAATTTACTCAGTACTCTTTTTGAGCATTCTGACAAGCGTTCATTAGTTGATTGGGACTTTTCTTGAATAAAAGTCATAAATTCTTCATTCCTTAAAAGTTCCCCTGAAGCATTTCGAATAATATCCCAATATAAAAAGTTTTCCAATGAAATTATTGATTGATATGACATCTCATCATCAAAGGTTTTCCAATTAAATTCTATGACTTTTACAATTCCTGGCAAACCAGCTGTAGGATACGCCTTGCCAATAGCCCAAAGCATTGATGCAGATAATGTATCTTTTGCAAGAATTCTTTCAACCAGCTTTTCTATAATTTCTACTTGCTCGTCAATATTAAGTCTTATAGATAACAGTTTTTTATCCAAATAGTTTTTAAACTCTTCATTCACTAAGTCACTTTGATTTCCATTAAGTATACGCGTATTCATTTCAAGAATCATTCCAATATCGGCAATTGAATATCTTTTTTCCTCAGTGTTGTTTGAATTAAGATGCGACAGTAAATCTGCAATTTCTTTTTTCATAATTTATATTAACTCCTTCCATAAGATTTCCTAAAGCATCACAATTATGGGGGCCGTCGGCAATTACTGGAATAGCTTTTTTTGCTTAAGAAAATTAAATCATGTGTCTTTGTAAGCTCTTTAGCTGAAGATTTTTAGAGCAGACAATAAGCCTCAACAATAAAAAATTCCGTTGCACAGAACTTTAATGCAACAGAATTTTATTTTATAATTATTTAATTCTCATTTACTTTTCCACTATTTCATATGGACCTTTTACAAGTACCCATGCTTTTTTGCTTACAATTTTTATTCCTCTTCCGTCATCCCTAGAAACCAGCAATAAATGATTTAAAGGCACATCCTGGTCAGTATTGATATCGGCTCCGGTTCCGGAAGTAATATCCGACAAACCTCCGCCTTGCCCTCCAATTGCCTTTGCCTTGCCGCCTCTTAAGATTATTTCGGCGCTCTCTCCTGCCATAAGCTTCTGATTTTCAGTAAGTTCCAAAGGTATAAACTTGCCGTAGGTCTCAATGATTGCCAGTCTTTCTTCAAGTTTTTCATTTTTTTCATATAAATCGTTTACAGCCTTGGTCAATTCCTCAACCTTTTTGGTCTGAGTCTCTAACGTTTTAGTAAGCTCATCATTTTTGGTTGTTAAGGCTGCAATTTTACTGTCCATATCTTTTGAACCGGAAAAGGATGCAAGCACTTTATCAACGTAACTTTTTGTAACCAACGGATCTTTATCTGTACCAGGCTGTGCGGATGCTGCCTGTATAATATGTACTGCAATAAAGCTTGTTGTAATAATCAATAGAGAAATTAACTTTTTCCTATTCAAGCCTTTAAAACTTTTCATCTTTTGTAACCCCCTCAATTATATATCCACCAAACCAAAACTGATACTAAGCGCTTCATTCACTTTTTCCATAAGCTCGTCATCAAGATGCCCGATTTTCTCTCTAAGTCTCTTTTTATCGATAGTCCTTATCTGTTCTAAAAGAATTACGGAATCTTTCGGTAATCCGTAATCTTTGGCACTTAACTCTATATGAGTAGGTAATTTTGCCTTGTTTATCTGCGATGTTATCGCAGACGCTATAACAGTAGGACTATATTTATTTCCTATGTCATTCTGGACAATCAAAACCGGCCTTATGCCACCTTGTTCCGAACCAATAACTGGACTTAAGTCAGCATAAAATATGTCTCCACGTTTTATAACCACTATTTTTCCAACTCCCTAAGCCCTTCCTCATATTTTTGTTGTTGCTCATTATCGGCTTCAAACCATATTTCAGCCAGCTTTTTATTAATTTCGGCCATTTGCTGGTAGCCTTTTTTCATTCTATCCCTCATTTCAATTTTTCTCTTCTCGCGAATATAAAGTTTCATAGCCTCCCTTACAAATTCGCTTCTGTTAATTCGTTCCATAGCAACTATGGAATCAACCTCTTTTAGCAAATTGTCAGGAAGACTTATCAAAATCTTTTTTAACTGAGCCAAAATAAAAACCCCCACTTCTTTTATTTGGGTCTAAATATACAAAGAAATAATCAAAATAAACCGATATACTTTGTAATTTTTAAATTGTCTATATATGTTATATATATTACATATATATAGCATTATAGTACAATTTTATGTATTTTTCTGTTTTGATTCAGCCTTTCAAAATGAACTGGAAGAGGCAAAATCATTAGTATTACCATTTCCCCAAAGAATTTATTTCGCTGCAGTTTGATATGATTATTTATGGATTTACAGCTCATGAATAATTTTTTACATACTTATATATATAATTATAAATCCCGGCATATGCACAGGTCAAATTAAAATTTAATTACTACACTGTTACAAGCTTTTGAAAAAATTCCTCAAAAATTATCCTGTCCAATCAAATTAATTACACTATGTTTTCAATTACCAACAACCGGAATTTCAAACCATACTTTCTTTATCCTATTTATATCATCTCCTTATTTAAACTTTAACTTTATATCAAACATAGTTTTCAATTTTTTTCAAAATCTTATACATATTTAATTCCAAAAATTCAAAATATGTTTATTTCAATTTTTTCCAAACACATATACTACCTAATCCGAAAGATTAATGCCAAGGTGTCTTAGGTTATCTGACCTACTCAAAGCCTTATATCAAGTAATTCAATACATTGTGAATTTTTCCGTTTTTCCAGTAGACTCTCGGTATTCTCTTTCCTATAATACAAGCTATCTCGTAATTAATGGTGCCAATTTCCTTTGCAATATCTTCTATCTTTATTTCGCTTCCATTCTGAATACCAAAAAGCACTGCTTCGTCTCCGACATTGACTTCGCCTTCGACATCGGTTACATCTATCATACACTGGTCCATACATATTCGTCCAACTATAGGTACCAATTGTCCATTTACCAATACTTTTCCCTTTCCTGACAATAGCCGTGTATAACCATCGGCATAACCTATGGGTAAAGTTGCAATTTTACTGTTACGCTGCGTTTTAAATATCCTGCCGTAACTTATACAAGTCCCGGCCTCCACTTCCTTTACCAAAATTATATTTGCCTTCAAAGTCATAGCCGGTTTTAAGTCTATCTTGTCTTTATGAACCTCGTCCGAAGGATACATACCGTATAATGCTATTCCCGGTCTTACCATGTTAAGATGCATTTCAGGATATTCAATAATTCCGGCACTGTTGCACACATGTTTTACGGGTATGTATACTCCAATTCTATTCAATTCGCTTACTATGCTCATAAATCTTTCAAACTGCATGTAAGTATAGCTTCTGTCACTTTCGTCTGCCGATGCAAAATGAGTAAACAATCCTTCAACAATAATTTTGGGCAGCTTGCTTATTTGTACAACGTTTTTTACAGCACTATAGCCAGGCATAAAGCCAACTCTCGTCATTCCTGTATCTATTTTTATGTGAATCTTGACATTTTTATTAAGTCTCACAGCTGCCTCTGACAATGCCTCTGCCAAGTCGTGGCTGAAAACCGTCTGGGTAACATCATTCAAAATTATCTCTTCTGCCCTTATGGGGTCTGTATAACTGAGTATCAAAATGGGTACATCGATACCATTTTGCCTTAACTGAATTGCCTCATCTAACATTGATACCGCCAAACGTGTAACTCCGTTTTCTATCAGGGTCTTGGCAACTTCCATTACTCCATGTCCATAAGCATCGGCTTTTACAACTCCCATTATTTCAGCTTTTTTATCTGTAACTCTTCTTATCTCTCTCACATTATGAGCTATGTTGTCGAGATTAACCTCAGCCCAAGCCCTATTAAATTTATAGTCCATTTTAACCCCTCGATCCGTCTGTCTCAAATATAACCTTTGGAATTTCCCGAACCAAATCTCCGGCAATAAGTCCGTGTTCACCCTTTCTCCGTGCAACATTATCCCCGCAGGTTCCATGCAAATAAACACCTACAACTGCAGCATCCAAAGGTTTTAGTCCTTGTCCTATAAAACTTGCTATAATTCCTGTCAAAACATCTCCGCTTCCCCCGGTAGCCATTCCTGCATTACCTGTTGTATTTATATATATTTCACCCTCCGGTGAAGCAATAATCGTCCTCGAGCCCTTAAGTACAGTAATTACCCCGTACTCTTTTGAAAAAGAGCGGGCAATGTTTATTCTGTCTTCTTGAACTTCCTTTACAGTAGCCCCCAAAAGTCTGGCCATTTCTCCCGGATGCGGAGTTATGACCATCTGGGTTTTGAGCTCCTTTAAAACAGATAAATCTTCTGCCAGCACATTTATACCATCGGCATCCAATACTATAGGCACTTTTGAATTTTTTACAATACTGTGCACCACTTCCTTAATATCATCCTCAGTCGAAAGACCGGGACCAACCGCTGCAACATCAACTTTTTCAAGCTGCATTAATATTTTATGAATCGATTCGCCTGTAATATAACCTTTATTGCCATCTTCCAGCGGAATTGTCAGAGCCTCAACCAGTGAGCATGCATATATTGGAAGAAGCGATAATGGTGCTGCCATATAGACAAGACCTGCTCCGGCTCGCAAAGCTGCACTGCCGGTTAGGCATGCTGCTCCTGTCATTCCTCTGGAGCCTGCTACAACAAGCACCTTCCCATAGGTCCCTTTGTTGCTGTTTGGCTCTCTTTTCGGTATTAATTTCGATACTAATCCTGAATCTATCAAATATTTCTTTATTTCATTTTCTCTTACAGCTGCCTTTGGAATGCCAATATCTACTATTTCCAGTTTCCCAACATATTCACATCCCGGATGTACAAGCTGTCCAATCTTGGGAAAGGCAAAAGTCACTGTAGTCCTTGCCTTTATACATGCCGTTGATACCTTACCCGTTTCGCCATCTACACCGGAAGGAATATCTACTGCCACCACCGGAACACAGGATCTATTCACAGCATCAATAACTCCTGTCATTACTCCGGTCACTTCTCCTTTTAACCCGGTTCCCAGCAACCCGTCCACCACAATATCGCTAAATTTCAATCTTTCTTCAATTCCATCGATATGTTGGCTTTCTAAAACTTCATTTACTTCTATTCCCATTTTGAGCAGAATATCAAGGTTGATTTTGGCATCTCCCTTTATATCATCAAGCTTTGCCAGCGCGTATACATCAACATGTGCGCCCATATTAAACAAATGCCTTGCAACAGCAAAGGCATCTCCGCCGTTATTTCCTTTGCCTGCAAGTACAATAGCCTTTTTCCCCGGTATTTCTCCCAAAATCCCGGCAACTTCTCGTACAACACCTAATGCTGCATTTTCCATCAGCACTATACCCGGTATGCCAAATTGGTTTATTGCAGTTTTGTCAATCATCTTCATTTCATCAGGTGTTACTGCAAGCATTTTACTCCTCCATGCACATCTCATATAGTTTTCAATCATGCTTTTTTCGCATGCTTATAATACAATATTTCTTTATTTCAATATCTAATAATCCTCTTATTATCTATCGGCACTTTTGTCGTGTCTTAAAGCGGTAAAACTTTCCCCAAAGTATTCTTTATCCAGCTTTTCCAGCTCTTCTCCACCCAAAAGGTCATGAAAATAAGAATAGACATCGGTATCATCCTGACATAAAGCTTCCATTTCTTCAGTATACTCCTTCAATTTTTGCGAAGTCTCCTCAATTAATTTTTCCAACTGTTTGTATCTTTTTTGATTTCTGCGCATTTTAAAATAAACTGTATTGACAGTATGCTCAAGGAGTTCAAGATTTGCATCTTTAAGCTTGTCGGGACTTATCTCAAGCTCCTCCTCTATTTCTTTTACTCTTTTATTTATATATTTTATTTCCTTTTCACAACTGTGCATTTTCTCCTTTGCCTGCTCATCGTTTTTATCAAACACATCTGAAGTAAGCTTTATTATGGTATCCATGCAGACTTTTTTTCTGTGGTTAAGTTCCTTTAACTCGGAGGTCAAACTAGCCTCCCTTTTAAGCAACTCCCGAATTTTCTTTTCGCATTCAAGCATTTCAACTGTTTTATCAGTATCTTTAAATAGCCCATTCCATCTTTCATCAAGAATGAGCAAATGTATATCATTCTTTTTAAGAAGCTTTCTGTCAAACTTTCCGCTGTGCCGTCCTCTCCTGCTTTGAATAAGCCTTTTGAGTGGATTAACCATAACTAAGACCCCACTTAATTTTTTAAACCCTTATTTAATCTTCCGAAAGTTTGTTTCTCCTTACTCTTATAATGCTTAAAACTGATAAAACAATTGCTACGTCGACCCAGAAGAACAACATTACACGCGGATAGTACCATATATATTCCACTGCTGCCATTGATAGTATCCCCAGCAAAGATGCGGTTCCTGCTATCAGCACATTGTCAAAATATATATTTGATTTTTCCAGAATATTTGTCACAGCACCCTTAACTGTTCTAAACAAAAACCATACGAAAGATAAAATACCCATAATGCCCATTTCAACCCATATCTGCATATACAACACATGGGTATGGACCGGTATTTTTGTTGTATATTGCTTATAATTAGCCACAACATCCATAAAGACATCGGAGCCTAAGCCTACCCCTGTCAAACAGAAATCTTTAAGCATTGGCCATGACGTCTTAATAATCTTTATTCTGTACTGTGCTGAAGTATCCGCTGATAGTCTGAATAAAGTCAATATTCTTCTGTAAACATGCTGTGGAAGGAACGGTATTGCCATTATCCCTGCAGCCAGCATAAAGGGTAAAAGCCGCTTATTTTTAAGGAAGGTATACACCAATACAAACACAGCAAAAGCTATCCATCCGCTCCTTGAACCTGTACAAAACAGGACAACCAATACCGGAAGAGCCAACACAGTAAATGTAGCCTTTTTTACAAAAGTTTTGGCATTAAATATCACTGCTCCATAAAACGGTAGCATCATTACTAAAATTTCGGCAAAATTATTGGGATTATACAAAGTTGAATATACTCTCCCCGGCATACCTTCATTCTGGGTCACATTTGTAAGTGAAGGATCAAAGGGCACCGAATCGGTCACAAACTGCCACAATCCATATAATGCAATAGCAGTTACTCCTACAAGAAGTATCTCAATAAAATCGCCTAAAGACTTTTCATTTCTAATGGAACTTACAATTATCAATACAAACATAAAGCAGGTGAAGTTAATAATGAGAAATCTCAGACTTTCTCCCCGGTTAATTGAAGTAAACCATGACAGTGCTACTACAAGCATAAAAATAATCAAAGAGAAATCCAGAGCTTTTAAATTAAAATATGAATTTTTTTTGATAATTGTAGATATAAACAGTAACACTAACAATATTGCTGCAAATATGGTACTGTAAATATTTGTCCAACTTTCATGAGGTACAAGCAGTGTTATTGCCAGCACAATTGCCACAATTATTTCAAATCTTTCAAGGAGCAGTGACAATAGTCGGAAAAACAGGCTTTCTTCAAACACTGTCTCATATTTTCTGTACAGATTCTTTAAAAAGTTTGACGGTACAGTCAATATGCCATTAACAATTCCAAATAAAAGGCTGTTCTCCCACCACTTGTTTAAATTCCCGATTCTTAAAAAAAAGCCAAATATGACACTGTTGGTTAACAACAATATAAGTGTCTTAACTATTTTATCAATAATCTTATGAGTCCAGCTGTTCTCATAAGCATCATTAATTTTCTTTGCCACACGTATAATCCAGTTAAAAAATTTTTGAGTCAAGCTCCCATCATAGGATGCTTCAATAACTCTTATCATATATAATATCGGCTTAAAAAACAAACTATTATATAGCAAGATGCATTACTCCTTTTTTTCAATACTATAAATTCGTCCTGTAAATACATTATTACCTACTCTTATTGTAGCACTTCTTCCCACATAATAGTTCACACCGCCAATATTAATTCCACCGTCCGGATTAATTACCGCTTCTCCGTCAACGACCATTTTATAAGAACAATACCCGGGCTTGCTGCCAACTATCCACTGGCCGTCCACATATTCAGTGAAATCGGTAAAAGACAAAGCATCTCCAGTTTTTATCTCTTCTGCCAATCTCCCAAATGTTGCCCCTTGATCGAAATCTTTTACTATATCCCCTACTTTTGACGCCTTAACTGCATACTCCGGCGCTTCTTCGCCATAGAAAGTCAACCTTATCTTATCGGTTTTTACTGTCAGGGGAAGAGTATTTGAACGGGTCATTTTATAACCGATACCTGCAACTGCCGCTATTACAACCAAAACTACTATAATATCGATAATACTTACCTTTCCAAAAAGTTTCCCTTTACTGTCAATAATCATCTTTCATACACTCCTATATCTATTTTTTTGTATAACTTTGCTGCAGCTTTCCATGTATAAATTATATGTTTCTGCAGCCACCTTATCAAGATTAAATTTCTCTTTTACAGCTTTTAATGCATTTTTACCCAATTCTTCCTGCAATTCTCTATCCGCCATAATGCGATTAATAGCCTGTGCCAATCCCATAGGACTGTTATATTCCACCAAAATTCCGCATTTAGTCTCATCATTAATTATATCTCCATTTCCGGCCATATCGGTGGCAATAACAGGGATTCCACAAGCCAAAACCTCAATAATGGCAAAACTTAATGCCTCATGCTCCGATGAATTTATATACAGGTCACAGCCGTAAATCAAATTTTTAATATCCTTTCTGAATCCTGTAAAAATAACATCCTTCTCCAGACCCAATTCCTTAACCTGTTTTTTGCAATCCTCAAGCAAAGGTCCATCATTTGCCAGTACGCATTTAAACTTTCTGTCGGTCAATTTCTTCAATTGGGCAATAGAGTCAATGAGAAATTTATGCCCTTTGTCATGGGCAAATCTCGATGCACATAACAGTACAAATTCATCTTCTCCTATATTGAATTCCTCTCTCAAAGTAGACTTTACTTTTTCACTCCAGTAATTTATATCCACACCGTTAAAAATAACTTTTATCTTATTTCCGTCAATACCGTTTGAAATCATCATATCCTTTCCCTTGTTGCAAACGGCAATAACCCACGATCTCAAAGGATTGAGCATTCGGTTGGTCATTCTTAAAATAGCGTTATTGGGCATTATAAAGTGATTGGTGTAAACCACCTTAACTTTGGGATTCAAAATCCTTGATAACAGAGCTATATAGTTTTCTCTCAGAAACTGGGTATGAATGAGATCAATATCCAATTTTTTGCACAACTTGGTGAGCTCAAAAACGGCTTTTAAGTCAAAGGGATTTCTCATTACAATTCTATAGGTATCCACCCCAAGTTCCTTCATTCTGTCCACTAAAAGGCCGCTTTCATTATATGCAAAATAAGCTTTGATTTTATCGTTATTAAGTTTCTCAACCAGCGTCTGAACATATCTTTCAGTCCCAGCCTTACCCGCATGATTGAGCAAATATAAAACCTTTAGCATAGGTCCTCCTTTCCCGTTCTGTTTTACAAGTAAAATCAACTTTTTTATTACATACCATAAGATCAAATATTTCTAAACTTTCTTTACATTCCTGTACCTAATTACTTTTGCAGGATTTCCGCCCACAACGGCATATTCAGGAACGTCTTTTGTCACAACAGCTCCAGCTCCCACAATCGCACCCCTGTGAATGGTAACTCCAGGCAATATTATCACTCTTGCCGCAATCCACACATCATCCTCAATTACCACCGGTCTTTTAGGATCCGTTTGAAGTCTCATCGGAATATCCAGCCTGTCATTTCTATGGTTTTGAGTAAATATCATTACATCGGGACCTATCATTACATCGTTCCCAATTTTTAGCGGTCCTGAAACCCTACAGTTTAAGCCTAGCCCGGAATTGTCCCCAATTTCAATATCGGCACCGGACCCAAAAAATACACCATGCTCAATGTTTATATTTTTGCCTGCTTTTTTAAAAATTCTTTTGCACAAAAACCGGCGTATCTGCTTCGAACCAAAGCTGTAAATCATGTCCGAACCGGGAAGATGGCGAGCTATAGCGTAATATAGCATTAAACAAATATAGGTTCTCAGTTTTTTCATTTAAAATCCTCCCAACAGTAACATATCAGTTTTGTTTTAACAATTTAACCTTAAGCTTTTTAGTCACATCCACAGCTTCTTCTACTCTTAGCACATAAGTAGAGACAAAATAAACTATAGCACCTAAAACAGCCGGAACAAAGAGTTTAATTGCTCTGTCGGTCACCTGCTGCAGCAAAGAAATAATACCAGGGCTTACATTAGGTACGACTTTTTGGACTATTCCAACAACAAGTCCGGCTTTAAAAGTATACCTGTTTAGCAGCCAGGTTATAGTTAAAACCACTGCTGACATAACAATACAGGATATAGCTATTTTAACAATTACTCCAGCCAGTTTTCTACCGCCAAAGGCGCCTATCTTTTTTCTGAGCAGTACCAGCAATACCGCAGCTCCTGTCAGTATGGAAACAGAGTAGGCAACAGGTATACCGTAGACTCCTATTATATTCATCAGAAATAGGCTCACAGAAATATTGACACCCATTACAATTACTCCTATAATGGCAGGATTTTTTGTATCTTTCAGAGAATAAAAAGCTCTGTCCACAACTTCTTTTACCCCCATGCCCACTACACCTAAAGCATAAAGCGACATCAACACACTGGCAAGTTTTACATCTTCAGGGGTAAACTTTTTCCAGCCCACAATAAGGTTTAACAGTTCTTTACGTACTAGTATAAATCCTGCCGTTGCAGGCATTAAAAAGTAGAACATTGATGTAAGCACTTTTACAACACTTTCCTTGAATTCACTGATATCGCTCCTTGCTGCCAAGGCTGAAAACTTCGGAAAAGCTACCGCTGTCACCGAATAGATAAAAGCCAGTACGGCATAAGAAACCAAATTTTGCACGAGGGTAAGCATTGTAACCATATTTCCCTCACCAAGATTTGCTGCTATGGTAACATTAAAGAAGAGGTTAAGAGGATAGGCTGCAGTACCTATAATAATTGGAATCATAAGTTTTATGGCCTTTTGTATATCCTCGTCTCTGTAATTGAAAGACGGTCTGTACCTGTAGTCGGTTTTTAATATTGGAGGTATCAGTATCAAAGCTTGTGTTGAAAGGGCAATAAAAGTGGCAATGAGCAAACCTTTAACCCCATATCTGTCACCAAGCAAAAAAACATATCCTATTTGAATAAGGCTGCTGGGTATAGATACAAAGGCAGGCATGTTAAACTTGCCCAATGATTGTAAAATACCTTGAAATATATAGTTCAAAGCATAAAATATCATAATGGGAAACATTATTCTAAGTGCTGTCACCGCAAAATTATAGCCATTTGTCCTGTACTTTGTCATCAATGGAAAAAGCGGTGCCAAAAGTATTCCAACCAATGAAAGCCCCAAAGTAAATGCAGTGGCTAAACTGATAACATTGTCTGCAAATTTATAAGCCCTCTTCTTGTTTCCTGACTCAAGGTTGCTGGCAAATATAGGTATAACCACAGTGGTAAGCGCCGTTCCGAACACAGTAAAAACTATATTGGGAAACTGTGTAGCATAGGAATATATGTTTATTTCGATGCTCTCGGTTCCAAAAAATGATGTATATGCTATTACGCTGAACAAGGACAAAAGCCTTGAAAGCACCATGATAATCATTACAATTCCAACTGTTTTTGCTGTACTTTGCGTTTTTGCTTCACTTTTCATACTAAAAATCTCCTTACCCAGGTAGTGTAAAAAATATCCGCCCAATCGATGTCACAACAAATTATAAAACCGCTTCGGTATCTTAAAAATACAGTATTGCAACGCTAACTATACCCCAAAGTACAATGCTTACAATAAGCGGTATATCGGACAGAACCGTCTCTTCCGGACTTCCGCCTTCATTTTTCTTGTATATTATATATTGATACCTGAATATACCAAACAAAACAAAAGGTATAGTGAGCATCATATTATAGTTTTCGCTATTAGTGGAAAATGTATATAGCGAATATGCCATAACCGTCGAAGCTGTGACAATTGATAACATATTATCAATAAACTCAAGGGAATATTCTTCTAATATTTTCCTGTGATTTTCTGCATCTTTCTCAAGAACAACAAGTTCATTCCTCCTCTTGCTAAATCCCAGGAACAAAGCAAGTAGCAATGTACACAATAGAATCCAGGGTGAAATATATACCCTTATAATAATAGCACCGCCAATAACTCTAAGCAAAAAGCCAAAAGCAATACTCATTACATCAAGAATTACCATGTGCTTTACCATAAAGGAATAAAGCATATTGTTTATAAAATATGCCAAAACAACCATGCCAAAATATAAGTCAATATAAAACGAAACAATTAAAGCCAGCGGCAACAAAATTGCTATAACTATGCAACCTTCCATTTTTCTTATAATGCCTGATGCAATAGGTCTTTTTTTCTTTTTAGGATGAAGCTTGTCCTTCTCGCAGTCAATAATATCGTTTAAGACATAAACACCAGAAGACATAAGGCAAAATAAAATAAAAGCAGCAATTACTCTGACCACATAATCATAATCAAATATATGTTTAGCAAATACCAAAGGAGCAACTACAAATAAATTTTTAACCCATTGCTTTGGCCTTAATAATTTTATATATGCTTTAATTTTTTCAACTATACCAATATCCTTTGTATTCCTGGAACAGTTGTCCAACACAATTCACTCCTATAGGTTTTACCGTATTATATTTTGAACTTTCATACCTATCATAATCAAAATCTGAATTCAATAAACAAATAATTGTAAAAGTAAATAAATATATAAAATTTTTATACAAACATATAGTTTACTTATTATGCCCACAGTCATCAGTCATTTATTATATCATTTGCTATTTGCTAATACCAGTGCTTTTTATAAACTAAAAACTCAAGGGCCGGTAGAACAAAACGTTCCCACCGGCCCTAATCTGATGTAAATATGTCAGCGCATCATATATGTCCTCATTTATGTCTTCATAGAGTCCACTTCGATGCTAACTTTACTTCTCTCAGTCTTCCTCATCAGCGTATCTTAAAGTTTTAAAATACTGATAAAGAAGGCTATCCAACTGAAGCTTGATGCTTTCAGCAGTTTCTCTGTTCGAGTCATAGTTTTGGTCGAAGGAATTAAGTAGTGAGTTTTTCTCAACTATCTCCCTTTTTAACTTCTGTGTGAAATTATCCATCCATAACCCTCCTCTCAAACTATACTCCCCCAAATAATAGCCTTCAGAATAATTATACTATAATTTTCCATTATTCTCAATAGTTGTAATAAGAATTTAACATTACACAAAAAATTAATGCACATTATATATATTCGAAAGTTTTGAAAATATTACAATAATTTTTTTATTTATCTATAATAAACATACAAAAAATTGTACCCGGAAATAAAAATTCGAAGTTTAAATGGAATTTTAGCACCATTTAAACTTCGAAAATGTGTTTTTTATTTGATTGAATCAGTAAGCAGAATCTTTTATTGTATGTCTATCCTATGGGTATTTCTTTTAGCAGTCTTATCTTTAGGAAGAGTAACTGTTAAAACACCGTTGGTATACTTAGCTTTTACATCCTCAGGTCTGATGTTCTCAACATAGAAACTTCTGCTTAACGAACCATACCTGCGTTCTCTTCTTATATAGTTACTGCCTTCCTCATTTATTTCCTCATTGCGGTCAACAGAAACTGTAAGTACATCATCTCTCAATTCCAGTTTAATATCTTCTTTTTTAACACCGGGTATTTCGATATCTAAAACATATTCCTTGTCGTTTTCACGTATATCGGCTTTAATGCCGGTTGCGGGAATAAAACCTTCCCTAAAGAAAGGATCATTGAAAAAATCTTCAAAAAAGCTCCTGCCAACATCCCAAACATCTCCTCTTGATGAAATCCCACTGTTCCTTCTATTATATGGTGTAAGTCCAAACATATATAACACCTCCATTAAACATTTATTTTAACTTTGACTTTCTTTGACCTTGCAATTTATTTATACCACATTCCACAAATAAATATCAAAATTTGATTTTGACCTTCTTTGACCATCAATATCGGTTACTTTGGTTTATCTATTGTTATTTTCATTTTTCTAAGGATTTCTATGGCATTTATAGATATATCCCATCTTATGAATTTTTATACATAAACGTGCGTAGATAATTTCCCGGTTTGTTAGCACAATTTTAGTTTTGATAGTAAATTTTATATAATTTATCCTTCGCAACACCGTTAATGTATTTTTTATTTAAAAAATTGAACAAACTGGCCATTACTTAATGCCAATAAGTTTCATTATTTCTCTTTTATCAAGTACACCAAATACAAAAAGCAATATAAAAGCTATAAAGACATTGCCGAATACAGCCAATAGAGTTGTAAGTACTGAATTAAGTTTAAAAATCGTAAAGAAGTAAAATACATATCTTCCTATAGCAAGCATTACTGCACCTATAATTGCCGGTTTCATCAGCCAATTTCTGATATCCAGCACCATACCTGTAGTTTTCACCACTGTACCTATATTTAATGAACAAACAATGGCAGAGCTCACAATCATGCCTATAATATAACCTTTGATTTCGTACACCGGAATTAGATAAATAACAAATGCAATTCGAATTATGTACCCTACCACAGAGTTTCTAAGTGAAACTCCCTGTTTCCCAAGACCGTTCATAATTCCGAGCAGTGTTTGCTGCAAATACACAAAAACACTGGTGAATGACAGAAAATACAATATCTCTCCTATGTGATCTCTTCTATAAAGCATATCCCCTATTTCATTCGGGAAAATCATAAATATCGCCGTAAAAATAAATCCAAGAATTACACTCAGTTGAATGGACATGGACATTCTGTGATTTACTGTCTTATAACTTTTACGAGACATAGCTTCCGATATTGCAGGTACAAGAGTAGTCGCAAGAGATGAAGTTACCAGTGAAGGAAAATATACCAAAGGCATAGCCATTCCCATAAGTTTTCCAAACTCTTCCATACTACTCTGGTAATTCAGTCCTCCTGCCAGGAGCATTCTCGGTATCAAAATCATTTCCACTGCAGCCATTATTGACGTTATCAACCTGTTGAAGGAGATAGGAATAGACATCTTAACCAAGTCTTTCACAATATATCTTTTCCTCATAAATCCCTTTTTAGATGTACTGTGCTCTTTATTTTTCTTTAGCTTATATACTATAGCAAGTACCCCCAAATTTGATATCTCACCAATCGCCATACCCAATGTTGCCAATGTACACGCATATTCCAGGCCAATATTTAAAAAGTAATTTGCCATGGTTATGACAAGAGTTATTCTCACCAATTGCTCCACTATTTGAGAAAAGGCTGTAGGTACCACATTCTGAATCCCGTAAAAATAGCCCTTAAGTGCAGAAGCTGCTGCAACAACCGGTATGCATGGTATTAGCAATAGCATTGAATAATAGGTTCTCGAGTCTTTTAATATAACGTTTACAATAGGATCGATAAATATAAACATAAATACCGAAACAACAATTCCTGACACCATTATTATAAAAAGTGCACAAGCTGTAATACGTCTTAAATTTATCAAATGATTTTGGGCCAATTCTTCAGCAACCATCTTCGAAACGGCTATGGATATGCCTGAAGTTAAAGTTAGAATAATCAGGGAATATATCGGTGAAATCAGTTGAAAGAGTCCCATTCCCTCTGCACCAATAAGATTTGAAAGATATATTCTATATACAAAACCCAATATTTTTACTATAAATCCTGCAATCATTAATATTATTGCGCTTCCGACAAATGATTTTTTCCCCATTTTCCAACCTCAAAAAAATTGTCCTTTTTATTAATATTTATTAATAAATTCACTTATGCTCCATAATTTTAATTACTCCCAAATTTGTTTTATATTCGTTAACATTTTCATATCCCTTTCCAACTTGTTAAAAAATCCATGGAATATATTACAGGTTGATTTATAATGTTTAGTTAACTATAATGTACAAACGTATTCTTTATACACTTTGCATGCAAAGGGCTGATTTAGAAATCTAGACAGCTTTTTTGTTTGCCATTTGAATCTAAATGAGGTCGGCCATAAAAGCAATATCATCAATGCTATTACTGCAAAGTAAATAAATATACCAGAAAGCCTAATCCTTATAAAAAAGGAACGGGGGATTAATTTAGGGGGTTAAACTGTTTTTTTGGGATAAAACAGGATATTACTAAAAATAACCGGAAAATTTTCGTCATTATCTTTTTTAACGGCTATATGCATCAGGTTATTTTTTAAGCAATCCGATTGTTATTCCAAAAACGTGGGGGAAATCCGCTCTCTCCTAACCCGTCAACTAACCTCGTCGGCTTAGAGAGGAGAATTATAATGAAAAAGAAAATAGCAGTTTTTATGGTAACTGTATTTATATCGGTATTTATATCTGCTTTGGCATTTGTGAATACAACATATGCAGACTACCACACAGAGCGTATATTATTAAAGCAGGGAATGAGAACAAGTGAAGTATACAACCTTCAGGATGATTTGAGGGCACTTGGATACTTGAACGTTAACCCCACAGGATATTTCGGTAATTTGACCTATCAGGCAGTTAAAAACTATCAGAAAGACAAAAACGTAGCAGTTGACGGAATAGTAGGTCCTGTGACTTCAAGACTCATAAAAGAAGACCTCATAGTGCAGAAAGCAAAAAGTTATATGGAAGTGCCTTATGTATGGGGCGGAACATCGCCGTCGGGATTTGACTGTTCGGGATTTACCCATTATGTCATGTTGAAGAACAACATAACAATACCGCGAACATCCAGTACTCAATATAATTCGGGATATTGGGTATCAAAATCGCAGTTAAAGAAAGGTGACCTTGTATTTTTTACCACATATAAATCCGGCCCTTCCCATGTTGGGATTTATATCGGAAACAACCAGTTTATCCATGCAAGTTCCGGTGCCGGCAAAGTTACTATTTCAAACTTGAATTCAACATATTATGCACAAAGATATATTGGAGCAAAAAGAGTAATATAATTTATTCACTAAATTAGAATAGGGGCATTAATGCCCCTTTTTTCCTTTTTCACTTCTTTAAAAAGTGCAAAATTCAAGTTCAATATGCTTTAAATGCTATTTCTCTTCAGAAGAGTTTTCTTCAGCTTGCTTTTTCTTCAATCTTTCCTGACGCCTTAACTCCCCCTGGCGAAAGTTAGCCCATTCTTCTTCCGTCTCAGGCAAAAGGGGTGGCACCGGCACAGGTTTTCCCTCTTCATCCAAAGCAACAAAAGTAATGAAAGCCTTATTTGTCAATATAGTTCTTCCTGACTTTATGTTCTCGGCATAAACATTCACAGCCACTTCCATGGAAGTTCTTCCAACCCATGTAAGCTTTGCTTTCAGTATAACCAGTTCTCCCATGCGGGCAGGATGCCTGAAATCAAGACTATCTAAAGCAACGGTTGCAACAATCCGTCCCGAATGGCGTGAAGCAGCCATTGCACCTGCTATATCAATCCAATGCATCAACCTTCCGCCAAGAAGGTTACCTAAAAGGTTTGTATCATTGGGCAAAACCAATTCGGTCATCTCAACCTGCGATGCACTTGGCGGTTTTCCAACAAGATTGTTCAAATGTTCCCTTGAATCATCATGCATATAAATTCTCCTTTACCTCACATATGTTAAAATATTTAAACTTCTCGTCTCCACCATTTTATTTATATTTAATATACCGAATTTCCGGCAGCATTAAACACTTTTCTTATTTTGACTTTTTCTCCCTGCACACAATATATAAAAAACGACACCTCAATGTGCCGTTTTTTTATATATTTTAAATTATAAAGTTATTCCTACAGAATTTATCAGATAATTTAATCTTTCACTATCCAATCCCTGGTTTATCTCAATTCCTTCAATACTTAGAAGGCTAACAGGATAAACAGGTACCGTAAACACATCCTCCAGATAATCTCTCAATCCTTTAAGTAAAGAACCTCCACCGATAATATAGATCTTTCCGACTTTATCACCGTAACATCTTTTTTCATAGAATTCAAAGCACTGGTAAATCTGCTTTGCTATATCATCAATTACGCCTTTTATACATTGATATATTATTTCCTGTTCCTCACTAACGTTAGTTTCAAGAATTTCCATACCGTTTATTTTTTTGATTCGCTCTGCTTCATCTAACTTTTTAAACAGTTTTTCAGCAATAGCTTCATCAATATTACTGCTTCCCCTCAGTATAACCTTGTTAAACTCAAGAACCCTGTCTCTGAGTATGTTTACTATAGTTGTCTCAGAACCGAAATCTATAACTGCGAAAGTGTTCCGACTCAACCTACTGTATTTCTTTTTCTTAAACCAGGTTTCATTTTCATTTACCATTATATCTCTATTAAAAAACTTAGCAGTACTGTTCGCAGGTATATCAACCGATATCGGCTTCAATCCAAGTTCAATCAGTATATCTATATAGCTTTGAATAATACTCTTCAAAACTGCCGTAACAAAAACTTTTAATTTTGAAGAACCATTTTCCTTTAATTCCTGAAGTACTTTATAATCTATCTGATGAGCATCCATGTCAATAGGCATGTTTTGAGAAATAGTATTTCTGACAGCAACCGACAAATCTTGTCCAGGAATATGGTCAATCAAAAATATTCTGGAAATGATATTTGTACCTGACATAACAATTTTGGCATTCTTTGCTTTGACGTTAATTTCATTCATTACTTTCTTAATTTCATTGGTAACGCTTTTAACGTCCTTAATAGCACCATTCTTTATAGACCCTTTTGGTGTAGAAGCTATTCCGAAATTTTTTATAAATATCTCGTTGTTTTTTCCTACCTTTACTTCAACGATTTTTATATTTCTAAATCCAATATCAATACTTATAAGGCTGTTTTTTATGAAAGGTAACGTTACCATTTTATCTACTCCTTAAGTATTATTTATAAACCTACGACACCATATTAAGAATTCTATTATAGTATCTATATTATCATTCTAATATATTAAAATCAATATTTTGTACCGTTAAAGTTAAAAAGTTGCAAATTCAACAATTATATATATATTAACACTTATTAGCATTAATACCATCTAAATATTCGTCCAATAAGTTTAAAACTTCCTGCTGTGAAACAGCACGAAATACTTTTTCTTTAAGTGCATTTGAATTTCTCATTCCCTTGATGTACCACGCTATATGTTTTCTCATTTCGCGGACTCCGCAAACTTCTCCCTTAACATCAATAAGCATTTGCATATGTCTTTTTATCATTTTTAGTTTATCATCACATGATATATCGGATTGTCTTTCATTATATTTAAGGAATTTAACAATTCTATTAAATATCCATGGATTTCCCTGTGCCCCGCGTCCTACCATAACAGCATCACAACCGGTTTCTTCAAGCATCCTTTTAGCATCATCCTCCTGGAATATATCGCCGTTACCGATAACCGGTATGGATACGGATTCTTTTACTTTTTTTATTATCTCCCAGTCAGCCTTACCCGAATAAAATTGCTCCCTTGTCCTGCCATGAACCGTTATTGCAGCTGCACCGTTCTCTTCAGCTATCTTTGCAATTTCAACCGCATTAACGCTATTATCGTCCCAACCTTTGCGAATCTTTACAGTTACAGGTTTACTGGACGCTCTAACCACCTCTCTCACAATCTTTCCCACCAATTCAGGATTTCTCATTAAAGCGCAGCCTTCTCCGTTTTTAGTTATTTTAGGAGTGGGACAACCCATATTTATATCTATAATGGCAGCATTAAGCTGACTCAATCTCTCCGTAACTTTTGCCATAATATCCGGTTCCGAGCCGAATATCTGCAATGCAGTAGGTTCTTCTTTAGGGTCAATTTGTGTTAGTTTAAAACTTTTTTCATCATTATAATAGATACCCTTTGCACTGACCATTTCTGTATATACCAGTCCACAGCCCTGCTCTTTGCATAAAATTCTAAAGGGCATGTCAGTTACACCTGCCATTGGTGCTAAGAAAACGTTGTTTTCCAGTGTTACATTGCCAATCTTCACTTCATATATCTCCTCCTATAAAGTAGTTTAATCCAAAAGTTCGTCTTTTGCAATTTCTCGCATTTCAAATATAAATTTTTTTTGCATCAGCCCTGTTGGGAGTATTATATAAGCTTTCCATTAAAATTTGCAAACCAATATATAATTCCATTATTACTTGGTTTTATAGGCCTTTGAATAAAAAAAGATTCTTTTTTAAGAACCTTTTTTATATGAAGACAATTCTTATTAACTCTCTGTACTGAAAAGTATTCTCTAAATGAATAATATTAGCGAACTTTCGCGGTCCGATTCATTGGATTTAATATAAAAGAGTATATTCCATCACCGGCAGTAATTTCAGGATTGGTTGCAGAAACAATGTTGGCTTTGAAAATTTCGTCCAATTGCACCTTTACATGCTCTTCTATTTTTTCAAACCTGACAACATAAGTGTATCCGTCAACCGACTTTTTTCTTCAACAATTTTCGCCTCAAGAGGGATGTCAAATTCAGTAAGCTTACTGTATACCCTTAAATCAATTTTCAATACCTGGCCTACTTTATATGCCTTGTCGGTATAAAAAGTAAGTCCCGAAGTTGAAACATCATCCACTTCAACGCTTCTCCATCTAATCATGTCCAAACTTACCGATGCAGTACATAAAGTAGCATTGGTGTTTTTTTGGGTAAATCTTTCCTGAAAACTTCCCATAACCACTCCCCCTTTGGATTTAAACTTCGCGGCGAATCGAGCTTCACAGGAATTAAAAGATCATTGGATCTATTACGGTATTTTTCCCTAAAAGACTGGAATCAATTCGATAGTTGCGCAAACTTATCGTACACAGTATATAGGAATTCCAAATTAATATGTATTTTGCCCTAATTACATTTTATCATATAATTTAAAGAATGTCGAGTGTTAAATTTTTACACCCCTTTGTACTAGCGGGTTATAGACATTTAGAAAAAAATTCCTTAAATCATGCTTTTTAAACTGCTAAGTTTTAACCCTTTTGGAGAATAAATCTGCGTGTTATCCGAATCTTATGATTTTATTTCTTCTTACATTAATAAATCTTAAATCAAAAGGATTTCAAGACTCTAAGTTCTCGAAATCCTTTTGATTTATGTTCCCAATAACAATGATTATATAGCTTTTATAATTCCCAATAAGTATGCCTTTAATAATACATTATCGATAGTAACTACCTTTCCGCCATCATTCAAATCAGTATTGTTTAATTGTTCCTCCGTTAAAGTCAGTTTACCGAGAATATACAATTTTAATTGCATAATCAACAGAACTGACTTTTCCATCAAGATTTTTAACTCTCTTTATTCACTCCAATAATTCCCTATACTCTCCCTATCATCCCAAATGCTATTCTCCCCATTATCTTCAGCATTATTCTCTATCTTGTCATTATAGTAAATATAATTCTATGAAATAATCTTCTGAACAGCTTATCCTATAGGCATTTTTGCTATTATGCAATTTCTGATTATAGAATTTTTGCCCGATCGAGCAGTTCCTCCAATCTTAATTCCGGATTCCCCTTTTTTTGAGATATTGCATATGCCTATTTCATTTCCCGAACTAAAGCCCTAAAAAGATATACCTGATCTCATATTTCTTTCAATATTGAAATTGCTTACGATGATATTCTTTGAGCCGTTAAAATAAACTCCCGTAGTTTCTCCTTGTATTGTAAAATTACAAAGATTAACGTACTTCACATTTACAAAGGTAACATTGTCCCCCAAATTACTTCTTAATGTTATAGTTGAATCCGATCCATCTCCAATTATTTTGATATTGTTATTATTAATTTTGACATTCTCATAATATACCTGTGGAACACTTTTTAAGTATTTTGATTTTAATATAATGGTACTACTTTCTTCCGCTGCATCTACAGCTTCCTGTATTATTTATACCCACAGGACGAACCACATAAATTCAGGCATTTTCGGCATTAATACGTCCCCTTCTCCCCCCTCATAAGATTTACTTTTCACTTTTACTTTTATTTGTCTCTTTACTTTTTCTGACCTAGTCGACGTCGGCCTTAATTTTATTATACATCTTAACATTTTTACAGATTTTACGATATAATGTAAATTAATATTTATTTATAATATATTAATATAGATATAACTTAATTTGGGCAGTTTTTTCTCAAGCAACTTATTCAAAGCATAAATTTCTATTTCAATTCAGGAAACTTTCTTAATATATCCTGCTTAACTACATCTAAAGCTTCCTCATAAGATATTCCCATTTCCATTCCCTTCAAACCCATCACAATCGATTGGTTAATATCCTGATCATAAGGACTTATATATATTTGTGTTATATCATCAAAAATATCCGAAAAAATCTTCATGAGAGCCTGACCTGCAAAAAAGTCATCTTTGATATCGTAAAAATTGGGATCCTCATATATTTTTTTGTAGGGGGACAAATATCCCATATTATCTCTGTAACTTACTGCTCCTTCCCGAGTTAAAAATGACCATTTTATATAGGTCCATGCAGCTTCCTTATTTTTGGAAGTCTTAGATATGCTAAAAAGGGATCCACCCCAGTTATATGGTCCCCCTGGTGGCAGCATAAACCCCCAGCGTCCTTTCCCTTTGGGATCATTTGCTTTTATTACATATTTCGGATACCAGTTGGCACAAGGATAAAATATATATCTTCCCGACTCAAAAGAATCTTGCCAGCAATTTGGTTCCTGCAGTTCTAACCTGTCTATAACTTTTTTATCTATCATTTCTTTTATAATTCTGAAATTTTCTATTAAAGCATCGTCAATATTAAGTTTCCCATTCTTTATCAACTGTGCACTGTTTTGATTCCCAAGAACAGTATATATATCTTCTGCTCCCGACATCATAAATACTTTTCCCTTACTTTTTTGGTTCACTTCCATGCCTTTTAAAATAAAGGCATTCCAACTGTTAAATATTTTTTCCAGCTCTTTAGGATCATCAGTTCCAAAATATTCCTTTGCAAGGTCTCTTCTATATGCCAAGCCAGCCAGTCCCGGCCCGGTCTCAATTCCGATTATCTGCCCTTTTTCATTTACGCACATCGGAATAAGTTTATCATGTATATCTTCTCTATCCAAATTAAAAGGTTCGGCTTCTAAATTTGCCCACAAGTCCATTGAGATAAGTTTTCCACGTGCATCCATTTCCAGTTTACCTATATCCGGTAATTCATCGCCTGTTGCAACAACTGTTTTTATTTTTTATATACTCATCATAGGGAACATGAACCATCTTTACTTTTATATTGGGATAATATCTGTTGAAATCTTCATTAATAGCTGCCATATTGTCAATGTCCCAGTCCCACAATGTAATCTCATCCTGAACATCTGTAAAAACATTCTCCTGACTTTTGACTTTTACATTTTCATCGGTAGCTGATAATTTTTTGTATTTCGACAGACTGTTCCCCAGGGAAAATAATAAAGAAAATGTAAATATCATTAAAACACAAGCCCAAGCTTTTATTTTATTATTATCAAAATCAATCATACCTCTCTAATCTCCCCTATATTAATTTTTTCATTGTAATCGGATGAATCTCTAAAGTCCCCAGGACTCTTGCCGGTAATTTTTTTAAATATCAAGCTAAAGTACTGAAAATTTTTAAAACCTACCGAATTTGCTATTTCACCTACTTTTAAATCAGTAGTTCTCAGTAATTTTTTGCCTTATCAATTCTATAATTATTGAGATAAGAAATAAAATTTGTTCCCGTTTCTTTTTTAAAGAGATAGCAGAAATAAATTTTAGTAATACCAAGTTCTTCAGCAATATTATCCAAATCTATAGGCTTTTCGTAATTTTTTGAGATATAATCTATAGCCTTCTTAATTTTTGGACTGTATCGTGTACCTATTTCCTCAAAATAATTATTAATGTTAACAAATAAACTGGCAAACCAATTTAAATATTCATCTACATTCCTAAAACTCTCCACTTTACTGTTTGGAAGGACAAACTCACCAAAAATAAACCTATAATCAATCCTATTATCATCAAGAAATTTTGGTTAATTGTAAAATTAAATGCAACAGGTAAAATGTAGTAAAAAAATTAACAACCATAGTGAGAAATCATGTATGATTTAGGTGTCCAATCCAAACATACAGGAGGTTCTCAACTATGGTTATCAAA
>Ga0209508_1000422_pt1 | contig 44503 bp, 38 predicted proteins | sample AD_UKC129_MetaG_FD_184427 | JGI IMG/M metagenome (GOLD analysis project Ga0209508, IMG submission 184427) | Active sludge microbial communities of municipal wastewater-treating anaerobic digesters from Canada - AD_UKC129_MetaG (SPAdes) (version 2) | ecosystem: Engineered > Bioreactor > Anaerobic... | reverse complement strand
CCTCTTAATCTCCCCGTCCCGTGGCAGGTTGGGCAGGTGGTTGTAAACTTCATGAACCCCCGCTGCATATAGGTCCGACCTGAACCACCGCAATCCGGACAGACCTGCTGGCTACCCGAGCTAATATAGCCACCACCACCGCACTGAGAACATGGCATCAGACGATTAACTTTAATTTTTGTCTGAAGTCCATGAATAGCATCAGCAAAGCTAATGGTCATCGAATAGTTAAGATCTTCACCCCTTTGAGGACCGCCAGTCTGTTCTTCTCTTTGATTGGTAAATAAATTCTCAAAGAAATCCTTAAAGGAAGAACCACCATATTCTGAAAAATCAAAGCCCTCAAAACCACCGCCAAATGGTCCAGCACCACCTGGCCCGGCCCCTGGCCCTGCCTCCGCTCCCGGGGGAAAATCGCCAACAAAACCGAACTGATCATACTGGGCACGCTTTTTTGGATCGCTCAGAACCGAATAGGCCTCCTGGATCTCTTTGAACTTGGCCTCAGCCGATTTATCGCCTGGGTTTAAATCTGGATGATATTTACGGGCCAGCTTACGGTAGGCTTTTTTGATCTCAGCTACCGTCGCTGTCCTGGGCACTCCAAGGATTTCATAATAATCTTTAGCCATGGCCGCCCTCTCCTTCAACTCACTTCCGATCAGCTAGCTGGACGGGAATTGGAGGCAGCCCTGCCTGGCCCTCATCGGACCGCAGGACTGCCTGTTCTTTCCTCTCTTAAGCCACAATTACTCAGTTCTTCTTATCGTCATCGACGACTTCGGCATCTATGACTTCATCCTCACCCCGACCGTCACCACGCCCACTACTTGCCTCCTGGCCGCCAGTCTGATAATTACCACCCGCTTGGCCCTGGGGCCCGGCTTGCGCGCCTCCAGCCTGACTGTAAAGGACTTCGCTTATGCGGTGAGAAGCCCGGGCTAAAGATTCAGTCGCTCTTTTGATATCTTCCAGATTCTCGGACTCCAGAGCTTTTTTCGTATTGTCAATTTCCTGCTGCAAACGATTGATTTCGTCAGCTGGAATCCTGTCACGGTTATCCTGGATGAGTTTCTCCAAGCTATAAATCATCTGGTCAGCCTGATTTCTGGCTTCAATGATTTCGCGGCGACGCTTATCTTCGGCGGCGTGAGCTTCAGCTTCTTTAACCATCTTCTCAATTTCTTTTTCATCCAATCCACTGTGACCGGTAATGGTTATAGCCTGTTGCTTACCAGTAGCCATATCTTTAGCCGAAACATTCAGAATACCATTGGCATCAATATCAAAAGTGACCTCAATTTTAGGTACACCCCGTGGAGCCGGTGGGAGTCCATCCAGATGGAAGCGACCGAGGCTGCGGTTATAAGCAGCCATATCACGTTCACCCTGCAATACATGAATCTCGACGCTTGTCTGGTTATCGGCGGCAGTTGTAAATATCTCGCTCTTTCTGGTTGGGATAGTGGTATTTCTTGGAATCATCTTGGTAAAAACGCCACCCAGAGTTTCGATACCAAGAGTTAAGGGTGTAACGTCAAGAAGGAGCACATCCTTAACCTCACCACTTAGCACTGCACCCTGAATAGCTGCACCTACCGCCACCACCTCATCCGGGTTAACACCCTTATGAGGCTCTTTGCCAAAGAAATCGCGAACCAGTTGCTGGATCATCGGCATTCTGGTCTGGCCACCAACGAGAATAACCTCGTTGATGTCTTCTGGTTTAAGACCGGCATCCTGTAAGGCCTGCTTGACCGGCGGGAGCGAGCGTTTAACCAGATCCTCAGCTAACTGTTCAAGTTTCGCCCTGGTCATCTTCATTAACAGATGTTTTGGTCCGGTGGCATCAGCGGTAATAAATGGCAGGTTAATCTCAGTTTCCATCGTGGTGGAAAGTTCAATTTTAGCCTTCTCTGCTGCTTCTTTTAACCGCTGGAGAGCCATCTTGTCCTGACTGAGATCTATGCCATTTTCCTTCTTAAATTCGCTGACAATCCAGTCCTGAATTCTCTGATCTATATCATCGCCGCCCAGATGGGTATCGCCATTGGTCGCCTTGACTTCAACCACTCCTTCACCAACTTCCAGAATTGAAATATCAAAGGTACCACCACCAAAATCGTAGACAGCTATGATTTCATCTTTTTTCTTATCAAGACCATAGGCCAGTGCCGCTGCTGTCGGTTCGTTGATAATTCTCACCACATCCAGACCAGCTATCGTTCCGGCGTCCTTGGTAGCTTTCCTCTGAGCATCATTGAAATAAGCCGGGACTGTAATGACCGCTTTTTCAACTTTTTCTCCCAGATAATCTTCAGCAGCCTTTTTTAGCTTCTGCAGGATAAAAGCTGAAATCTGAGGTGGAGAATATTCTTTCCCCTGAGCCAGAACTCTGACATCCCCGTTAGGTGATTCAACCACTTTAAACGGGACCTGTTTAATTTCGTTCAGGACCTCGCTATAACGACGGCCCATAAATCTCTTAATGGAATAAATTGTATTCTCAGGATTAGTAACTCTTTGCCGCTTGGCGACCTGACCAACCAGAATCTCTCCCTTTGGCGTGAAAGCCACAACTGAAGGTGTTGTCCGGCCACCTTCTTCATTAGGGATGACCGTAACTTTATCACCTTCCATGACTGCCACAACAGAGTTAGTTGTTCCGAGGTCAATTCCAATTATTTTGCTCATTTTTCGTCCTCCTAACTACTATTAAGCTTAATAATAATATATAAGTTTAGTCTCTCGTTGTCAAGTTTTTCTCAAAACTTTATTTTATTTATTATCAATATGTTAGGTTTTATACTGATGTCCCTATAAAGAAATTCAGATATTTTCTTTTGCTGCCCGTGAGCAGAGCCACCTGGCCGCTGGAATTAGGGTAGCCAGGCAATTCCCTGGATGCCGTCAATAAAGGCCCAGTATATACCCTGGGCCTGCCTCATCTCTTCAAAATACAAAATCATTTTTGGGTTTAAATTCTTATCTTTCTTAAGGAGATTCTTAACTGGCTGAAAAATATACCAGGAAACATTTTCTTTTAGTCGTTTTAATGTTTGGCCCTTCTCATTTTCAGACCGGACTGCTATCTCAAGGCCATTATCGAATATCAGTTCATAATTACCTGGCATATCAGTTATTTCCAGAGCTTGCAATTCAAAATTTTCGCCACTACTGGCCGCCTCTTGAGCAGCAACCATCCCCTGCTTCTTATCTTTCTTGCCTTGTTTATCATCACCTGAGGGAACAGGTTCGGGTCTGGAGGCAGGATCACCTTCGCCTGGCTTTATCATCCTGCGCTCAGGTGGATTAAGGGCAGACTTTTGACTGAGAGTAATAACTTTGATGGGTAGGGGCCTGCCCGAGTAGCGAATTTGACTGGCTGTCCAGCTTTTCAGAATCATACCTCTCGCTCTAATTTCGATCTTCTTATCTTTGAGATCAATAACGAAATAATATTTCGGATTCCTGGCTAAGGACAGTTCTTCTTCCAGAAACCTATTTTCTTTGAGAATCGCTTTTATCGACGCCTGATCGGGGTGGGAATCTTTAGAAGCCCCGGATTCCTTTTGTTCTCTTTTCGGCAGGACTTTCTTTTTCTGTTGAGCGGGTTCTGAACTTTTGCTGCTATTTCTGGCCTGGTCTTTATATATCTGGCCTGAGAGCGACGGCAACAGTCCGCCCAGAAAGCAAAAAATCAAGCCAGCGCAGAACAGAACGGCCAACTTTTTCTGGCCTTTGCCTTGCTTTTCAGCCTTGAACGCTATCTTCGCCATAGCCTGTGTTTAGACCTGTCTAATAGATATAAATTTTTGTGCCAATTTTAGAAGCTTTAAAGACTGCTTCCAGGTCCTTATCTCCAAACCGGACACAACCATGAGTAACATTTCTACCCAGGAGTCGGGTATATAGGGTTCCATGAAGAAAGTAACCATTACCGAAACCGAGAGCATAATCACCCAGGACTCCACCCTCTACTCTATCTTCCATTCTTCGGGGAATTGGTTCACCTTCTTCAATAAAGGCCCAATCAGGCTTGACCCAATAAGGATTCTGGATTTTTGATTTGACAAAGAATTCTCCTTTGGGCGTGTCAAAAACCCAGCTTCTCTTACCGCTAGGGTCAACCAGAATTTCTCCACTGCCCGTGGAAACCAGTCCTTCTCTTAAAATCCTATCGCCTTCTTTTAGATAATACCTGTTTTCGGCCGAGTCAATCATGATATAAACGCCCTTTGGCTGATAGCTTTTGATTTTTTTCTTTAAAGCAGCGTTCTGGGCCTCTGGACTGATTTTTGACTTCGGGTCAGGTTCAAAATTATAAATAGTCTTCCATTCACCTATCAATTTCTGATTATCTATAAGGGCTATAACTACCACGACCAGTGCAGCGACATAAATGACGCTACAAATAGCCACTAATATTTTCCAGCCTCTTTTCTTCATTTCCAGTTACACCGGTTTTAAAATCTCAATGATTTTGTTGCTTGGATCAGTTGTGCCGACGATGGTGACCGGCGTTCCCACCGGAATCATCTTGAATAGCTCGTCCATTTCTTTATTATCCAGAGCAACACAACCTCTGGTTAAACCGTCTTTGCCTCCGCCATGGATTTCAATCAAACCACCAATCCTGGTGGAAGAAGTAATATAGCCCTTTTTCTTAGCTTCGTTGAATTTTTTGATATCTTCTTCGTTCGGGTAGTCTATCAATAGCCCCTTGCCATATTTACTGGCGCCAATCTTCTTTATTATCTTATATTCTCCCTCAGGGGTAGCATCATCACCAGCATGCAGCTTGTCATTAAGCCCATTAAAACCCAATCCAACCTGATAGGTCCTTATCGGTCGGCCAGCCTGGTAAACGGTCAGAATCCTTTCCAGTTTGGATATGACAATGACCGTCTGACCTGAAGTCTTTGATTTCTCGATCGCTCTTTCAGCCAGCTGGCGCCACTGCCTTATCTGGTCCTGATCCATGTACCGCTTCAATTGTTCGCGCAAAATGTTTTCTGCCTGCTTCAGAAGGCTTGCAATTTCATCCAGCCGGCCCCTGGCTTCTTCATAGCGCAGGCCTGCCAGCAAGCGATCGACTTCTTTAAATAAAATGTCGGCCTGAGCCAGATGCGGACGAGAATAGCCGCGCTGATTAAGTTGAAGACTGAGGTTATTCAAAATCTTATATTTGTCGTAAAGGCTCTCCCGTCTGGATTCTATTTCCTGAGACAGGGAAGCCTTTCTGGTCTTAATAAGGGCTTCCAGTTGCTCCCCTTCTTTAATCACCTGGCGAAAGTTTTCTCTAACCCGGGCGTAGTTGCGAAAAGGACCGATCTTCAGTTCTTCCCGTTCCAGGGCTTTTCTGGCTTCAGCCAGATTGCGCTCATACTTTTGGAACTCTTCGGGGGCAAAAATAGAACCACCAGCTCCCCAGAGGACTTGCTCCTGTAACCGAGCCTCTTCCACCTCTGAAGGAGCCGGTGGGGTTTTACAACCTGGCGTAAAAAATATCAGGCTACACTCTATAATCCCGACGAGAGCTATAACCTTTCTTCTCAGCTTCACAAAACAACTTTGCTCCTGCCTGAATTATTCGGGCTATATGGAATTATCTTCTTCCCTTTACCTTTTCAATGGCAGCATTAACCTGCTCAGAAATAGCATTGGCTTTTTCCTTGATGGAAACAGCTTTATCACGGGCACCAAAATAGTCTTCTCTATCAATTGATGCTTGAACTTCAGCTAATTGAGCTTCCAGGCCAGCCAGGTCAGATTTCATAGCTTCAATGTCCGCCTTGGTACCTTTGCCCTTGGGAGCTTTGTCAAGGAGAGCCTTAGCCGTTTCAAACGCAGCCTTAGCTTCATTCAGAGCAGTAAGGGCATTGTTTTTAGCCTCTTCTTTTCTAGCCGGAATGAGCTGGGCAACACTCTCAGCATCAGCTTTTACTTTGGCCAGCATTTCTTTGGCCTTGCCATACTTCTTGAACAGCTTCTTCGACTGGGCATTCACTTCATCCATCGCTGCATTGTAATCATCATTGAGCTTTTTCAGCTCATCCTTGGCATAGATATCACCACCCGCTTTAACCACCGCGTCAATTGCCGCCTTAGCCTCATCTATTTGTTGAGTCGGCTGCTTGGCGCAGCTGGTAAACAGGAAAACCACAAGAAGGCCGAGAACCGAAATCTTCATCAGATTTTTCATTGTCATTTCCTCCTTTCTGATGATTTATATAGTTTATTTGGCCTATACACATTACGGACCTGAATTTATTTTTTTCCCTTTTCTCTTCTGGCCTTTATCAGGGAAAAAGGAAACCTACACCATTTGCCTGTAATCACTATGGGGGACTTAAAAAGTCTGGTAGAGAATTTTCTCCATCTCCACTCATTTTTTACCTTCTAACTTCCTTCAACCTTCCGTCGAAGAACGCTAAATTATTATCATAAATAATTCACATTGTCAAATATCTGTCTGGGGGTCAGGACAGGGCCTGAATCAATTACCATCACTTCTATTATTTAGCCCTGGCAAGAATAATCCAGCCAACAATTGCTGCTCGGAAAAAAAGGCCCGGACTGATTTCTCGGTCCGGGCCAGGCTTCAAACTTAAATTACCGAATTAGGCTTTATCCGGATCAGCTATAAAACCTTCCTTCATTAAAAGTTGAACTTCTTCTCTGGCCTTCCGAATGGTATTTTCAGCCATCTTATAAAGCTCATCGGCTGGTATGTCTTTACGAGCTACGCCCTGTTCGATGGCCTTCCGTCCAACAGCTACCGCCTCTCTGGGGAAAACTTCCCACTGGTCCATATTCGGAATGATATACTCTTCATTTATTCCATTGTCTTCAGCCACTTTGGCCAGCTCATTGGCAGCGGCAATACACATTTCATCGGTGATAGTTTTGGCTCTGACATCAAGCGTACCACGGAAAATACCGGGGAAACCAAGAGAATTGTTAACCTGATTGGGAAAATCAGAACGACCGGTAGCAACAATTCTGGCTCCGGCTTCTTTTGCCTCCCAGGGCCAGATCTCAGGAATCGGATTGGCTTCAGCAAAAACGATAGCATCGCTGGCCATGGTTTTGATCCACTCTGGTTTGATAACTCCAGGTCCCGAAGCAGAAACACTGATCAAAACGTCAGCTCCTTTAATAGATTCAGCCAGGTCACCTTGCTTATTTTTCGGATTGGTTTTCAAGCAGAGATCCCATTTTTCCTTATACTTGGCCTGCAGGGTTTCACGATCGGCTCGGTCTTTGGACAAAATTCCTTTGGAATCAACGGACAGCATGTTTTCCGGATTAACGCCGGCAGCCATCAACAGTCTGGCAATGGCTATGCCTGCTGCTCCAGAACCGATGACCGTCACTTTTACTTCTTCTATTTTCTTATTGACAATTTTCAGGGCATTGATTAAACCGGCAACCGTCACACAGGCTGTGCCCTGCTGATCGTCATGCCAGATCGGTATTTCACATTCGGCTCTCAGGGTATCAAGAATATGGAAGCATTTGGGGTGCGAAATATCTTCGAGATTAACACCGCCAAAAGTTGGCTGAAGAGCTTTTACAATATAGATGATTTTGTCCGGATCCTTTTCCCTGAGGCAAATAGGAAAGGCGTCCACCCCTCCCAGGTATTTATACAGCAGAGCCTTGCCTTCCATTACCGGCATGGCCGCCTCCGGTCCAATATCGCCCAGGCCGAGGACACGAGTCCCATCAGAGACGACAGCCACAAAATTTCCCTTATTAGTCATCTCATAGGCTTTTTCCGCGTCCTTGTTAATCTCCATACAAGGAGCGGCCACCCCGGGTGTGTACCAGATAGCAAAATCCTGAAAAGAGCGTACGCGACATTTCAGCGTCACGCCGACTTTCCCCCTGTAAAAGGGATGAAGCCGGAGAGCATCTTTAGAAGGTTGCTGCGCTTTTGCCAGCAGTTCTTCTACTGTGACTTTTTTATCCATAATAACCTCCTTTTTTAATAAGAGCCGATATTAAGATAAAAGGAAAAGTTAGTCAAACACTTTTTATTGCCTCTGGTTAAGCTCTTCCGAAATGAAGCCGAACATCTGCTTGACAGAATTATCTTGAGGCATTATATTTTATTTGAACTTACCGAACGGTAAGTAAGTTATTATAGAAGAGGACATAGAAAAATGCCCAGAGCCACAAGTGCTAAAGTTACTGGACAGCAGGCCAGAAAAAATATTATTCAGACCGCTAGAGAATTTTTTTCAGAATATGGCTACCTGGGTGCTTCCATGAGTGATCTGGCGGCCAAACTTAATATGACCAAGGCTGGCCTCTGCTATCATTTTGCTGGTAAGGCTGAAATTTTTAAGACTGTACTGGATGAAGCTTTTAGCGAACTCAGCCAGGCATTGACTGAAGCAAAAAGTGAACAAGCGGCCGAAAAAAAACTGGAAAACCTGATTAAGGCCTATCTACAGTTCGGAGCCAGAGAAAAAAATCTAACTAAAGCTCTGGTCTTGAAGCTTGCTCCACGCGATGCCAAGATTATGGAACATATAGTCGAGTTACGCCGGCAACTGCTTGACTTAATTCAACCAGTTATCGAAGAAGTCCTGGCCAGCAAAAAGATAGACAAACCAGTTGATAGCCGTACCTATACCTTATTGCTGACCGGTATGATGGATGGACTGCTGCTTGAATATTCGATTTTTAAGCAAAAAGTTGAACCGGAGCTTATTGGCGGCGCAATTGTGGCAGCAATGTTTTAAAGGTTTTAACCAATGAGGTCGATTTAACTTTTTTTGGCTATTGATAAGGAGGTTATTATGAGAACAGATTTGATCAAAGCGAGAATAAGGACCAATCTGGCCACAGGCACCTTAAAAATGCTGGCTAATAAAAGCTTTTTAAGGAATGCAGCTTTAAAAGTTGTTACCGACCGGGTCAAGAAAAGCCTTAGAGACTATGAGATGACGGAAGGCTCCCAATCTGAATATCTGGCGGCAGTGGAAGCTCAATATGTCATCAATCTAATCAATCTAGGCATCAGAAATCTTGACCGCGGGTATATATCCAAAGACTATCTCAAAAGAGTAGCCGAAACTCTTGGACGCGGTTTATGGGGCGAATCCAGCCGCAGCCGGGAAGCCGCTCAGAAATATCGAGAAAAATATGGAATTAACCCACCCAGTTTATGTGTCATTTCCCCCTCCCAGAGATGTAATCTTAACTGCATCGGTTGTTATGCTGCCAGCAATGCCAGAACACAAGCTTCACTCCCCTATGACATGGTGGCCCGCCTGGTCAGAGAAGTGCGCGACATTTGCGGCATGACTTTTATTGTTATTTCCGGTGGCGAGCCGTTTATGTGGAAAGACGGCGATAAAGGTCTATTAACTCTGGCTGAAGAGTTCAATGATATGTTCTTCCATGTCTATACCAACGGTACTTTGCTGGATGAATCTACCTGCCAGAAAATGATTAAGCTAGGCAATATAACGCCAGCCATCTCAGTTGAGGGTTATGAAGCGGAGACTGATCGCCGTCGGGGCAAAGGAGTCTTCAAAAAAATACTCCAGAGCATGGATAACCTTAAAAAATATGGAATTGCTTTTGGTGTTTCGATCACAGCTACCAAGGAAAATTTGCCTGTTCTTCTGGAAGACAGGTTTTATGAATACTGGTTTGATGAAGTTGGTGCCACTTATATGTGGATGTTCCATTTGATGCCCATCGGTCGAGCCAAGGATACGATGGATCTGGTTATCTCCCCTGAAGACCGGGTAAAACTTCTGGCCAAATGGGAAGAAATGCTCTTCAAACGAGGATATTTCATTGGCGATTTCTGGAACAGTGGGGCAGCCAGCCGCGGCTGCATTGCCTATGGTCGTCCCAGCGGTTATTTCTATGTTGACTGGAATGGTAATATTACGCCCTGTGCTTTTGTCCCCTACTATGTGGATAACCTTTATGATCTTTATAAACAGGGTAAAACCATAGACGAAGCCCTGTGGAGTGATTTCTTCAAACGCGGTCGGCAATGGCAGATGGAGTACGGATATCTAAGCAACCCCCCAGGCAATTTCTTCGCACCCTGTTCAATCAGAGATAACTACAAATATTTTAGAGAAAAAGTAATGACCCCGGATGTTAAACCCGAAGATGAAAATGCCCGTCTGGCGCTGGAAGATCCGCAATATTATGAAAAGATGGTCAAATTCGATGAAGAGATACACCAACTAACGGAAAGCTGGTGGAAAGATAAATTGGTCAAAAATAACCAGCCCGAGCAATCAAGAAAAGAAGCCTGAGGACTGCGAGCTGCTTATCCTCGACCGAGCCGGACAGGCGGATGGGATAAGATGGAGGAAAATCAGCTATTAAGAATATGGAGTGCTTCTTTATTGGCCTTCAGAGCGGCCTCGGGAATAGCCTCAGATAATGTCGGGTGAACGTAGATTATAGAATCAAGATCCTTGATCTTAAGCCGGCGGGAGACAGCCATGGTCAGGATGGGCAGCATTTCGCTGGCATGAGGGGCAAGGAGATGGGCCCCCAGGATTTCGTCATCGGTCTGGCTGGCTATGATCCTGACCAGACCGTCGGGACTATCCATGGTCAGGGCTCGCCCGTTGGCCTGCAAAGGAAATTCTCCTATTTTAATAGCCAGTCCACAAGCCTCTGCCTCAGCCTGAGATAAACCAACTGAAGCCAGCTCAGGTTCGGTGAAAATAGCGGAGGGTAGAGCTTTATAATCAAGCTGGCTGCTGAGTCCAGCGGCCGCCTCAGCTGCTACCCGCCCGTCATGGTAAGCTTTATGAGCCAGCAGCTTACCACCTGTCAGATCTCCGATGGCATAGACACCAGGAATAGAGGTTTCGCCCTGGCTGTTAACCTCGAGGAAATTTCCTTTTTGCCTGGCCAGTAAATTCTCATCCCAGACCAGTTCCTCAATATTCGGTTTTCGTCCAGCGGCAATCAGAACTTTATCGGCCGTAAATTCAAAAGGTTTACCATCAAGAAGAGACGATCCCCTGAGGCTCACCTGTTCAGACGTTATCTCAGCTGCTTCTATTTTCATTTGCAAATAAATCTTCAGGCCTTGTTTCTTCAAAATTCTTTCTAATCTCTGGGCAGTAATCAGATCAGTACCCGGAAGAATGGAGGGCATAATTTCCAGAATGGTTACCTCTGTCCCCAATCGCCCATAAATTGAACCCAATTCCAGCCCGATGGCACCAGCCCCTACCACCAGCAGCCTCTTTGGAATTTCTGGTAGCGTTAAGGCTTCCGTGCTGGAGATAACCTTCCGGCCATCGAACCTCAAAAAAGGAAAATCAGCCGGCCTACTACCAGTGGCTAAAATAATTTTATCGGCTTGAAATTTGACTTCTCCACCTGCTGTCCAAGCGGTTACTTCGCCGGGAGACGTTACCCTGGCCTTTCCCTTGATCACCTCGACCTTATTTTTGCTGAGCAAAAATTCCAGCCCTTTAACCAGGCGGTCAATCACCCCTCGTCTTCCGTCCTGAACTTTCTGCCAGTTAAGCCGCAGTTCTCCGGCTGGACCATCAAGGTTTTTATTGGTCCTCAACTGAGAGAAGCTGGCTGTCTGATGGAGAAGATATTTGGTGGGAATACAACCGACATTGATGCAAATCCCTCCTACCCTTTCCTGCTCGAAGAGAACCACGCTCAAGCCAAGCTGGGCAGCTCGCAGAGCAGCCAGGTAGCCGCCTGGGCCTCCACCAATGATAGCCAGATTCTTTTTATCCATTCTAATCTCCTTCTAATGTTACTTATCTTAAATCAGCTGGCCAGAATTTCTCGAAAGGCTTTGATTGCCCGTTCGACGTCTTCGTCATCTACGTCCTTGTGGGTAACGAGACGAACACCACCAAAAACACCAAGAGCCAGAATGCCTTTTTCTTTTAATTTATTCAGTAATTCGGGTATGGTTATTTTCGGGTGATTAAAATAGAAAACAATTATATTGGTTTCAACTTCGGCCGGGTTGAGGGTTATTCCTGGCAGATCATAAATAGCCTCCGCCAGTCTTCTGGCCCGCGCGTGGTCTTCTTTCAAACGGTCTATCATTTTGGTCAGGGAAATCAATCCACAGGCAGCCAGCACCCCAGCCTGTCTCATTCCGCCCCCCAGAGCTTTTCTCAGGCGGCGGGCATAATCAATCATGGCCCGATCAGACACCAGCATAGAACCAACCGGAGAGGAGAGACCTTTACTCAGGCAAAACATCACTGAATCGCAGTATCTGGCATATTCTTTAACCGGAACGCCAGAGGCCAGACTGGCATTAAAAATTCTGGCACCGTCCAGATGGATTTTCAGACCATATTCGTCGGCCACTTTTCTCATTTCCTGGAAAGTTTCCAGAGGAATAACTGCCCCTCCCCAATTATTATGCGTATTTTCCAGGCAGATGAGTGAAGTCTGAGGTGTCTGGACTGAGGCCAACCGAATATTTGACCTGACCAGTTCTGGATCGAGCGCACCCCGATTTGAAGGCAGAGGCCGCGGTGTCACTCGTGAGATAAAGGTCATATGAGTTGATTCCATATTGTAAATGTGGCACTTTTCTTCGACTATCACCTCCTGCAGCTCGCGCGTCCACATCTTGACTCCGATGGAGTTGCCCATTGTTCCGGAAGGCACAAAAAGAGCAGCTTCCTTGCCCATAATGGAAGCAGCCAGTGCTTCCAGTTTCTGGACTGTCGGGTCATCTCCTAAGACGTCATCGCCCACCTCAGCTTCTGCCATAGCCCGCCGCATTTCTTCTGTCGGTCTCGTCACTGTATCGCTTCTAAAATCCGAGAATGTTTTCATCTAATTCTCCTTTCTTTGATTTAGATGCTTCAGTCGACTTGAATCATGGCTGTCATTCAAGCCAATTTCAATCGATCATATTCATATTTTAGTTTTCTATTATAAACGTATTTTATCCTGGCCTCAATCCTGGATTTAAGACAGCAGGCAACTTTAAGCTTGTTTACTTGGTTATCAATCTATGATATAGATAAATCTGAAAAATTCACATTTCCAGACAGATTTTTTGAGACAGAACAGCCTATGGGCAAAAAATACTCTTGGTGGTATCTTGACCTGATTGATTTTCTCCTTATCATTCTGATCTTCTTCTTTGCCGGGGCAGTAATTTCATCCCAGATTATCCTCAGTGATGAGCTGGTTTATGTGCCTAACATTACTGGCAAAACAGTCGAAGAGGCCAGGGCAGAGTTACAGAAAAGAGATCTCGGGCTGAATATTGCCGGCCACCAGTTTTCTGATGAAGTCGGCAAAGGCAGAATTATCAGCCAGGATCCGGCTGCCGGCTCACGTTTAAAAGTCAACCGTTCCATTTCAGTCATCGTCAGTAGCGGACAGGAGTCGGTGGTCGTTCCTGAATTAACGGGGAAAAGCTTGGAACAGGCCATCAGTACCCTCAGACAAATAGGTCTTAACCGGGGTTTTCTGACTCAGATTCACACTCCTCAATATCCTGCTGGAAGAATAATTGCGCAATATCCGCCAGCTGGCACTGTACTGGAAAGGAATTCAACTCTGGGGTTTCTGGTCAGCCAGGGAGAAAGGGAGAAAACATATCTGATGCCCGACCTGATTGGTCGAAAAGTTGAGCGGGTGGTTCCCAGATTGCAGGCATCTGGTTTTAAAGTCGAGGATATTCGTCATGTTTATTATCCAGGTCTGGAAAAAGGGGTAATCGTCAGGCAAAGTCCACCCGGAGGTTACCCGATTCAAAAAAGAAATCCTATTAATCTGGAGGTCAGCCGTTAAATGTATCTAATTGCCCCCTCAATTTTATCTGCTGATTTTTCTCGTTTAGCTGAGGCCGTAGCCGTAGCCGAGCAGGGCCAGGCTGATATGGTCCATGTCGATGTAATGGATGGCCACTTTGTGCCCAGCATCACTTTCGGAGAAAAACTGGTCTCAGATCTTCGTGAGAAAACCAGCCTGCCCTTAAATGTCCATCTTATGGTGGATAATCCCGAGAAGCTCATACCTGGTTTTTTAGAGGCAGGGGCTGACTGGTTATCTTTTCACCTGGAGGTCACTCCCCATGTCCATCGTTTGCTGCAGCTGATTAAAGAAACTGGTAGAAAAGCCGGGTTGGCCATTAATCCAGCGACACCCGTCGATTTATTAAGCGAAGTCCTGGAAGAACTGGATTATGTGCTGGTCATGACTGTCAACCCAGGCTGGGGTGGTCAGAAATTTATCCCTGCTACCAGACATAAAATAAAAAAGCTAAGCCAGTTGATCGCTGAACGTCAACTGCCCATCTTGATAGCCGTTGATGGAGGCGTAAAATTAGACAATCTTTCAACTCTTTTTGAGCTCGGAATGAATATCGCGATCTGTGGTTCTTCCATCTATGATGCCAAGGATCCAGTAGCCACCATCCAGAAAATGAAAATGGTGGCCGCAGAGTTCAACCAGAGAATCACCCATAGAAAATGAGGTTTAGATGAAGACAACCAGAACATTAACTGCCAAAGTGATAGCCTTGATTTTTATAGCGACTACCATCTTGCTGCCTTCTGTCTCCTGCCATAAGAACAAGAATCTTATTGAGAATTTGCCACCGGAAACGGTCTCTTCCGATGAGAATCTTTTCAATCTCGGCCAGGAATATATTAAAAAAGATATGGAGAAAGGAATCCTGTATCTTAGGCAGGTTATTGACTCTTTTCCTCGAAGTTTTTATGCCCAGCGAGCCAAGCTTTTAATTGCCGATGCTTATTTTAAGAAGGGAGACGAAGCTAATCTTATTCTGGCTTCCGCTGAATACCGGGAATTCATGGCCCTCTACCCCACCAGTCCTTCTGTCCCTTACTGCCAGTATCAAATTGCTATGACCTATTATAAAAACGTTATGAAGCCAGGACGTGATCAGACTAAAACCGTCCAGGCCTTACAGGAATTCAGAAAAGTCGTTACCAATTATCCAAATAGCGAATATGCTAAGTTAGCTGAAGAAAAGATTAAGGATTGCGAACAGCGTCTGGCCACCCATGAATTCTTAATCGGCGAGTTTTATTATAAAAGTAAATCTTACCGGGCGGCTCTCAGCCGGCTCTTTGAAATTATTAACAAATATCCTGAATTTAAGAGAATGGACGTCGTTTATTATTATATCGCTGATAGCTATTTCCAGACGAGAAACTATGACCAGGCATTACCCTATTTTACCAAGCTAATTAGCGACTACCCCAATAGCAAACTGGTCGAAAAGGCCCAGGCCAGGATAAAAGCAATCGAGGAAAAGAAAAAAGCCACCAAATAATTAGCAGGAGGGTTAAATGGCAGCAAAAAAGATGAGGGGGAGAAAATTCCTCTGGCTGGCATTGGCCTTGATAGTCTTTCTGGCGCCAGGTTTCAAAGCTCAAACCGAGCTTTATGCTGAATCAGAACTCAACCAGGCAGCCAGCTGGGACTTCGGATTAAGGTTTGATTTTTTTGACCGTGGAATAAAACGAGATGAAGCCGGCTCGAACCTGAAGTCACTGCATCTGCTGGCCGAAGCCCGGGGAAAGAATTTAGGGGGAACGGTTGACCTTACTTTGTTTGTCGGTCTTGGCCAGACTGATTTAAATGGCCTGGTTTTCAATCAACTGCCAATAACTCTTGATTACCAGGCGGGTGGGATAAACGGAATGATTATCGGTCTGGCGGCTGATTGGCCTCTTATTTACAAATCAGATTTCAAGCTGGGTTTAACCGCCGATTTTATGACCTGGTTCGGCTTTAAAAAGAAGTTTGCGATTGAAGGGTTTGTTTTTCCTGGCGAGGCTAAGGCCGAACCGGATTGGTCTCAAGCCTCAGGTGGTATCTTTGCCGCCTATGAAGGCTATGAAAATGTGGAGCCTTTTATCAAAATTAAAGTTTCAGGCCTGTGGGGGACGTTCAAAATGACCGAAAACATGCAGGATCTGTCTGGAGAAGAAAATAAAAGCCTCAAAGGTTCCGGTCTGATGGCCATCTCTCTGGGCTGCCACCTGAAATTAACTGATCGGCTTTACCTGACTCCGGTGGCTGAATTTTATCCTGCCAGCAAATTTGGCCTGGCCGCCAGCCTCGGTGTTTTCTATGCTTTTTAATCAGGAAAGGGAGGAAAACATGCTCTGGTCAAAAAAAAGAAAAAATAAAAACTGGCCGGTAGCGGTTCTAGCTTTAATAGTTTTTCTGATTTTAGGGCTCTGGCTATCGAGTTCAGAGCTGGCAGCTCAAAAAAAGAAAGAAGATAAAAGAACAGCTACTTTACATAATAAAAGTCAACAAAAGTTGACTCCGGCCAGAAGCCTGCTTGAGCTGAGAGAACCAATCCAGCGGATAAAAGTGATGAGTTCGAGTCAAACTGGAGGCTCTGGAGAAAAATATTCGCCTCACCAGGTTCTGGTCAAATTCAGGTCAGAGCTAACCACTCAATCGGCTGATGATATTCTTACAGCTTATCAGGCTAAATCTTACCACCTTATTCCTAAGATTAACGTTTATGTGGTCCATCTGGAAGAAGGAATATCCGTCGAAGATACCCTCTCTGCTCTGAGAAACAATCCAGATGTCGCCTATGCCGGTCCTGATTATAAGCTTCATCTCTGCACCACTCCCAATGACCAGCTATTTCGCTATCAGTATGCCCTGTCCAATCCTGGTGGTCAGCTCCTCATTCCAGGCAGTCCAACCGCCAAACCACAGGCCGATATAAAAGCCACTGGTGCCTGGGATTATGTTAAGGGCGACCCCAATACCCTGATAGCCGTTCTTGATACTGGAATTGATTACACCCACCCTGATCTGGCCAGCAAGGTCATCGATCATGGACGGGATTTTGTCAATGACGATGATGATGCCTATGATGATGCCTGGCACGGAACTCATGTGGCTGGAATTATCGCTGCAGCTACTAATAATTCTGAAGGCATAGCCGGTGTCGCCTGGAACTGCCGGCTTCTGGCTGGTAAGGTAATCTCTGCTTCTGATGAAGGAGATTATTCTGATCTGATAGAGGCTTTGATCTGGGCTGCTGATTATACCAACGGAAATGCTAAAGTTGGAGTAATAAATATGAGTATCGGAGGTCCTGAGCCGGACGATTTTCTGGAAGAAGCTTTGCGCTATGCCTATAACAAAGGAATTGTGCTGATAGCAGCAGCTGGAAATGAGGCCAGTCAGGGGATTTCTTATCCTGCCGCCTATGATAGCTACTGTCTGGCAGTCGGAGCTACGGACTATAATGATAAGGTAGCCAGTTTTTCAAATTATGGGCCAGAGCTGGACGTGGCCGCACCTGGGGTCGGCATCATCAGTACAATTCCCCTGGCCCAGACTGATCCTGGCTATTTGCCTTATGCTTATGCTAACGGAACTTCGATGGCCACTCCTCACGTGGCCGGGCTGGCTGCTCTGATCAAATCAGCTAAACCGTGGCTGGGAGCCAGCGATATCATGAAGCTTATAAAATATTCCCCGGATGATGTGGAAGCTGCTGGCTTTGATGACTATACTGGTTATGGAAGAATAAATGCCAAGCGGGCTCTGGCCCCTTATATTTTAAGATAAAAAACAGAACAAAAGATGCTTCGTTATCTGCGAATAAAAAATCTGGCTACGATCGAAGAAGTTGAGCTGGAGCTGGCCCCGGGTTTTACCATTCTGACCGGGGAAACAGGGGCCGGCAAGTCAATTATCATTGATGCCATCAAACTTTTGCTGGGTGAAAAAGCTACGCCTGATCTTATCCGCAGTGGAAAAAATGAAGCCAGGATTGAGGCGATTTTCAAACTGGAGAGCAGTGAACAGATTGCGCCTGAGATCGAGCTGGACAATGATCACCAGCTATTCCTGCAGAGAACCATTTCCAGCCAGGGATTGAGCAAGTCCTATGCCAACGGAGTCCTCATCCCGTTAAAAAGGCTAAAAGAACTGGGTGACCGGCTGATAGATATTTACGGGCAAAATGATCATATTTTTTTACTGGATTTAACCAATCATCTCCTATTTCTTGATGACTGGGCAGGGACTACTGAGCTCAGAGAAAAGGTCAAACAGTCGGCCCAGAAAATCAGAGGGTTGATCAAAGAAAAATTGGAACTGGAGACCAGGCAAAAGGAGCGCGCTCAGCGGCTGGATTTTATCAATTTTCAGATAAAGGAAATTGAAGAGGCCGGGCTGGCGGCAGGTGAGGAAGAAGAGCTCCTCCAGGAAAGATCAATTCTCAAAAATGCTGAAAAAATCGCCGGTCTGGTAAATTCTGCCATCGATCTGGCCTATGAAAATGAAGATTCTATTACCACCGGTTTGAAGAGACTGGCAACACTGACCTCGGAGCTGGCTGCCTATTTCCCTGATCTTAAAGCAGCCAGCGACCAGCTGGATGATTTCAGTATATTTTTAAAAGAACTGGTTAATAATTTGATTGAGCTACGGGATAAATATGCTCCTTCGCCTGGCCGGCTGGAAGAGATTGAAGAGCGACTAAGCCAGCTTGACCGTCTGAAAAGAAAATATGGGTCAACTGTGGAAGAAGTTCTCCAGCACCTGGAGCAGATTAAAAATGAAAAAATAAATCTAGAAAAAAGCGAGGAAAAGCAAACCGAGCTGGAAGAGGCTATCAGACAGGCCTTCATTGATTACAGACGTCTAACGCAGGAGTTGTCCAGACTACGACAGAGTCGGGCCAGAGATCTGGAGCAGCTGCTGGTCAAAGAGCTGGGACAACTGGCCATGAACCGGGCACGCTTTAAAGTTGATTTCAGATCTCATGAGTCAGATCTCGAAGATTTATCCACCATCAAAGATACGGGGAGTGAAGAGGTGGAGTTTTTACTTTCTCCTAACCCCGGCGAGGACCTGAAGCCTCTACGACGGATTGCTTCGGGAGGAGAGCTATCGAGGATCATGCTGGCTTTTAAAGTCATAGGGCAGGCCAGCGAACCGGGCAAAACTTTGATTTTTGACGAAATAGATGCCGGCATTGGTGGTCAAACAGCTGACTTTCTGGCCAGAAAACTAAAGCAATTGGCTCAAAGCCACCAGATAATATGCATTACCCATTTACCACAAATCGCCTCAGCTGCTCATCATCATTACCACATTGAAAAGAAAACGGAAAAAGGCAGAACTTATACGCTGGTCAAAAAATTGAAAGATAATGAGCGACCAGAAGAAATTGCTCGATTAATTTCTGGCAGTCGTCTGACCGCAGCCAGCCTGCAAATTGCCAGGGAATTACTGGAGCAAAACCTTTCCAGCCACTAGGACCTATCTTGCCCTTTTTACTCACTATCTCCCAGAAGATCCGGCCCGGAGCTTAGCTTTTCAGCTATAATATATTTTAAGAAATCTACTAAATGAGGATAGATAACAGGTAATGTTAGAAGGTAAGAAATTTTTCATCCATACTTTTGGCTGCCAGATGAATCTTAACAACTCCGAACAGGTGGCGAGTCTCTTACTTCAGGCAGGTGCCTGCCAGGTAGAATCGGCCGAAGAAAGCGAAGTTATTCTTATCAATACCTGTGCGGTCAGAGAAAAATCGGTCGAAAAGCTTTTTTCTTATCTGGGCCGTCTTAAAGAACATAAAAACAGCCGGAGCTCAGTTATTGTTTGTCTGGGCTGCGTGGCTCAACTTTACCGGGAAAAGCTGCTGAGCAGGTTTCCTTATCTTGACCTGGTGGTAGGGCCCGGTCACTATCATGAGTTACCTTTTCTCCTGAACGGTTTATCAGAACAACCGGCCGCTGTAACTAGCTGGACAAAAGACTGGGTTGAACTGCCTGTAAAGCCAGTAGCCAGGGAAAGCCAGGTCTCTGCCTATGTCACAATAATGGAAGGCTGCAATAATTTTTGCACCTTCTGCGTCGTTCCTTTTACCAGAGGACGGGAAAAATATCGGCCACTTAAGTCAATTATGGACGAAGTCAGACAATTAGCTGAGTCCGGCTTCATCGAGATTCAGCTCCTCGGTCAGAATGTCAATTCTTATCGCGATCCTGAATCGGGGGCCGGGCTGGCCGAGCTAATAGGAAAAATAGCAGAAGTCTCCTCGATAGAATGGATCCGTTTCCTAACCTCACATCCTAAGAATTTTTCCTATGAGCTGGCTGTAGCCATGGCCTCTAACCGCCAAGTCTGTCATCAGCTTCACCTGCCAGTCCAATCGGGTTCAAGTCAGGTATTGACCAGAATGAACCGAAATTATTCACGCCAGGATTATTTAGAGAAAATTGACTGGTTGAAGAGCCTTATGCCAGATATCAGCTTGAGCACGGATATTATTGTTGGTTTTCCAGGCGAAACTGAAGATGATTTCGGACAGACTCTGGAGCTGATCGAACAGGTTGGCTTCACCAATATTTTCTCTTTCCGCTATTCACCCCGCCCCTTAACCAGAGCAGCCAGGTGGGATGACGATGTCCCGGAAGAAGTTAAAATTGAACGGCTGACAGAATTGCAGAAGAGGCAGAAAGAAATTCAACTAAAACTTAATCAAAAAGCGGTAGGACAGAAGCAAAAAGTCCTGGCGCTGGGACGAAGCAAGAAGGGAAACCTCTATACCGGCAGAAACGAAGCCTATCAGGTGGTTAATTTTTCATCCGATCGTGAGTTATCGCCAGGTTTTGTCGAAGTGGTGATTACCGGTGGAGGTGCTTATAGCCTTAAGGGTGAGCTTTCCAGCTGAACATTTTCAGCATGTCAATTGCAAGCAGGGCCTATTTAAGATATAATTTTTACCTGTTTTAATAATCCTGAGGACTTATTAGCGAATGAAAGTTAATGTTTGGAATACTATCAACCAGCTCAGCAAGGAGCGCGGTGTCGAGCCTAGGGTTATTATCAAGGCAATTGAGGAATCGCTGCGCCTGGCGGCAGCCAGATTTTTCAACCAGGGTGAAGATATTCAGGTTGATTTCAAACCGGAAAAAAGTGAGTTACGAGTCTATGCGGTGAAAAAGGTCGTGCCGGAAGTGATTGATCCGGCCAGAGAAATCTCACTGGACGAAGCTCTCCTTCACAATCCGGCCGCCAAGCTGGAAGAAACAATTGAGATTGAACTTCCAGCTGACACTCTCGGCAGAATAGCTGCTCAGGCTGCCAAACAGGCTATTTTTCAGAAAGTGCGGGATGCTGAGGTCGAGAAGGTTTATGAGGAATTTGCTCCTAGAGTTGGTGATATAGTGACTGGTATCGCCCGACGTTATGAAAACAACGGGACTGTGGTTGAAATCAGCCGGACTGAGGCTTTTCTTCCTGACAAAGATAGGTTACCGGGTGATGATTTTCGACCGGGAGATCTCGTTAAGGCTTTGATCTCTCAGGTTCAAAAAAATCCAAGAGGCCCGCAGGTCATATTAAGCAGGACATCGCCTCGCTTTCTATCCCGGCTTCTTGAACTCGAAATTCCAGAAATTGCGGCTGGAACAATCAAGATAAAAGACATCGCCAGACAGCCCGGTGAGCGGGCCAAGGTGGCTGTCTATAGCCAGGATGGGGATATTGATCCAGTTGGCGCCTGTATTGGAGTCAAGGGTAATAGAATACTTTCTATCTTAAAAGAGCTCGATGGTGAAAAAATTGATATCATTGAGTGGTCTGCTGATCCTGTTATGTATGCTAAATCAGCTTTGAGCCCGGCCAGAGTTAACCGGGTGGTTATTACCAATAAAGAAGCCAAAGAAATGGAGGCCAGGGTTGATAAAGATCAGTTCTCCCTGGCCATTGGTAAAAAAGGAATGAATGTCAGGCTGGCCAGCAAACTGGTCGGCTGGAAAATTTCCATAAAACAAGAATAGACTGGGCATAGAAGATGGATAAAGCTAAAGATAAAACTACAACTAAATCCGCCGTTCCAGCTAAAAAGAAAGTATCTAAGGCAGAAACGGCAGCCGGACCGAGACCGAAGGTACAAATCCAGGAAGGTTCGACAGTCAAAGATGTGGCCGAACGGTTTAAAATTAAGCCAAAAGATCTGGTTGATCATCTGGTTGTTCGAGGTTATGACGTTTCAGCCTCCGATCTGGTAGATGAAGAACTCCTGCGGGCCATATCAGACATAATTAAGGTCGATCTGGAAATGGTCTCACTGGAAGAAGATATCCGCAAATTAGCCTTTCAATTAGAAGACAGCTTGATGCCCAGGCCACCGGTTGTCACCATAATGGGACATGTTGACCATGGGAAAACTACCCTGCTGGACGCCATCCGATCATCACATTTAACTGAGAAAGAAGCAGGTGGAATAACCCAGCATATTGGTGCTTACCGGGCTAAATACAAGAATCGCTATATAACCTTCATAGATACTCCCGGTCACGAAGCTTTCACCCAGCTTAGAGCCCGCGGTGCTAAGGTGACCGACATTGTTGTCCTGGTGGTGGCGGCTGATGATGGGGTTATGCCTCAGACCAGAGAAGCTATCAACCACGCCCAGGCTGCCAATGTGCCAATTATCGTCGCCATCAATAAAATTGATAAGCCAGATGCTAATCCGGAAAGAGTCAAGCAGCAATTGACCAAAGAGGGATTGATCGTTGAAGAATGGGGCGGAAAAACCATCAGCGTGGAAATATCTGCTAAAGAAAAGAAAAACATTGATGAACTGCTGGAAATGATTTTGCTCCTAGGCGATATTCTCGAATTAAAATCCAACCCTTATGTGCCAGCCCAGGGCGTCATCCTCGAATCCAGACTTGATGCCCAGAAAGGTCCGGTAGCCACAGTTATTGTCCAGCTGGGCACGCTGCGACCCGGCGAGGCTTTTATTTGCGGCCAGACTTATGGCAAAGCACGGGCTCTTTTTGATGAATTCGGTCATCCGGTGAAAGAGGCCGGCCCCTCTGTCCCGGTAGAAGTACTAGGTTTTAACGATGTGCCACCGGCTGGAAATTACTTTCAGGTAGTGCCTGGCATTGATATTGCCCGTCGTATCTCGGAATTCAGACTGGCCAGAGCCAGGAAAGAAACGCCTGAAAAACAGGTTCCTCTGACTTTAGAAGACTTATTCAAGAAGATCGAAAAGGGCCAGACCAAGGAACTAACAGTCATTGTCAAGGCCGATGTTAATGGCTCCGTTGAAGTTTTAAAAGAGCTCTTACCCACCTTGAGTACGGATAAAGTGAAAATCAATGTTCTACAGGCTTCAACTGGAAATGTGACCGAGGCCGATGTCCTTTTAGCCTCGGCTTCCGGAGCGATTATTATCGGCTATAATGTGAAAGTTCCACCCAAAATTCAAGAAATAGCCAAAAATGAAAAAGTTGAAATCCGTCTGTATAAAATCATCTATCAGCTGACCGATGATCTTAAAAAGGCCGTGGCCGGAATGCTGGAACCGGTAATTAAGGAAACCTATCTTGGCCGGGCGGTGGTTAAAAAAATCTTTAACATTGCCAAGGTTGGGACAGTCCTGGGCTGCCAGGTTATTGACGGCAAAGTGGTTCGAAACGCAGAAGTCAAGGTCATCAGGGATAATCAGGTGCTTTACCAGACCAGAATCTCTTCGCTTAAACATGTTAAGGACAATGTCACCGAAGTCAAAAAAGATGCGGAATGCGGCCTCGGACTGGAGAAAACACAGGATATACAGCCGGGCGATATACTGGAGGCTTTCGTCCGGGAAAAGGTCATGCCGACCTGAACCCGAGCCAGATGATTATCGGTGTTTTAACTCTGGATTTTTTTCTGGCCTATTCCCATTCTCTTAAAGAAAAAAGGCGTTTTATTAACAGCTTTATCGGACGGATCCAGCACCGGTTCAATGTTTCAGTCTCAGAAGTTGATTTTCAGGATAGCTGGCAGAGAACCAGAATTGCCGTGGCTCTGGTCAACAGCGAAGGATCAATAGTCAGACAGATTATGGATAAAATTCTTGAGGAAGCAAATAGCTATCCGGAAGCGGTCCTGTCCGGCCATAAGCTTGATTTATATTAAATTGGACACATGAGAAAAGAAGGATCTTATCGGCCGAAAAGAGTCAGTCACCTGATTCAGCAGGAAATCAGTCTGTATCTGATTAATGAGCTGCCAGAAATGACAGGTTTTTTGACTGTTACCGGCGTTGAAATGCCTGCTGATTTAAAGACGGCCAGAATCTCAGTTTCTGTCTTTCCCAAAGACAGGCGCCAGCCCGTCTTAAAACTGCTGGAAAAGGCAGCTCCCCATTTCCGGCGACTGCTTGCCAGTAGATTAAATTTAAGATATAATCCCGAGCTAATTTTTATTCTTGATACCTCAGCTGATCAAGAAGAAAAGATTGACCGTTTGCTGGAATCAGTTAAAAAAAATGAGCCAAGCAACAAAAGCTAGTATAGCTAAAACAATTAACAATTCCAGCCACATTGCTATTACCATTCACCTGAGACCAGATGGTGATGCCATTTACACCAGTCTGGCTCTGGCTGCCATGCTTGACCTGCTGGGAAAAAAAGTTCAGGTAGTCAGCCACGATCCCTTGCCTTACCCCTTTTATGAATTTCCCGAAACTACCCGAATCAAAATTGGACAGATCGAACCGGAAGGCCTGGACCTGGTTATCTTGCTTGAATGCGCTGATATCCCTCGATCGGGCCAGACTAAAATCGGTCCGCTGCCAAAAATAAATATAGACCATCATTATTCAAATTCTCCTTTCGGTGACATAAACTGGATTGATCCCAGCGCTTCGGCCGTGGGTGAAATGGCCTATGAGTTGATTGAACCGCTCGGGATAAGTCTCACTCCGGAGATAGCCACCTATCTTTATTCAGCGATTTTTTCTGATACTGGTTCTTTCCAGTTTTCCAATACGTCCAGTGAGACATTCTATGTTTGCCATAAGCTGGTTGAAGCCGGGGCCAGTCCGAATGCTGTTGCCGAGAAGTTACTAAATAATAACTCACCTTCGAAAATCCAGCTTCTGGGCCGGATATTATCCACCCTGAAGCTAAATGAAGCCGGCAATATGGCCATTATAACCATGCTAAGCAAGGATAGAGAAGAATTCGGTCTTAAAGAAGTTGATATTGAAGACGCCACTACCCTGGTCAGGTCGATCAAAGGCGTGGAAATGGTCATCTTCTTTAAGGAAATATCTCCCGGTGAATTTCGCGTCAGCCTGCGATCCAAAGGTCAGGCCAATTCTGCCCTCGTGGCTGAGAGATTTGGCGGTGGAGGCCATGTTAATGCCGCTGGTTTCACTGTCTATGGACAGCTGGAAGAACTTTATAATCGGATCCCGGCCGAAGTCGAAAGAATACTTAACGACCAGGCTAGACAGCAGTCCTGATGGATGGGTTAATAATCGTTGACAAGCCAGTGGGCTGGACTTCTCATGATGCTGTCCTCAGGCTGAGAAAAATTTTAGGCGAAAAGAGGCTGGGCCATGCCGGTACTCTTGACCCTCTGGCCACTGGCCTTCTGATTATCACTGTCGGCCAGGCCACCAGGCTTTTCCCCTTCTTATCCCGCCTCGACAAAACTTATACCGGCCAGATCACCCTCGGACAGGCAACTGATAGTTATGATTTGCTGGGAAAACCAGTGGGGGAAAAATGTCAGGAATTTCCTGACCTTGAGAAGATCGAGAAGACAGTCGACACCCTCACCGGAGAAATCGAGCAGTTGCCCCCGCCTTTTTCAGCTAAAAAGGTCAACGGTCAGCGGGCTTTCGAGCTGGCCAGAAAAGGGCAGAAACCGGAATTGAAGCCTGTCAAAGTTAATGTTTATAACTTTTTGATCCTGGATTATCGGCCGCCAGTGTTAACTTTTCAGATCGAATGCTCATCCGGGACCTATATCCGAAGCCTGGCTCATGAGCTTGGCCAGAAGCTTGGTTGCGGCGCTCATCTTTCTGGCTTGAGACGGATTATGGCCGGGCCCTATTCTGAAGCTGAGGCTTATAGTCTTGAACAGATCGAGCAGCTCTATCGGGACCAATTGATTTCTCAATTTCTGATTCCACTTGATTATACCCTCTCCTGGCAGCCAGCTATCTGGATTGAGACCAGCAGTCAGGCAAGTTTTCTACACGGACAGCCCCTTCGGCTGGACAACCTGGTAAAAGTCGATCTGAGCCGGAATATTCAGGACTCCTCCCTAATCTTTAGAGTGCTAATTGAGGGCCATCATCTTCTTGGCCTGGCCAGGTTTAACCCAGAAGAAAAGCTCTTTGAGCCGCAGGTGGTCTTCTCTTCTCATCATTAATATTTTCTATAAAATCAGTCAATATTATCCATCTGGTTCAAAAAATCTTTACAGCCGTCCTTGAATTTTACCACTATCTATTGTATTTTAAATAAAGAATGAGGCTAAATAAGAACCAAATAGAACATTTATCATTTACAATTTTAAGAACCCTGATCAAAGAGGGCAAAATTCTGGTTGAAGACAAGAGCCGGGTGCTGGAAGAAATAGTTAATCTGATCTCGGATGAATTTCTCAAAGAAGATAAACTTGATCAGGAAGTCAGAGAAATTCTGAATAAACATATAGACGAAATCCGCAAGGGCAATATAGAGTACCAGACAATGTTCAAAATGATTAAGACTAAACTGGCCAAAGAAAGGAATATTGTCATCTAATGAGTCGCCTGTCCAGAGAGAAAATTCATCATCTATCAAAGCTAATAGTCAATGCTCTATATAAAAACGATCTGGTAGAATTTCTGGACGAGCCCAATGAAATCCGCCTGACCATCGTTAAAGCTATTGAAGAAGAGATGAAACTCTACGATCAGCTTGACCGCAAAGCCAGAGAAAAGATAACCTCACAAAAAAAGCATATTGAAGAAGGCTCTCAGGAGTGGGAAATACTTTACCGTAAGTATTACAATGAGGAACTGGCTAAATTGACCAAGCTGTCTGAATAATTTAAAAAACAGGCAGTCGAAACCCTTCTGATACCCCTTCTATTCAGCCAGCGGCAGGTTTTTATCACAGCTATAATCCCGATCATCCTCTGTCTGCCCGGTTAGAAGCAGGTGGATAGTCATTATCTGACGATTAGCCCTCATCATCAATAATCAGTACCTGAAACTAAGCTCTTCTGAGATCTAATAGCTAACACCGTTTTGAGATCAGTAACCAGCCTGCCCACGACAAGCAACAACAATCTAACCAGACCAGATAAGAAGGCAAAAAAAAGGGGCGGGAAACCCGCCCCTTCTAACCGGTGAATCAACAGCTAATTAGAAATTGAATCTAAAACCGAGGCCCATTTTGTGGCTGTCAAAAGTGCGTCCAATTGGAGCTCTGAATTCGAAGAAGATTTGACCCATCTTCAAATAATTGTCAAAAATTGTAAAACCGAGCTGGCCGACAGCATCCACTCCAGCCTTCCGCATATCAACTTCTTTGGTGGTAAAACCAGGGCCAACTCCAATATAGGCTTTGCCCAGATGCAGGTTAGCCAGCAGTTCAGCCATAATGGTTGTCTTCCAGGGAGAACCTTTAAAGGGAACTCCGACACCAGCGGTGAAGGTCAGGCTGACCTTATCGGGATTAAGCCAGGTAAATAAGCCAGGTCTGATAAATACATAGCCGACATAATCTGGCAAGTCATACTCATCGTCTCCACCGTGAGCCAGCATCGGTCCAACTTCAATCAGTCCAAAGAGTTTCTTCCTCGTAACAGTGAAACTCTTGCTGGAATCACCAGTGGCAGCAGAGACAGCGCCATCATTATCATAAGCGGTAGCAGCCACAGTGTAGGTACCTTCACTGTAAAGAGCCTTTTCCCAGGTAAATGGCTTTTCGGTATCAACATAAGAATCTACTACCTGGCCATTGGCATCTCTTAACTCAAAGGCAACTTTGGTTACCTGGCCATCAGGATCAGATGAGCCGGAGGCATCAAAAGTAATTGGCTTTCCATAATAATTTTTGCAATCAGTACAGCTGGGAACAACCACCGCTACTGGCGGATTATTAATATAAACTCTGGCTTCGCATGGATTGGTTGAAGGCTTATCAGCCATATTAATAGCCGTGCCTTTAAAGACATATTCGCCTGGCTTGTCCAGTTTGGTCTGCCATCTGGGTGAATCCGGGCTTAAATCCTTGCTGGCCACTTTGTTACCTTGCTTATCCAGAACCTCAACTTTGAGACTCTTGGCGTGCTGACTGCCACTCATATCGACTGTAATCGGATCATTGATATTGGCTTTAGCTGGAGTCACCTTGAGGTTGCAGATAGCTTCCGGGATTTCTTCCCCCATACCAACATAAGCAATGTTTCCGCATGGCTTGGGTATCATGAAGGTATAGGTCTTATAGCCAACCTTCACCTTAACAGTGAAAGTTTCCACAGGCTTTTTCCCGGCCCATTCCAGCGGTCCTGAAACCTTGACTTTCCCCTGAGATCTGAACAACATCCACTGAACCGTTTCGCCTATATTCCAGGTCGAATCTTCAAACTGGGCTGTCTTTAACTGATCGATAAATGGTTGATAGACCTCTCCCAGTCCAGCCTGCTCAAAACCAATCTTGATATCGGCCGAATAACGGTCAACGAGCATTTTCATAACTTCCGGAGTAGGGATCTGCCCCCTGACCCGGACGAAAGTGTACTGACCCAGGGATTTTATCTTTTTCACTTCTGCCGAAGATTGTGAGACCAAAACGAACACCAAGGTTAGACAAATCAGAGCTACGAGCTTTTTATTTTTCATTCGCTCACCTCCTGTAAATTTTCTGACGTTTTAATTAAATAAGAAACTTGACCTGATGTCAAGAAAATAAGGCAATATTGCCAGAATTTTATTTTAAGCACCAGGCTGGCCAAAAAAAGCCTCAGCCTCTATTTTTTTAACAGGTCGGGAGTTAGCCTCAAAAATTATATCTAAGTCCGACCGCCATCTTGTGACAATCAGAAAATGAGCGTCCAATCGGAGCCCGAAATTCAAAATAAAGTTGCCACATGGAAAGATAATTGTTAGATAAATTTACTCCCAGCTGGCCCAGGGCATCGACTCCAGTCTTGCGATCTGATCTCTCCTTGGTCATGAAGCCAGCGCCAAGGCCCAAGAAGACCTTTCCAAAGTGGACATTGCCTAAAAGGTTGGTAGTTATCACTGGTTTCCAGGGAGCTCCCTTAAACGGAACAGCTGCACCACTGGTAAAAGTCAGACTGGTTTTATCAGGACTTAGCCAGACAAACATTCCTGTCCGGACAAAGCCAAAAGCTGTATAGGATCCATGAGCAAGCAAGGGGCCTGCTTCGGCAGCGATGAACAGGGTCTTCCTGGTAACCCTGATTGTCTTCCTGGAATCGGAAGTAGCGACGGACGCAGCTCCATCATTATCATAAGCTGTCACCGAAATTGTATAGTCCCCAGGTGAATAAAGTATCTTTTCCCAGATATATGGCTTTTGAGTAGCAGCCAGGGTATCTACTACCCTGCCGGTACTGTCAGTTAATTCAAACACCACCCTTATTATTTCCCCATCTTGATCGGCTGAACCAGAAGCATCGAAGGTGAGTGGGCGGCCGGCATATTCCCGGCAGTTAAGACAGTTTGGAACCACTCGGGCCACAGGTGGATAATTAACGTAGATTCGCCCCTCACAAACATTAGAAGAAGGTTTATCAGCCAGATTAATGGCTGTTCCCCTGAAAACATATTCGCCCGGCTTATCGAGTTTGGTTTGCCATCTGGCTGCTTCCGGGGTCAGGTCCTTACTGGAGACTCTATTACCCTGTCTATCAAAGACTTCGACCTTCATGCTTCTGGCATACTGGCTCCCGCTCATGTCAACCGTAATTGGATCATTAATATTAACTTTGGTCGGGGAAACTTTAAGGCTGCAAACAGCCTCAGGGATTTCTTCCACCTCGTCGCGCAGGGCAATATTGCCGCAGGGTTTTGGAATGATAAATGTGTAGGTTTTAAATCCCTTTTTGACTTTAACGGAAAAAACTTCCAAAGGTTGTTTGCCCGCCCACTCTAAAGGCCCGGTAACCTTGATTCTCCCCTGAGAACGAAAGAGCATCCATTTGACAGTCTCTCCAATGTTCCAAGTGGTATCTTCAAATTCGGCACTTTTTAGCTGTTCTATGAAAGCCAGATAAATATCGCCATATCCAGCCTGGTCGAATCCATATTTGATGTCGCCAGCATAGCGATCAGCCAGCATTTTCATCACTTCTGGTGTTGGTATGCTTCCTTTTATGCGGACAAAGGTAAAGTTCCCCATGCTCTTAATCTTTTTGACTTCGGCTGAAGCGCCGCCAACCAAGAGCAAAATAAGACATGGTATGATAACCAGCTTGAGTCTTTTAACTGACATCCCGCACCTCCGCAAAATATTGATTAATTTATGAATAAAACAAAATACCTCCTCTTGTCAATAAGAAATCTTTCTCTTTTTGTGTTAGTTTTTATCGGGCCTCCTGTTTAAATAAAAATTTCTTCATTTTTTTCAATTGTTTTGATAAAATATCTGCTAATTGAAGCTGACCTTTGTAAAAGCTGGAAGCGCTGCTTTCCATTCAGTTCTCTCAGAAAGCTCCAGATAAGATTTGGAAGGAGAAAAAAAGTGAATGTCGTCCGAGAAGAGATTGAACTTCAGGTTATTACCCCTAATGAACCAGGGATTTTCGGACGGGTTCTGGCCACGCTGGCTAATGCCGGCATAAATCTCCGAGCTTATTGCGTCCAGTCTGAAAAGGATCAGGAAAAAGGCCGATTTAACCTGGTTACTTCTGACCATAAAAAAGCCGAGGCAGCCCTGCGGTCGCTTGGCTATAAAATAAAAGCCACCAAGGTTATTACTGTCGAGGTTGATGATCGGATCGGAGTGGGAGCCGAAATAGGTGCACTCTTAGCCGGAGCGGTGATTGACGTTAGATATTCATATGGTTCGTCAGCCGGGGCAGGTCGCAGCCTGCTGGTTTTTAAAACCAGTAATGACCGCAAGGCTTTGAAGACCTTGCAATAATCGGGAAAAAAAGGAGCGTTATTATAAGCCTGACAGTGCGGCCAGGGCCGACTGAAGCTGAAAAATAAGAAATTTTTTGACCAGGCGGTCAAACACTATTTGACAAAGAAATAAATTTTAAATAGAATCTTTATCTATAGATATTTAAGGAGGAGAGCATGGCGAAAGCTGAACCCAATGTCGTCCCCCTGTGTGACGTCTTACTCGTTCTGTTAATTATTTTCATGGTCATCACACCCATGGTCCAATTGGGAATTGATGTCAAGTTACCTGAAGTCCAGGCTTCCGACTCTAAAAGTGGTCAGGATCCCAACGTTATCGTGCTGACTGTTAAGAAAAACGATCAGGTCGAGATACAGAGGAATCCGCTCGAATTAAGGCTACTGTTGGAAGAATTACGACGTTTATATGCTGCTCGTCAGGACAAAACCATTTTTATCAGAGCCGAAGCCAAAGTTCCTTTTAGCAAAGTTATAGAAGTTATGGATATCTGCAAAGGAGCCGGTGTCGAGACTCTGGCTATTATTCCTGAAATTATTGAAGAGTAACATAGAGACATTATTTTAGTCCCGGGTTTAATTTGTATTGACAGAAGGGACCTGAAAAGGTCCCTTTTTTTATTTCTCCAATAAGAGGGAGGCAAAAAATCTGCTGTTGATTAATTTCCCCCGTTAGAAATCCTGGCCTTAGTTTAATAAAATCGAAGGGTAAAAATGCTAAGGAGACAGAATGTCTGTATTTTGATAGTTGCTGATTCCTGACGCCACCTGCCTGACCAGGAAACCTTTATTTTTGAATTATCGGGCCGATCACTTCCCTGGAAATAACCAGCCTCTGAATTTCATTGGTGCCTTCATAAATTTGAAGCAGTTTGGCATCTCTGACCAGTTTCTCTATAGGATAATCCTTCATATAACCATAACCACCAAAAATCTGCAGAGCTTCCAGAGAAGCTTTCATAGCCAGGTCCGAACCAAAACATTTCGCTATAGCTGAATTGAGACCACAGGGCAAGCCCTGATCCACCATCCAGGCTGCTTTCCAGACCAGCAATCTGGCTGCCTCTAATTCAGTCGCCATTTGAGCGATTTTAAAGGCTGTAGCCTGAAAAGTAGCTATTGGCTGGCCAAACTGAACCCTTGTCTTGGAATATTCAATGGCATATTCAAGGGCTGCTCTGGCCAATCCTACCCCGGCTGCACCCACCGCCGCCCTGGTTCGGTCAAAAGTCCTCATGGCAATCAGAAACCCCTGGCCCACCCTGCCCAGAACATTTTCAGCCGGGACCCGAACATCCTCAAAAAATATCTCGGCTGTATTGGAGGCCCGCTGCCCCATTTTATCTTCTATTTTGCCGATAGTGATCCCGGGCGTCTCTCTGGGGACAATGAAAGCTGTCAGACCACGAGCCCCTTTCTGGGGGGCAGCATTGGCAAATACCACGTACAGACTGGCTACTCCCCCATTAGTTATAAAACACTTGGAGCCGTTTATAACATAATCAGAGCCATCTTTCCTGGCCAGCGTCTTAATGGCAGAAGTATCTGAGCCTGCTTCTCTTTCGGTCAGGCAATAAGAAGCAAAACTCATTTTTCTGGTAAAGGGAGTCAAAAATTTCTTTTTCTGCTCCTCCTGGCCATAAAGTATAATTGGAGTAAAGGCCAGCGAATTAGCCATCATGGTAGTGTACATTCCCGGGCAGCCCCAGGCCAGTTCTTCCGAGATGATGGCCATTTCCAGATCAGATAAGCCGCCACCTCCATATTCCACCGGCACATTGCAGGTCAGAAAGCCTGCTTCAAAAGCTCTTTGCATGACATCTTCAGGGAACTTTTCCTCTCGATCATAATAGGCTGCCTTTGGTCTCATTTCCTTTTCAGCAAACGAATGAGCCATTTCCTGGAGGGCTTTTTGTTCTTCAGTTAATTCAAAAGAAATCACCTTGCACCTCTCTTTTATTAAATATTTTTAAAATTTCCGAAGGTTAGTCTTGTTTTATAATTAAATACTAGCTTTTTGTCAACCGTTCTGCCTCACTAGCGATAAGAATATTATTCTGCAGTTAGGTTTTTAGCCCCGAGCGGAGACAGGCTCTCCACGTGAAAATAGGATCACCTGCCAGGCCGCGAGCAGACAGGACACCAGTTTTTTTAGCAAAATAATTTGTTCTTAAGGATCCCGATTTTCTCTGGTTGAAAAAACGAGAGGCCTGTTGTATAAAAAGTCTTAAAATAAGATTTTCTTAGGGAAAGGATAGTAAACATGAAGATTTTCGACACCTTGGCAGTAGCCAGAGCCGATATTTTGCTTCCGGTTGAAGGCCTGGACCTGACTCGCTGGTCAGTAATTGCCTGTGATCAATACACTTCAGAACCCGAATACTGGGAACGTGTAGCTGCCTTCGTTGGCTCCGCTCCTTCGACTTATTATTTGATCTATCCTGAAGTTTACCTGAACGCCCCCGACAAAGAAATCAGAATAAAAAATATCAAAAGCAGGATGCGAGAATATCTTTCCACCGGCCTTTTCAAAGAGATAGAAGGAATAATTTATGTAGAGAGAGAGACAGCTCATGGCTGGAGAAAAGGCCTGCTGCTGGCGGTTGATCTGGAAAAGTATGATTACCGACCTCAGGCTCAAAGCCTGATCAGAGCAACGGAAGGTACCATTCTGGAGAGGATTCCTCCTCGGGTCCAGATTAGAGAAGGGGCTGAGCTTGAGCTGCCCCATATTATGATGCTGGTTGACGACCCGGCAAATTTATTTATCGGGCCAGCCAGCGACCATCGATCTGATTTTCCCTGTCTGTATGATTTTGATCTGATGTTTGACTCCGGACGTGTTCGTGGTTATCTGGTTAATCAACCAAAAGTCGAGGAAGAAATTCTGGCTGGCCTTGGTCAGCTGGCTGATCAGAAAAAATTCTGTGAGAGATATAATCTGCCGCCAGAGACTCCCCTTCTTCTCTTTGCTGTTGGCGATGGCAACCATTCGCTGGCTACAGCCAAAACAATCTGGGAAAAGACCAAAGCTGCCTGTTCCAATCCCGATGAGCTAAAAACTTCGCCTCTACGTTATGCTCTGGTGGAAATTGTCAACCTTCATGATGAAGCACTGGTCTTTGAACCAATCCACCGGGTTCTATTTGAGGTCAAAGGCTCTCCAGCTTTTGAAGAAGAACTTAAAGCTTTTTTCCAACAGCAGGTTGAAATCCGACTTCATGCTTCCTACGAAGAATTAAAGAAAACAGTCAATAATAAGGAGAAAAACGAACAGGTAGCAGGTCTGCTTTCCACTCAGGGTTTTAAATCCATAAAATTTCTGAAGCCTTCAACCAATCTGACAGTTGGTACCATTCAGACTTTTCTGGACAAATTGTTAAGCGACAGGAAAGTCCAGAACCTCGATTATGTGCATGGAGATGATTCCCTCTGGCAACTGGTCAGGAAAGGCGACGATAATGTCGGCATTTATTTGCCGGCAATGGATAAAAACGAACTTTTCCCAACAGTTATTCTGGATGGAGCTTTACCCAGAAAGACTTTTTCTATGGGCGAGGCCTGGGAAAAACGCTTTTATCTGGAGGGCAGAAAACTAACTAGTCGCTAAATAGCAACTCAAAGGCTTCGTTGGAACTCATTTTTTTCAGTAATTCTTCTGGCCCGGTCATATAGTTGACCGACAGGTTAATTACAGGTATTCCCATCCTTTCCAACCAGGCAATGAGTGGCCTGGTTTTGTCTTCGTAGATTTTATAGCGATGACTGACGACGTCCGGACTATCATCAGGACGACCGGTTCTTTCTCCGTCCTGGTTGGCCATAATTCTTCTAATTGAGACCTCAAGAGGGCAATCCAGGTTAACCGCCAGAACAATCCTGGCCAGCCCTGTTAGCCAGGACACCTGGCCTGGATGGCGGGGGAAGCCATTTAAAACCAGAAGGTCTTCTCTCGATGGATTGATTTTATTCAGGAAATTCCCCAGGATCTTCCGCACCAGCTCCCGATCAGGCTCCTCAAAGAGAATTGCTTTTTCCACTACCTGACGAATACGGTTCAGTTCCTGTCCATCATAATGTTCCTGAAGCTCCCGCCGGCCGCCAGACTGTATGTTTCCCACCTCTGATCGGACCTCAAGAATCTGCCTGAGTTCCTGGCCAAAATCAAAGTTAAGAAAGCGTCTGCCCTTTATCTTCTGCCGGGAGAGATACTGACCGAATGGACTTTTGCCCGCCCCCGGTGGTCCCAGCAGCAACAGACTTTTAACCTCAGACATGAAAGCCGCTTTAAAAGGGCTACCCTTCTCCTTCTTCCCGGTAGCTATTATTCTCCGAAATTAAAATGCGCCCGGCAGGGCTCGAACCTGCGGCCTTCTGATTCGTAGTCAGACGCTCTATCCAGCTGAGCTACGGGCGCTTCTATTTAATCGGTCTAATATTAACTTAAGAGATGATTTTTTTCAATTGCCAGAGAAAGCTACGAAGATTGAATTTAGAGAAATTAACTGATCTTGAGGACAGCCGCCCCGTTGATCCGGCTGTGTTTGACAGCTTCCAGAGCCTCGTTTGCCTTTTCTAACGGAAAAAGGTGCACCTCAGTTTTGATAGGGATCTCCCCCGCCAATTTTAAAAACTCCAGCCCATCCTGTTTTGTAGAATTGGCTACGCTTCTCAATATCTTTTCATAATAGAGATGCTTTTCATAGTCCAGTTCAGGTACCGGGGTAAGATAAATCCCGGCTAGAGCTACTGTTCCTCCCCTATCTACAACTTCCAGGGCCCGGCGGGCCATCTCTCCCACCGGCGCAAAAACAACAGCTGCTTCCAGTTTGGTGGGTGGGTCTTCTGAGGGCAGGCCTGCCCAGACTGCTCCCAGTTCCAGAGCCTGCTGGCGATGCCCGGCTTTCCTTGAAAACACATAGACCTCACTGCCCAGATAATTGGCCACCTGGATGGTCACATGAGCAGAGGCACCAAAACCGAACAGCCCCAGCCTACCGCCAGGTTTTAAATTGCTCAATTTCAAAGAACGATAGCCGATGATGCCCGCACAAAGAAGAGGAGCAGCCTGTTCGTCAGGAAAATTTTCAGGCAATCTATAAGCAAAAGATTCTGGCACAATCGCCAGTTCTGCATAGCCGCCATCCACATCGAAACCGGTAAATTTAGCTTCCTGGCAGAGGTTTTCTCTCCCGGTTAAACAGAAGTAGCAATGACCGCAGGTCTGATAAAGCCAGGCACAGCCAGCTCTCTCGCCAACCTTAAAAAGAGTCACGTTTTTTCCCGTTTTCTCTACCCGTCCAACAATTTGATGCCCTGGAATCCGGGGTAATTTAACTGCTGGCAGCTCACCTTCAACTGTGTGCAAATCTGTGTGGCAGACACCGCAATATGTTACCCGGAGAAGAAGCTCATTTTCTCCCGGCTCAGGTGAAGCTACTTCTTTTAATTTCAACGGCCGGTTCTCAACCGGACTGAACTCGCTCAGCACCATAGCTCTCATCGCTGCTCCCCTTTCCCTCCATTCTGTTCAACTCCATTGAGTTTCCTGGTCAGACGATCAACTCTCTTTTCAAAATCTTTCTCCAGAGCAGAATTCACCAGGCGCGACAAGGCCAGTCCGTCCAGAGCCAGCTTCAAAGCTGTTTCCGGTTGTCTGGCTTGATGCTCATAATACATGGCCAGTTCCCGCCAGGCTTCCAAATCTTCGCTGTTCTGGCTGAGATCTTCCCATAGTTTGAGAGATTTTTCCCATTCTCCACATCTTTTAAAATAGAGAGCCAGATTTTTCTTAACCCTGACTGACAGTTCAACCGGTAGCTTCTGGCTTAAAGCCTTCTCATAGAGCTCAGCTGATTTCTCTTTTTCGCCCGCTTTCTCCCAGATTTTTCCCAGTCCGAAAAGTTCCAGACTATCAATTTCCGTTTCCTGATTTTCCAGGCTCTGCCCGACAGTCAAAGCCCCGGCTACCACTACCCCGTAGAGCGACATGATATCTTCCTGATTGTGATAGAGAATTGGCTCAACCAGAGAAAAATCACCAGTTCTTAAATATTGAAAATAACGCCAGGGGATTTCCTCAGAAGGGATATCTTCTGCCCGGTCGGCTCCCAGATGAGCCAGAGCCAGATTATAAAGCCGGCAGCTTTCATATTTATGCTTCCATAAATAACGGGCTGAAAACAGAAAGTCAAGATGAGGTAAATCTGACAGGGGACATCTCAGCCGGTTGAGAGTAAAACGCGTCTCCAGCAAGGGCAGATCGAATCCTTTACCATTATAAGAAACAACCGAGGTAAATTTTCGGTCAGAAAGAAGGTCCAGCAGTTCTCCGAGCATCTTAAATTCTGAAGCCAGGTCATTCAGAAAAAATTGAACGACTTTAAAAGCCTCTCCGTCGAAAAAGCCCAGGCCAATGAGAAAAGGTATGGTACCGGTTCCCCCGGCCAGACCGGTCGTTTCCAGATCAATAAACACGGCTTCAGCCAAAGAGAGATCTTTAAAGGCTTCATCCCGGCTTAAAAGATAAAGGACCCGTCCGGGTATGTTCAGGCCAAGAGAAATAGGGATCTGCCCATAGCTCGAATTGAGATTGAAATTATTTTCAAGAACCAGGTAGGGCTGATGGGGCGAGCGAGAGACGCACTCAGCTCCAACTTTATCACTGGCTGCTTTGCTTTCTAGCTTGTTCTGTCTGGAAAGGGCCAGCAGTTTTTCTAATTTCTCCTTAGTGCTGAGAGCTTTCTGTGATTCCAGATTCTTCCACAGCTCTTTAACTTTATCTGTTTGTCCTTGTTTGGCCGCTTTTTTTCTTAATTGTTCTTTTAGTCCATCGAGGTCCATCTGCCTGCCCTCTGGTCATGATCTCTTTTAGGTTTATTTTAGCTCAAAAAAGTTTTAGCTGTCATCATTATATCACTTGTAAAAGCTGATAAAAGAAAGTCATTTCAGGAGATAAAGAGTCTGTCAATTCTGACCATTTTTTTATATATTAAAGTAGTTAGCACCAGGCTTAAAAGGAAAATACTGATGACGGCTGAACATTATCTGGCTTTTGACCTCGGGGCAGAAAGTGGCCGGGCCATGCTGGGTAGCTTAGACAGCGGGAGAATCCAGCTGACCGAGCTTCATCGCTTTCCTACTCGCTCGATTAACTGCCAGCGGCATCTTCACTGGGATGTTTACCACTTGTTTGAGCAAATACGGCTGGTTCTGGAAAACCTCAAGCAGCAGGATTTTCGGCTTAACAGCCTGGGCATTGATACCTGGGGAGTTGATTTCGGTCTGATAGATAAAAGCGGGCATATTGTTGGCCTGCCCTTTTGCTATCGGGATAAAATCTTTCCCGAAGCAGCTAAAAACTATCTGCAGGAATTCTCAGGAAATGAACTTTACTACCTGACCGGTATTCAATTACTGCCTTTTAATACTCTTTTTCAGCTTTATGCCCTGCAGAAGGAAAATCCTGGCTGGTTGGAGCTGGCTGAAAAGATACTTTTTATGCCTGACCTGCTCAACTTCCTTTTAACTGGCAATAAAGTTACTGATCTGACCATTGCTTCTACCTCCCAGCTATTGTCGCCCATCAGCCGTCGGTGGTTGCCCGGGCTCCTGGAGCGGATAGGAATTCGAAGTCAGCTATTACCCGAAATAAATCAGCCAGGGCAAATTCTTGGCGGGCTCTCCTCCTGGCTGTTAGCAGAAGGGCTGCCTGAGCTGACCGTTGTTCAGGTGGCTGGCCATGATACAGCTTCTGCTGTCGCCGCCGTCCCCGCTCAGGGAGATAGCTGGGTTTATATCAGTTCTGGTACCTGGTCACTGGTCGGAGTTGAACTGGATCAACCGGTCATCAATGAGCGATCTTTCCGGGCTAATTTTACCAATGAAAGCGGCCTGGGCAATACCATTCGGTTTCTTAAGAATGTCAACGGGCTGTGGCTTCTTCAACAGTGTCGGAAAATCTGGTGCCGTCAGAAGGATTTGACTTATAAGCAGTTGACCGAAATGGCTGAAAAGGCCAGGCCCTTTGCCCTTTTTTTAGATCCTGATGATCCGCTTTTCCTGAATCCGACCAATATGGTCGAGGCACTAGCCGACTATGCCCGCCAGACTGGCCAGACTGCCCCCGAAGACCCGGGAGAAATGACGCGAGCCATTCTGGAAAACCTGGCCTTGAAATACAGACTGGTTATTGATGAACTGGAAGCTCTGACCGGCCAGAATTTCAGGGTGGTCCATATCATAGGTGGTGGCTCAAAAAATGATCTTTTGAATCAATTCACAGCTGAGGCAACTGGCAGGCTGGTTTTAGCCGGACCGGAAGAAGCTTCTTGCATCGGGAATATTCTGACCCAGGCTCTGGCTTTCGGTCAGCTTAAAAACCGTCTGGAAATCAGGGAGACCGTCAGACAATCATTTGATATAAAGGAATTCAGACCACACTCACCAGAAATATGGGAAAAAGCCCGGGCTGAGTTTAAAGCCAGGCTGGCGGAGGCTCGACAGCAGGCCGGCTCTTTACTTCCTTGACAGCAGGCAGTCAAAATTATAAGAACTATTAGGCAGGAGGGTTGAAGTAATGGATAACGCTTCAGTCGAAAAAAAATATAACGAAGCCAGGGAGATACTGGCCGAAACAGGAGTCAAGGCTGATGAGGCTTTGCAAAAGCTCGAAGCTTATCAGCTGTCCATTCACAGCTGGCAGGGGGATGATCTTAGAGGCTTTGAACAGGCCACCTCAGAGTTAAGCGGTTCGGGTTTACAGGTTACCGGTAATTATCCTGGCAGACCAAGAAATGTAGAGGAGCTCAGACAGGATCTGGAGAAGGCCCTATCTTTAATCCCCGGGCGCCATCGTCTTAATCTTCATTCTATTTACGGGGAATTTGATGGCCCTGTTGAAAGGAATGAGTATGAACCAGGCCATTTTCGGGGTTGGCTGGATTGGGCTAAAGTCCACGATTTGAAGCTCGACTTTAATGCCACCTGCTTTGCTCATCCCCGGGCAGCCAGCGGGTTGACTCTGAGTCATCCCGGAAAAGAAATCAGAAAATTCTGGGTAGAACACGTTAAGGCCTGTCGCAAGATAGCGGCCTTTTTCGGACGTGAGCTCAAATCTTGCTCTATCCACAATCTCTGGATTCCAGACGGACTGAAAGACTGGCCGTCTAACCGCTGGCTTTACCGTCGCTTACTTTTTGAGTCCCTTGAGGAAATATTTGAAACTGAATACAGTCAGACCCAACTCAAAGATTCTCTGGAGAGCAAGCTGTTTGGTTTGGGCAGTGAAGCTTACGTCGTCGGTTCTCACGAATTTTACCTGACCTATGCCCTGAAAAAGGGCAAGATGGTTTGCCTGGATCTCGGTCATTTTCATCCGACTGAATCTATAGCCGATAAGATTTCAGCCATCATGACCGGCGGTGGGGAGTTACTTCTTCACCTCAGTCGGGGTGTTAGATGGGATTCAGACCACGTCGTTCTGCTGAATGACGAACTGGAAGCCCTGAGCGAAGAAATAGTGGCTGTTCCCAATCCGGATAGAATACATCTGGCCCTGGATTATTTTGATGCCTCCATGAATCGGGTTGGAGCCTGGGTTCTGGGAGCCAGGGCGGTCATCCGGAGTTTGCTCAGGGCGCTCCTTCTGCCTAAAAAGCAGCTGGAGGAAGCTGAACTTAAAGGAGATAATCTCGGAAAGCTTTACTGGCGACAATACGCCCGGGATTTACCTTTTGGCTCAGTCTGGGACTATTATTGCTTGACGCATCAGGTTCCTCTGGAAAACCAGTGGCTGGAGAAAATCAAAGAATATGAAAAGGCTGTCCTGTGTAAAAGAAATTGAAACCTGCCCGCAGGTCCGACTGCTGAAAATAGGCCTGAACAGAGCGGCAGTCAAATAAGGGTTTAAGATTCAGTCAGAAACAGCAGGGTTTGACTGAGAGCTCCCTGGTGGATTAAACTAATCGAGCAAAGGTTAATTATTATGCTGCCTGAAGACACAAAACCGGCCAAGGCGGTTGGGGAAGAAAAAGCCGATCCCCAGGCGGTCCAGAAGGTCAAAGAACTGGTTTTATCTCTCGCCAATACTATCTCGGCTCTTAAAATTTTCCCGCCCGAGCATGCTTCTGCTATTCATTTCCGTCAGGATTTTATCTCCAAGCTAAAGACCTTTCTCGACAATTACCAGAGACTCGAACTGAGTATCAGCGAGTTTGGCTTTTATTACCAGGATAAACTGGTCTATCAGGATGAGATTTCCAGCAAAAGTCTGCCATTTTTTTTCTTTAAGGACGGCCTGCGTCTGCTGGCTTTTTACCAGGGAATGGATGACGAGGAAATAAGTGATTTCCTGGACATCATCAGAACTGAATCAGCCAAGCCGACAGATGAATCAGATGTGGTTAATGCCCTCTGGCTCAAGGATTTTCCGAATCTTCAGTACTATGCACCCGAAGAATTCATAGAAAGCCGTATCCTGGAAGAAAGAACCGAAAGCCTTTCGAAACGTGGCCTGCAAGTTATCCCTCAGGAGCTGGCCGGGAAAGTTGTGGATATTAAGGTTGACCGCCAGCAACTTTTTTCCGGACGCTTAGAATTAAGGCCCGAAGAAAAGCAGGCGATCAATGCTTTCGTCGATGAAGAAGTGCCTGAGCTACCTGAAAACTGGCAGCAGAACTTTGCCTTTGAAGCTGAGGGAGCAGAAAGCGGTACAGGCACTGGCCAGGTTGATCAGCCAGCTAATCTGGCGGTAAAATTACCGGTCTCCCTGCAGTTAACTGAAGAAGAACTTAGCCAGCTCAATCGTTTGCTTGAAAGAAATAGAAAACTATCGCCTGAAGAAGAATTTATAAATCTGATGATGGAGATTATGGCTCTTGAAGACAATGAGAAACAATTTGAGACCAACCTCAATATCCTGGAAGATTTCTATCTCGAAAATATCAAAAATGGTCATTTTAATATTCCAATTATTTTGAATCGAAAAATCAAGGAATTACGGACGCTGCTGGCCTCCAGTCCAGATGATCGCCCCAGTCAGCTGGATGCTTTTCTGGCCAGAACAGCTGATTTAAAAATTCTGGATGAAATCAGAAAACTCGTTGACAATAAGGTTCAACTAAATTATGAAGCTCTGTATGAATATCTGGTTCAGTTTGAGGAGGCAGCCGTTCCTTTCCTGGCAGAAATGTATGAAAAAGTTGAAAATCAGGCTTTCAGAAATCTGGTTAGAGGATTTTTTCAGGAAAAAATGGCAACCGACCCGGGGTTGGTTGCTTCTCAGCTGGATGAGCAAAAACCACAGTTGACCTCGGCCCTTATCGACCTGATGGAAAAACAGCCAGCTAAAAAAATCATTCCTTATTTCACTTCTTTTCTGGCCATGAGCAGCCGGGAGTTGAAGCTCAAAGCGGTGGAAGCACTGGCCTCGTTTAATGATGAGCTGGCTAACAAAATCCTGATGGCCTTCATGAATGATAAGGACCAGGAAGTCAGATTAAAAGCTACCACCAATTTGAAGTTTCTCGGCGATACTTCCCGCCTTGGTCAGCTGATGGCCGAGGTCTTCACCCCTAAATTCAGAGCCAGAAGCTTTGAAGAAAAAAAGGCTCTGTTTGAGTTTCTTGGCCGGACAAAAAGCGAGGAAGCTTTTAAGTTTCTCAAAAAGATATTTTTAAAAAAATCATGGCGTCGAAGTACGACTGAGTTGAAGATCTGTGCTGTAGCCGGTCTGGAAAAGATGGGCTCAAAAGAAGCCATTGACCTGCTGCGGCGCGGAGAACACTTCTTTAACCGCCAGGTGCGGGAAGCCTCGGCTGAAGCCCTGGTCCGGCTGGCTCTAAAAAATTCTTGAGGTCAAAATGATAGAAGAAAAGGAAAAAACGGAAGAAGAGGAAAAACAGGCTGAATCAGGTGAGACAGGCCTTCCGATTCAAAAGCTGGCTATTAATTTTCTGACCAGGTTTTATATTGTCTTTAAAATCCTTAAACTTTATGCTGAAAATAACGAGCTCATTGAAGAACAGACCACCCTTCTCATGGAAGACCTCAACCGGCTCAAAGCAGCTGAGCCTGAGGTAAAGTTCAGAATTAAGCAGGAATCAATTTTCTTTAATCAGCAGCGTCTAAAATTCTCGCTGGGTAATTACCACATTTTCAAATTTTTGCTGGAGGAATTTAGAAAACGTGAAATAGGACAATTGGAATTTTCACCTGATATCGGCCGCCAGGAGCTGACCAGAGCCCTGGCCATACTCTGCCAGAAAAGAACCGAAGCGCAGCCTTACGAGGCTATTCAGGCTGAACTGCAGGACAATCAAATCACCGGGCTGACCCTGGAAAAGATGCAGGCATCAGAAAGATTGCTCAGTCCGGAAAAAAGTTCAGCCCGGCTGTATTTTTTAAGTATTCTTCATTTGCGGGAAATTTCTGAGCGGCAAAAAGACAATGAAAAGATCAGGCTTAATACCACCAGGCGTTTGATTCAATCTATCTTTAATCACCTCATAGATAATGAATCCTTTCTGCTCGGCCTGACCAACATCAAAAATCACGATGAATATACCCTCAATCATTCGGTCAATGTCAGCCTGCTGGCCATCGCTCTGGGCCGAAGACTGGGACTCAGCCGGGTGGAACTGGTCGATCTGGGGCTGGCCGCTTTTTTCCATGATCTGGGGAAAATTGAGACACCACTCGAAATATTGAATAAACCGGGCCAACTAACCGAAGAAGAAAGAAAAATAATGGAGCTCCATCCCCACCAGGGTGCGGAAAAACTTGTCCAGCTAAAAGAGTTCAGACGGCTGCCTATTTCAGCCATCCACGTAGCCATGGAGCATCATATCAAAGAAGATCTAAGCGGTTATCCTCACTTTAAAATCAAACAAGACGTAAATCTTTACAGCCGGATCGTCAAGGTCTGTGATTTTTTTGATGCTATTACTACCAAAAGAGTCTACCGTAAAAAGGTTTTTACCCGGGCTGAAGCGCTGAGCCTGATGCTCGAGCAAGGCGGAACAGAATTCAACCCGGTTATTCTGAAGGCTTTTGTTCAGATGATGGGCATTTTCCCGGTGGGGTCAGTAGTACTGCTCAATACCGGAGAAATCGGACTGGTCACAGCTGTCAACCAGGAATTGAAATTTCTCCTCAGACCAAGAGTCAAAATCATTGTTGATGCTGCTGGAAACAAGATTGATGGCGAGCTGGTGGATTTAACAGAAATCGACCCCGAGAACAGAAAATACAAAAGAACTATTGTCAAAGAAATCAATCCGGATGAATACGGCCTTAATGTAGCTGATTATTTTCTGGCTGAGGCTGAAGCCTGAAATTGATAAGATGATTGGAATTGGAGCCAAGAATGAGTCTTCAAGCACCATTTAATCTCAAGGTAGAATATTTAAAAGAGGAAGTCATTGTTGACCATCCCCGGCCAAAATTTTTCTGGCAGGTCAAAGGCAACTACCGGGGAGACGGGCAAACTGCCTATCAGATTATCCTGTCTTCTGAACCTGAACTTGTCGAGCGCGAAATCGGCGATTTATGGGACAGCGGCCGGGT
>Ga0209508_1000417_pt1 | contig 45316 bp, 50 predicted proteins | sample AD_UKC129_MetaG_FD_184427 | JGI IMG/M metagenome (GOLD analysis project Ga0209508, IMG submission 184427) | Active sludge microbial communities of municipal wastewater-treating anaerobic digesters from Canada - AD_UKC129_MetaG (SPAdes) (version 2) | ecosystem: Engineered > Bioreactor > Anaerobic... | reverse complement strand
AGTCTACGTGCTGCCTCTGTAATAGATAATCCACCTTCTATAACCAACTTTACTGCTTCTTCCTTAAATTCCTTTGTAAATACTGCCTTTGGAATCACATCCATTTAAGACATCCCCGTTATTAGTGTATTAATTTATAAGTTTGGTGTCCATTAAATTCATCATGGGTCAAGGATACTGGGCGACAGCAATTTTGTTCTAAAAATCCTGACAGAAGCAAAGGAGCATTATGAACGTAAATTAGCGCTTAAGAATAAGGGGCACACTATAGAAAATGTAGCTGCAAAAGTCGCAGCCCTTTATAAAATTGACCCGCAGGGTAAATGTTGAGGCCCGAAGCCTTTTATGTCATATTGCCGTCCATGATATGAACGCCACAGTAACGGAAGTGGCAAGACTTGTCGGCATGACGCCCTCTGCCATCAGTTATGCGGTAACGAGGGGGAAGAAGATAGTGGAAGAGACGGGATTGCAGATAATGGAGGAGTTATTGAATAATTGAAGGACGTCCCCTTGTCCACATCCAAAAGTCTTGATTCACTCCATCGACTAAAATTTTTAAGGCATCTTTTGTTTTTTGCGGTTGCTGAATGTATATGGCTTCGTAACTGCCAATGAGTTCATTCCCGCACTTCCCCTACTCTCGATACAACACATTCTCTCCTGATCTTGATCCGTCGATGAATTCGATGGTTTTACTGTCTTTAATTCGCCCCGTTACAATGGCTCCTTTGCTCTGATAGTAGTCCATCCGTCCATTAAATTTATTTCCATTGAGAGTTGCGGTGAAGAACGGAAGGCGCTCTCCGTAGTCCCGTTTCAGTGCTTCGTCGTCGTAAACGAAGGTCGCTATGAGCTGCGCCCCCTTTTTAATGAATTCTATATGGAATTTATTTTGTCCTTTAAACCGCCAGATACCGCTTACGTCAATATCGTTCTGCGCCCGGACAGACTGCACCATAAACATTGGAATCGAAATGAGCAAAAACATTGCCGTCAACAAAGGTACCTTCCAAGAGATCCCGTTTCTCATATTATCCTCCTCATTTATTGTCATAGATCATAAAAACACAGGTAGCCTACGGGCACTTCGACAGGTTGCCGCAGCTTACATTGGATCCCAGGGTGCAACCTTTCTTATAGTATGTGCATGCCTTTGGCCGATCTCCTCGTCTTTCCAGTACTATGCCCATATTATTATATCTGGCAGCGATATCGGTATTCGGGTTCACTTCCAGAGATTTCTGCATGTATTTAAGCGCATCATCCAGGTTGGACTGGTTCATGTACGCTTCGCCAATATTGTAGTACACCTGGTCAATTCGAGGGTGCTCCGGGAACAGCTCAACGGCCTTCTTCCAATGCTGAATAGCCTCGTTATATTCGCCCGGCCCTTTCCTGTAAAGGATGACACCTATGTTTACCTCCTGCTCGAAGTCATCCCAGCGTCTCTTCTGCAGGTTTAGTTCCGCAACCTTCTGTCTCACTGCCTGGGCATCTTTCACATCAGGGGCGGCAATGAGATACTTTTCGAGGCTGCTCTTTGCCTCATCCCATTTGAATTGTTTCTCTTGCGCAACAGATAGATTAAAGTACGGTTCCGGAAGCCATGGGGCCAATATCGAAGCCTTTTTGAAATGCTCTTCTGCTTCTTTGTAGTCCTTTGGTTGCCTCGCAAGTTTGAATGCTGCCTTGCCGTTTGTCATCTCTGTCAGAACTTCCCGAGGTACAACCGGTGGAGGGGTAAGGGAGCGAGCGAGCTTCACTATAACCTCTACGTCGTCTTGATAGACAGCCCCTGCCTTTGCGACCTTTTGAAGCTTGGCATCGAAGTCCTGGCGCACGGAAGCGCCGCCGGTCTTGCGCAATATGGCAACTCGCTCGGGTTTCCCCCTTTTTTCCGCAATCATAGCTGGTGTATCCCCGTTATTATTCCGGATATTTACATCGGCCCCCTTATTAATAAGCAATGCCGCCAACTTGTTGGTAGAACTGTATCCTACGGCGAAGCTGTGTAGCGGGGTATCTCCAGTGTTGTTACGGGCATTAATATCAGCTCCATTTTCAATTAGCAACTTTATCAGTTCCTCGTTATTACCTCTTCCTGCCGCACCTTTGTCCCCATACTCGGCTGCTACATGCAACGGAGTATTCTGAGTCATGTCCCGGGCACTTACGTTGGCGCCTTTCTGTATGAGCAGCGCAGCTGCATCGGCCATGCCTTGACCGGCTGCTCTGTGCAACGGGGTTTGTTTATATTCGGTCAGGGCATTCACATCTGCCTCTCCTTTTTCAATCAGCAGTTTAACTATATCCGCGGTGCCGGATTCAGCTGCCATATGTAGCGGTGTGTACTTGAAGTGATCACGGGCGTCTATGTTTGCGCCCCTATCAATAAGCAGTCTCACCAAATCAATATTGCCCCACGCGGCAGCAAAATGCAGCGGAGTCCGCTTGTACTCGCCAAGGACATTGACGTTTACGCCTTGGTCCAATAGTTGCCTGACTTTGGTAACATCTTTTGCCAGTATCGCGTCATGTATTTCTCCGGTAAACACCGGAGCTGCTGTTGCGACTATCAGAACAAAGATTAATAAGCCGGTAAGAGGCATCTTCTTCATAATCTTCTCGTTCACGTAAAATCCTTAAGGTGTTTTTTTGTTTTTTGTAGTTGCCGGGACAAGACCGGCCCTATAATTTCGCAACTCCTGAAGGAACATGTCGATAAACTTGTCCTCCGGCTGCAACCCTCGCGCTGATTCAAGCATGACTTCCGCTACGGCAAGATCACCGTATCTGTTTATAGATACAAGGCTGTTAGCAACCAGCCTGTATGCATCTCTCCGCGCAGGGTAGGTACCCTTCAATGCCAAATCCATTTTAGCAAGGGACTCCACGAACTTGGTATTATTGTTTTCCGGATCGAGTTTCCGTGCCTCTGTAATATAATCTTTTGCCTTTTCCATATCGCCCATCATCATGGCGGCATAGCTCTGTAAAGTAAAGTATGTGGCGCGGGCTTGGTCGTTCTTTTCCTGTTCCTTTTTCAGCCTGGCCTTGTAGATGTCCTGCGCCAGAAGCAGACCGTTCCTGACCAGCGGGTCTTTCGGGCGTTCTTTCTGTGCCTTTTTGAAGTACTCAACGGCTATGGCGGCAGAGGCGGCGTCAAAACTCATAAGAGTCTCGAACCCCTTGTTGTAGTTGGCATTTTCAAAGGTCTTCGGATCGATCTGTGCCGGGAAGACCCGTTCCTTTCCTTTTGTAATATTGGGATCCACGGAGATAGGTTTGTCAGGGTCAAGACCAAGGCACCTGATATCGACCACGGACGCACCCAGATTTCCCCACTCGCATTCGGCCTTTTGCGGATGATCCGCCCTTGCGGAGGTTGTTATATCCTTCAATCCGAGGCTGCCCGTGCCCGTGTCACCGATGTCCTTCAGGCCCAGGGCTCCGGCTTCGGCACCCTTAAGCCCCAACTCGCCCTCCGCGATGTCCTTCATGCTCCTTAGGGCCTCCTGCTTGTTTCGTTCAAACTGTTCCTGTCTGAGCTTAGCTGCCTCTTCCTCTCTCCTTCTCTGTTCCTCCAACTCCTGTTGTCGCTGCCTTTCGGCTTCGAGGCGTCGTCTTTCCTCTTCGATTTGGCGCTGACGCTCGGCTTCATAATCATAGCTTGGAACACCTGTACCTCGCTGGACACCTCCCCATTTGGGTCCGGGAGTGCAGCTTGGTCCCCGTGACGAGTAGGTTCCACCGCAGCTCTCGCACCATTGTTTATAGGCGCGTGCCCAACTCCCACCGAAGCCTCTTGGTGGATTATTGCAATCAAGGCCAATTGATATTGGAGGCATAATCAACAGAAGGGTTAAAAGAAAAAATATTAAGGGGGGACAAATTCTGGCAGTAAGATTTTTGTGATTTATATCCATGGGACCTTCCTCGCCTGCATCCATAATCCTATCATATTATTTGACAATATATTTGTCAATCAGACATTCGCATAATTCCAGCTTGTCGTCTTTTTGTGTCTTCACGGTCGCTTTTTACGTTTAATCAAACAGAGGACAAGGGGGTACGTCCTTCAATATTTCAATTGACACAAAAATACCACCCTTGTTATCATAACTATCATGCCAAGACAGGCCAGACTCGATATTCCTGCATCACATTATGATTCGAGAAATAGAGAGAAGGAATGTCTTCATGGATTACAGAGAGTCGTAGCCCTTTATAATATCGACCCTGTGGCATGAACTTGTCGGCATGACGCCCTCTGCCATCAGTTATGCGGTAACGAGGGGGAAGAAGATAGTGGAAGAGACGGGATTGCAGATAATGGAGGAGTTATTGAATAATTGAAGGACGTCCCTTTGAATAAACAAGGGGTGGAGCAATCAAAGACATTACCAACAGAATAAACAAGATAAACGAGATAAACGAAATAGACCAGATAGACGGAACAGACCGAACAGACCAACAAGTGAGGCAGGCAGCATGAGTAAAGTTTCGTGTCTATTATTGGCATCAGGGGTCAGTGGTCACCTACCATCATTTGCAAATTGTTTTTTTATTTGAATTTTGAAAAACATTTATCTATTTCTGGCCACAACTCTATCCCTACTCTTTCAAAACAATCCAGCAGTTCTAAATAAGATCCTTTTCCTCCCAGAAAGTCCCAAAATTCCTCTGCAACCTTTAATTCATTATCTAAATCCAGCATCCCTTTTAGCGTCCATCTTTCATAGGGTTTAGGTTCATAAGGATTGTAAGGGATGGCAATATAAGACTTTACATTTGCATCTGGATATTTTGACAAATAGATTGCTATCCATTCCAATAATGTCCTCTTAAAATCTTTGAAATTGCTGATATTTGGCTTGGCTGTTTTTAAATCAAATAAATGAACAGCCCCATCATTACTTTTGACGCATAAATCCACTTTTACAGTCTTTAGCTTATTCATCTTGCCAGAAGTAGCAACTTTTCTTATTCTTTCAATTTCTTCTACTTTATTTGGATTTTTTCCTATCGTGAGTTCATTCATAATATGCTGAATTTCAAGCTGTGCTTGTTCAGTTATTGTATCACCTACCACAAATTGTTTTTGTGCCAGGGCAAATTTCAAACTTGCCAATGTTTCAGCTACGGGTTCAAAAATAGAAGTGCCAAAAGTGGTATTCAAAGAATGGATAAAAGAAAATAATGCCATTCTATCCCGACCAAGTAGGCGATAATGAAATGGCATATTACTTGTTTCTGGTTTATATGTTAGAAATTTATTTCTTAGACTTTCTCTAATAGTGTTTTCAACTTTCTTTATTTGTTCTTTTGTAAGAGCCATTTTTCACTTTTCCTTTAAGTGAAATATTGATTCAGAATAAGGTGTTTCCCTGTCTTTTTCTACTCGGCATAAAACAGGACGTTTAAACTCATTAACAATTTTCATTCCAGCTAATTCTGCAATCTTTGGATAAAGGTTAAATTTATCATTAGCCACTAAAAATACATCATAGTCGTCTTGAAGATACTTTTTGCAATTTATAAGCACTTCAGCTATACCTTTAATGTAAGAATTTCTTTGCTCTTCTCCTTGACCATTTGATAAAGACCCTATCTCTAATCCGTCATTTCGTTCAAATCCAAATATCTCATATGCATAGGCATGTTGTTCGTGATAATCAATAAGCCCAACATAAGGCGGACTAGAAAATATTCCTCTTATCTTTTGTCTTAGTAACATTTCTGCAAACTCTGTGTTTTTCTTTTTAATTTCCTCATAAATATTTATTGTTCTACTATCTCCAGTTAAACACAGCTGAATTGTATCTGTTCTTAATTTATCAAATTCTTTAAGACGATTTAGCGTATCTATTGTATAAAATTTTCACCATTTTTTTATAGAAAATATTGGCTTACAAATTTTTCCATGCTTTTTGCAGTAGTAGGTAGTAGTAACAGGTTCTTTTAAAGTTGCCAGATCAGCATGGGTTGTTGCTCTGCATGAACGGGCAGTTCTGCTTAAAATGATGGTTAAAACATTTTTTACATCTATGTTATTTATTTTTTTTATTTCTTCTGACAAAAAATCTATTTCTTCTCTCACAGGGTCTAAAAACCACTTATCTAAAAAGGTTTCACTTTTATCCTGTCTTATTTTAATTTGATACTTCTGTATCAACCCATCATAAATAGTAAGAAATTCTTTTTCTTTCTCTTTTGCGTATTCGTTTTCATTTACTGTCCCATTAGCAACTTTCCTTTTATATTCCGGCGAGGGAAAATACTTATTATTAAATTTTGAAAGTTCTGACAATACATGTTCTTCAAAAGTTATATTATTTTTGGTCTTCTGCAATTCTTTTAGTTTTGAATTCAATTTACGAATCGTATCTCCAATTAAAATTAAATTATGCTTTTCAACTTTTACATTGGAAATCAAAACATTGAAAGGAGAAATATCTATCCCAATGGCGTGCATTCCTAATTCGTTTGCCTGAACCAATGTTGTTCCGCTTCCACAAAATGGGTCCAATACTATATCGTCTTTATAAAAATATACCTCTTTTTTAAACTCATCCGTGTGAGAATCAAGAAAATATTCTACCAATTGAGGGATAAATTTACCTTTGTAAGGATGCAATCTATGAACATGTTTTGTTCTTTCTGCTTCTCTATATTGAGAAAAAGAAAGATGCCAATTAACATCCTCCCCTAACATATTTCGCCATTTTTTTTCCTTGGAAAAAGAATCATAATAATCTCTTAATTCTTCTATATTTATAAGAGGATTTCCATCATTTCCGTATTTTTTTATTCTCCCATACTGAATTAGATATGATATATTTGAGATGGTAATTTTACGATTTAGATATTGGGAAGCCCAGATACTTGCTTCTTTTAAATTAATCAATTTTTTATCTTCTTCTTTAAAGAATGTAAGTTGCTTCTTTGTCATTTTTCAATTCTACTCCCTAAGGGGTTTTTCTGCTTTTCCCATAACCTCGCTTTTTTTCTTTTCAACCCAGCTTTCTATATCCTTTTTTAAAAAACGCCACTGATTGGACACCTTGAAGGATGGGATATCTCCCTGCTTTGCCAGTTTATAAATAGTCCTCTCATCCATCTGGAAGAACTCGGCAACCTGCTTGACAGTCAAAACCTCTTTATCCATCTTAAGTTCTCCTCTAATTCTTCCACCTCATAAGAAAGCAAAAGACTTAAATTAAATACAATATACAACATCAAAGTGCGTTTTTCAACAGAAATAATCAAAATTATTCAAGCCTATTTCTACAACTTGAGTAGCATATCCTTAAATCTCGCTATTAGTAGAGGAGCAATCAGTCTTTGCCCCGGTGAAGAATGCAATCATAACCTTTTTGATGAGGTGAGAAGACTATGGCAAAAGTAACCAGGCCTTTGATGTCCATTGACGCCAGCGGCGCCTTTGTAGATACGATAGTCTATGCCAAATGGAAGTGGATCAAATACAGCAGGCAGTATGCCATCTCTGTAAACCCCAGGACTGATAATCAGCTTCAGATCAGGGACTATTTTACCATAGCGGTAATGGCCTGGCAGGCAGAAAATCAGGCAACCAAAGACGCCTGGAATCAGGCGGCAAGCGGGAAACCACTCTCCGGGTTCAATAACACAAGGCTAACTCTTTATCAGGAAAATCTCTCCCGACTTTCTATCTTTATGAGGTCTTTCTGGTTTTTTTTAGCACAAAAAAATATCGGTAACAGTAATAAGAGGTGTGCCAAATAAATCCCTAATAATTATTAAGTGTTATCATTCATATTCCATGCAAATCCAGTCCAGGACAGTAAATTCTCGTCTGGGGACAGTTTGGGGACAGTTTTTTTGGGGGGTTTCTGGAAGCTACCTCTAATGATTTCAATAAGTTAGATGGTGGAGGCGGCGGGAATCGAACCCGCGTCCAAGAAAGCTGAGATGCAAAGAGACTACATGCTTAGTCAGTGTTTTTATCTCGGATGAAAGAGCACCCACTGACAGGTTTTCTTACATCCAAACCTATAAAATTTCGCCTTTCTCTATAGGTGTCAAGAAAGGCTATCCTGCTTGAATCACACCATTCTAAACTTAAAGCAGGCAGAAAGTTTAGATGATGTAGCCGTCTTATGCGGCTAATGCGTACTCGTGAGAGTCTGCAGTTATATTTAGGTCTGCCTTTTTTCGGGTTGGCAGTTCCCCGGCATGCCTCTCTGACCCACACTTCCCTGTCGAAACCTATCGCCCCCATAAAAAATCCTTTTTTATCTTATTCGCATTTCCCTCTCAGCGAGTCGCTTTTCATCTCTTCTCTTTATAGCTTCCCTTTTATCGTAAAGGGTTTTGCCTTTTGCAAGACCAAGCTCTACCTTTACCTTGTTTTTCTTATTAAAATATAATGCTAAAGGCACGATTGTAAACCCCCTTTCACTTACTTTACCCAAAAGTCTGTTTATCTCCCTTTTATGCATAAGAAGCTTTCTGTCCCTTTTTGGGTCATGATTGAATATATTTCCATATGAATAGGGGCTTATATGTGCATTTATAAGGTAGAGCTCCCCATCTTTTATCTTTGCATAACTATCTTTTAGATTCCCATTACCGTCTCTTAAAGATTTTACCTCTGTTCCTGTTAATACAATCCCGGCCTCATATTTATCTTCTATATGGTAATCGTGGTATGCCTTTTTATTCGTGCATATGGTTTTCATGTTTATAATTATAGCATACTTTCAAAAAAGTGTGTTCATTTTCCTTGAATTGATTTTTTTCATATGATATTTCGTGATAATATCTGAAAAATTGAAAAACAAAGAAGATAAAACTATGTCTAATTTTTTCCTTGTTTCTGTTCCTGTAGGAAACTTAAGAAGAGAACCGAAAGAGATGGAATTTGTCTACACCCACGATGAACTGCAGGAAACACAGGTCTTATATAATGAAAAAGTGATTTTGAAAAAAAAAGAAAGGGGTTGGTGTTATATTGAAGCAGAGGAACAAAAGACCTTTGGAAAAAAAAAGACCTGGCAGGGTTATCCAGGATGGATTAGAGATGAAAATATTATATCTTTAAAAAAGGTTTTAACTGGCAAAAGTTTAATAATAAAAAGCAAGATATCTAAGGTTTTTAATGAGCCTACAGAAAAATCGCAAGTTTTATTAAATCTCCTTTTGGGTACAAGGCTATATATTTCTGACGAGATATGTGAATCAAAGGACTTCTATAAAGTTTTTTTAATCAAAGGAGAGACTGGATGGATAAAAAAAGACGATGCCTTTTTAAAACAAGAAATGTTCCATGAAAGGGATTTAAGACAACAGATCATCAACACTGCCCGATTGTTTGTTGGAACTCCTTATCTATGGGGCGGTAGAAGTATTTATACGCCTGAAATAAATATACCTACAGGTGTTGATTGTTCTGGGCTTGTTAATCTTTCTTATAGAACCGTAGATATTGATTTGCCCAGAGATGCAAAAGACCAGTGGTTGGTGTCAAAAGATATATTACCAGATGAAATAAAGATAGGGGACCTTATTTTTTTATCAGAAAAGAACAACCCCGAAAGGATTGTCCATGTAGTATTGTATGCCGGTGAAGAAAAAGTTATTGAGGCATATGAGACAAAAACTCTCGTTAGAGAGATAGAATTTTTTCAAAGATTTGGCATAAAGCTATCCCAATTAAAGGATAGCGTTGTTAAAATTGAAGACAGATTTGTATACTTTAAAAGAGTTATATAGCGATGATAATTAAAAATTTGAGTGTGAAAACCGTAATAAAACCACTAAAGGTTTTATTCTCCACATCCCTCGGCAGCAAAGAAGAGATGATGAGTGTCTTGGTAAAGATTACTCTGGACAATGGTTCATATGGATTAGGCGAATGCCCCACAAGCTTTGTTTCAAAATTAGAAACCATAGAGGCCATAAAAGAGATATTAACATATACAAAGAAACAGATTCAAAACAAACCGATAGAAGATTTTGAAGAAATTGTGCAATTTTTGAGAAGAAGATTTTTCATGTATCCTATGACAGTTTCAGGTATTGAGGTTGCTTTATTCAGGGCATACCTTAATGTTATTGGTATCGATGAATATACGTATTGGGGTGCAAGACTTAAAAATTTAGAGACAGATATAACCATACCATTTTTGACGGATTTGAATGCTATAAATTCATGGCTTAATTATGGAATTAAAAAAGGATTTAAAATATTTAAATTAAAATTAAGCGGGGATGTGATACAGGACATTCTATTACTTTCTAAGGTAAATGAAATTTTAAATGATTCTACCAGTAGCCATACTATACGTCTTGACGGTAATCAAGGTTTTACTGAAAAGACCTTTTTAAAACTCCAGGATATTATGGAAAAAAAGGGTTACATAATCCAGTGTTTTGAACAACCCCTTAAAAAAAACGATTTTTCAGGTATGAAGGTCATAAAAAAATACTCCCATATACCTATTATACTCGATGAAACTGTTTTTAGTTCCTGCGAATTGAATCGTGTTATTTCAGAAAATATCTGCGATGGAGTAAATATTAAGGTTGCTAAAAGCGGGATTTTAGAATCAAAAAGAATGATAGAAATAGCAAAAAGGCACAAATTAAAACTCATGATTGGCTGTATGACAGAAACGATGATAGGCCTGTCAGCAGGAATCTACCTTGCCTGCGGGACAGGACAATTCGATTTTGTTGACCTTGATTCAATTTATTATATAAGGCATAAAAGAAATTACGGGAATATAAACTTAGTGCCGCCATTCTTTTTTATAAATTGGGCATAATTTTTCTTTCTTGACAAAAATTTAAATCAATGCTACCCATTAAAAATAGACAGTTTAATTAATTTAGTTTAATTTTAAAAAGAGGGGGGTGAAATAAATTTTATAAAAATTAAAAGGAGGGGTATTATGCCTGACAGTGTATATAAGATAATTGAAATTGTGGGCACAAGCACAAAGTCTTGGGAAGATGCTGCCAAAACAGCTGTTGAAACTGCTTCTAAGACCTTAAAAGATTTAAGAATTGCCGAGATTGTAAAGCTCGACATGACCCTTGAAAACGGAAAAGTTACAACATACAGGGCAAGGGTAAATATATCATTTAAGTATCACGGTGAGACCTAACATTAGAAAATGATTATTTAAACAAAAAAGGGCGGGGCATGCCTGCCCTTTTTAAATCCTGTAAGGTTTAAAAATATTATAAATTTTCAAATAAACATCTCCTAAGCATAAGCCTTGCATGAAAATCCTTTGACATCATTTTTTTGTTATAAGATCCTTTGTATGGTATTTTTATAACAAGACCGATTAAAAAATAAGGAAAAAAGTAGAAGGCATAAAAGGATTTATGGTAGATGTAGATATGGATGAGGATAAGGTCTTTTTTATGCTTGGCATCATCCATAGAGATATTTCGAGTAAAGAGATGCTTATAAAATGGCTAAAAAAAGAGATGCCCCAGGTAATAACATTAGAATTATCAAATTATGGACTGACATTCAGGGAAAAGATGGCTGATTACTATAAACAAAAACTTGAAGAAAATTTGAAAAAGATAAAATTCTGTAACAATACAGGTCATGTTACAAACAAATACATAAGAGACATATATGCTTATTTAGATATTCCCTATGAATACAAGGCAGCTCAAGAATATGTAAGAGATTATGGGGGATATTTATATCTTATTGATTTGGATATATTTTCCTTAATAAAATTAAAGGATATTGATAAACTGCTGGATGTTAATAACCTTAGGTCTCTTATTGATTTAAAGAATGAAGAAAAAACAAACTCTGAGCTTATATTCGCAAGGCTTTATTTTGAAAAAGGTATAAAAACATTTGAATATACTGAAGAAATGCGAATCAGAGATATTCATATGAAGAATAAAATATCCCTTATCATGAGATGTCATAATGAGAAGAGATTTCTACATATATGCGGATGGCAGCATTTAAGCGACCCCTATAATGTTTATGAACCATTAAAGCCTATAAAGGTGTTTATATATGATTAAAATCTTTGTTTTTGATTTAGGAAATGTCATATTGCCTTTTGACCATAGAAAGATACCGGAAAAACTCCTTGCTTGGTCATCGAAAAAAGAGCTATTCAGTCCTCAAGAGATGTTTACATATTTATTTGATGTAGAGCATGGCATTATTAATTCCTACGAAGAAGGTTATATAAATTCTAAAGAATTTTTTAACATAATTTGCAAAAGATATAGCCTTGAGATGGATTTCAAAGACTTTAAAGAAATTTGGACACATATTTTTAAAGAGGACATTGAGGTAAATAAAATTATACTTAATTTAAAACAGCTGGGTTATCCGCTCTTTATTTTAAGCAATACAAATGAACTTCATTTTACCTATATCAAAGAAAATTATCCCATTGTGCATGTATTTGATGAGTGGATATTATCATACGAGGTGCATGCAAAAAAACCTAAAAAAAGGATTTTTGAAGAAATATTTAATAGAGCAGATGTTAACGGTCATGAGGTTTTCTATGTTGATGATACAGAATCATATGTTTTAAAGGCAAAAGAAATATTTGGATTCTATGGAGTTGTTTTCAAGGGTGCAGATGAATTAAAAATGCACATTAAAAAGGTTTTAGACAGGGGGAATAAAAAATAACATGCAATATCCTAATATTGATCCTGTAATTGTAAAGGTGGGACCATTTGCTATAAGATGGTATGGTCTTATGTATATCTTTGGTTTTGCCACTTCATATTTTTTAGTTTTGTATCAGATAAAAAATAAGTACGTAGACATAAGCCGTAAGTTTATCGATGACCTTTATTTTTATCTAATACTTGGTTTGATAGTCGGTGCAAGATTAGGGTATATTCTTTTTTATAATCTCGATTTCTATATTAAAAATCCCGTTGAGATTTTTGCATTCTGGCACGGTGGTATGTCCTTCCATGGAGGGTTAATAGGTGCTTTTGTTGCAGGATTCATTATTATTAAAAAGGGGAACATGGATTTTTTTAGAATAGCCGACCTCATCATACCTACGTGTCCCCTTGGATTAGCATTTGGCAGAATCGGAAACTTTATAAATGGTGAATTATATGGAAAACCATCTTCTGTTCCATGGGCTATGGTTTTTCCTGGCACAGACAATATACCCAGGCATCCGTCACAGTTATATGAGGCGTTTTTGGAAGGGATATGCCTTTTTATAATACTGTGGTTATATAAAGATAGAAAAAAATATGAAGGCGATGTGCTTGCATTGTTTATTATACTCTATGGTATATTTAGAATATTTTGTGAGTTTTTTCGTGAGCCCGATGCCCAAATCGGATTTATCTTTGGCGTGTTAACAATGGGGCAGATTCTTAGCCTTATCATGGTATGCATTGGTTTCATTCTAAAATTTTATATAAAGACATTTCGTTTTAAAAAGTAAACATTACAGTAAATATTAATTTTTTTTGAAATTTCAATCCTTGACAAATGATGGTCAGGCTTTTAAAATAAGGAAAATTTTTTTAATTTCTGGAGGCATTATGTGGGACAATTTGAGCTTAAAAGAAGTTGTGGAGTTAACAAAAGACCCATTTCCGTCTATCAGAAAATGGGTTAAAGAAAAAGGCAAAAAGGTTATAGGTAGCACTATCCCTGATGTTCCTGAAGAGGTCATCCATGCCTTTGATTTTCTCCCTGTTTCACTAATTGGGACAGATAAACCTTTAAAAAAGGCACCAAGCCGCCTCCCTGACAATGCATGTTCATTAGCAAGGAGTAATCTTGAACTTGTAATGAGCTATGAAGGTGACCTTTTTGACGGTTTTGTCTTGCCCCAGGTATGTGATACAACCCAGCACCTATCAGACATATGGAGAATTCACTTTCCCGATAAGTATACTGAATGTTTTTTGGCCCCACGCCAGGTTGATAGACCAAGTGCAAGGTATTGGACAAAGGAGGAAATTGAAAGGCTAATCTCATCTTTGAGTAACTGGACAAACAGAAAGATAACAGATGATGGCCTAAATAGTTCCATAGCTCTTTTTAACGAGAACAAAAAGTTACTGAAAGAAATCTACGATTTTAAAAAGAAAAATCCGGCTGCTTTAACCAACAAAGAATTGTTTTCCCTTATAAAATTGTCCATGCAGGTGGACAAGGAAGAATTCAACAAAAGTCTAAAAAGAATAAAAGATGGGCTAAAACCACAGAAAGGCGAAGGTTATACGGATATTGTCCTTGCAGGTATTACATGTGACCCTCCTGAGGTGTATGCACTATTTGATGAGATCAAGTTGAATATTGTAGCAGATACACTGGTTACAGGAACACGCTACATTGATGGCGTCGTAGCACAGAATGGAAATCCAGTAGATGCACTGGTAGATAGACATATGAACAGGATGTTCTTTTCGCCGATCCATGATAATGTTTACAGAAATTTTGAAGAGATAAAAACATTGTATAAAGAAAATAATGCAAAGGCAGTTATCTACATACATATTGAATTCTGTGAATCTCAGGAATATGACCTTCCTGATCTTAAAAATATGTTGAGAAAAGAAGGCATACCTTTCCATGTAATGGACACAGAGTATCAGACTCTGTCTTTATCTCACCTGAGGACAAGACTTCAGGCATTCTTTGAATCTTTGAAAGGGGGCGCTCTATGAGTGATACACAAAAAACAGAAAAACCAAAAAAGGAACTAACAAAATCTCAAATGTTATCAAAGAAGATAACAGAAGATTATATGAACGAGGCATTTCGTGCCCACGAGCTTGGCAAATTGATAGGCTATACAACGGCTATATCTCCTGTTGAAATATTCGTAGCCCACGATATAATACCCATATATCCTGAAAACCATGCTGTTGCAAATCTTACAGCAAAAAAAGGGGCCCAGCTCTGTTCTGTAACTGAAAGTTTAGGCTATACCAGTCATCTATGTGCATATGCGAGAAGTGATTTAGGTTATAGAGAAACAGGCATAACCGTTACGAGGGGCATACCAGAGCCTGACCTATTTCTTGCATGCAATGCCCAGTGTTTTACATTAACTAAATGGTTTCAGGTGCTTGCAAGAAGGGGAAATCTTCCTGTATTTGTTTTTGACACCCCTGAATACATTATGGATAAAAAGGCAAGAGAAGAGATTATCAAGTACTGTGTTATTCAGCTTAAAGAGCTAATAAGTTTTCTTGAAGAGGTTACAAAGAAGAAATTTGATTACGACAGACTGAACGAAGTTATGAAATATTCTGCAGAATCAAGTAGACTCTACAAAAAATTTCTCGATATGGCACAGTATAAACCATCACCGATTAGCATATTTGACGCATTAATTGGTATGGCAATAGCAGTCTACAGAAGGGGAACACCTGAATGTGTTGAATATTACAGGACCCTGTGTGAAGAGTTTCAGGAAAAAGCAGATAAAGGTATTGGCGTGCTTCCAAAGGATAAAGAAAAATATCGTCTTTACTGGGAAAACCTGCCGGTATGGTTCAAATTCAGTGACCATGCAAAATTGCTTGGTTCATACGGTGGTGTTATACTCACATCCCTTTATGTCCATGCATGGAGCTTTGAATTCGACCTTGACAAGGACCCCCTTGTTACTCTCGCTGAAAATTATGTTTCAAGATTTTCAAATTCCACTCTTGAAGATAGAGCTGAAATGGCAATGGACCTCTTCAAGAGGTATTCATTAAACGGTATGATTATGTTTATGAACAGGAGTTGCAAGGCAGTTTCCTTTGCCGTGCCTACATTAAAAGATGTCCTCGTAAAGAGAACAGGCATTCCAGCCCTTGTGTTTGAAAGCGATATGGGCGATCAGAGGTTTTATTCAGAGACTCAAATCCGCACAAGGATAGAGGCATATTTTGAGACCTTAGATAGACTGCAGGCTAAGGTGGCATAAAAAATGGTTTTTAAGGCTTGGCCCTGGACATAGCTCCAGGGCCTTTTATTTATGGTCATGGCCTTATCATTAACATTTAAACAGAAATACGAAAAACTTAAAAAAAATATACAGAACCTCAAAAGGGTTGTCGTTGCCTTTTCAGGTGGCGTTGACAGTTCACTGCTTTTAAAGATTTCAAGGGATGTTTTAGGCAAGCAGAATGTCGTGGCTTTTATTGGTAATTTCCCTGCCTTTCCTGAAAGAGAACTTGCCCTTGCAAAAAATCTTGTCAAAGAAATGGATTGTAAGTGCGAAATCGTTGAAACAGGGCAATTAGATGACCCGAATTTTTTAAAAAATGATTCAAATAGATGCTATTACTGTAAAAGGCATTTAATGGAGAAGGCACGGAATGTAGCAGATGCCTATAATTTTGAATATGTCATAGAAGGTTCTAATATTGACGATTTAGACGATTACAGACCGGGCATGAAGGCATGTAACGAGTTGGGTATAATAAGTCCTTTGCTTGGGGCAGGTCTGAATAAAAGGGAAATAAGGGAGCTTTCCAAGATGCTCTTGGTTCCCACATATGATAAGCCTTCTTTTTCATGCCTTGCCACAAGAATACCCCATGAAACGGTTATAAAAAAAGAAATACTAAAACTTATTGATCTTTCAGAGGAGTATATAAAAAATTTGGGCATAAAAGACGTTAGAGTAAGATACCATGGAAGCATTGCCTGTATAGAAGTAAAAGAAGATGAGATGGTAAAAATTATAGAAAACAGACAGCATATTGCAGAAACCCTGATTAGCTTCGGGTTTTTTTACATAACCCTTGATTTAAAGGGGTATCAAAGGCCAAATTAGATTATTTAAAAGAAGACTTTTAAAATTGCAATTCCAATGGATAGACCTCAAAAAAGAATTTTTATTGTATTGACTTGTAGAACAAATGATAATATAAACAGAAAACTAAATGCCAAGAAGGATTAAAGAAAAATATAATCTTATGACTTTTTCTTTGAGAAGTCCCCTTCTGTAAGGGAGGGGTAATTTACATGAAGACAAACAAAAACATCCTCGAACTTGCAATAAAAGGGTCAATCTTAATTATTTCTTTTGTGATGGCCATAATCAAGCCTGATGTGCTAAAAGGGTTTTTTACCTATAATGTATTTTTTTCTGTTAAAACCTATCATATTTTGTGGTTGCTAACGGTTTTAGTGTTATTAAAAAGATTTATCCCTTCCCTAAATAAAAAGATCAATCTCGGAAAAATTTACGGTAAAAACTACAGAGAGGCTGGAGACGATAGCCCTTCAAAAAGGGAAAGATTGCTGAAATACAAGAGGAAAATAGATAACGGTGCAATAAGGTCTGCCATATATTGGGTTCTTCTGGTGCTTACCATGTGGTTATGGAGAAAGGCTCAACTGCTAAGCGATCTATGGATATTTATAATAGTGATTTTTTTCATTTTTATGGATGAATTTTGCGCTACAATCTGGTGTCCTTTCCAGGCAATCATTGGGAACAAGTGCTGTAATACATGCAGAATCAACAATTGGGGGTATCTTATGGCATTCTCTCCCATGATATTTATAAAATCATTCTGGACATATTCAATCCTTTTCCTCTCTATTTTAGCCATTATTCAATGGGAATATCTCTACAACAAACACCCTGAAAGATTTTACGAAATATACAACGCTAATCTTATGTGCAAGAACTGTTTAAAAAAATGCAAAAAAAGGTCTTAATTTAACTTACAGCTTTAATTTTCTAAATGTTGCAGGCTTTTGCCACTATCTCAGAGATATCCATAACAGAGAGTTTATCATCCATACCTTCTGCCTTTATTGCATCCTCAAGCATAATAAGACATTTAGGGCAAGAAACAGCAATAATTTGGGCACCCATTTCATACGCCTCTCTTATTCTGCGTCTTGCAGGGCTACTCTCACTTCCCCCTAAAAGATCCATCTGAAAGTTTCCACTGCCTCCACCGCAACAAAGGGCGCCTGACCTATTTTTTTCCATTTCCATGAGTTCTATATCGGGGATTACTCTTAAAATCTCCCTTGGTGTTTCATACTCACCATTCCATCGCCCAAGGAAACAGGGATCGTGGAATACTGTTTTTTTATGAAAGGAGTCAGAAAATTTGATTCTCCCTGTTTTAAGAAGACTATTTAGGATATGCGTATAATGAAAAACATTAAAATTACCACCATATGAAGGATAATAGTTTTTGAATGCATTGAATGCATGAGGAGACAGGGTTATGATTTTTGAAACCCCCATTTTGTTGAAAGTCTTAATGTTTTTATTTGCAAGGAGTTCAAAAAGCCCTTTTTCACCAAGATTATGGGTTTCGTTGCCATCGCAGGTTTCCTCATCTCCCAGAACACCAAAGGAAACCCCTGCCTTAAGTAATATCTGGGCTAAAGCCTTTGATGATTTCTGTGCCCTAATATCATAAGAACCTGCACATCCAATATAAAGAAGATATTCATGACCATTATATCGGTCTATTTCTATTCCCTTTGTCCAGGCAATGCGGTTTGTTCTGCTTGCACCATAAGGATTTCCGTAAAGTTCGATGTTCTGCAAAAAATCCTTTACTGCCTTTGGCACCTTACCTGCCTCTACCATTTCAGCCCTTGCACTAACGACCATGTTAACTATATCCACATTAAAACGAAGGGGGCATTTAATCTCGCAGTTCTTGCATGTTGTGCATGAATAAAGGATCTCAGCAAGATGTTCTGACCAGTTTATCTGCTCGTTGAGCCATGCCCTTGTAAGCCAGAGCCTGCCTCCGCAAGAGTAACTTTCCATCCTAAAACGGGCATAAGGCGGACAGTTGTTTACATCTGTCCAGTCGACGGGAAACTTACAATAGCCACACCTAAAACACCTATGAATAATATTGCTATACTGGAAATCATTAAGGGTCATTATAACAACTCCCAATTTCCAGGGTTCATAATCCCAAGAGGGTCGATTATTGTTTTAATCTTTTTCATCAAATTCTTGGTTCCAGGATGGAGTCTATCCATAACTAATCTCTGTCCGTATATGCCAGGTTTCCAGATAACACCGCCTAACTCTATGACAAGCTCATCTGTTTCATATAGGGCCTCACGCGCCTTTTTTATTGTTTCTTCGTCTGCCCTGTTGAATGCATATGTCCAGGCAAACATCATTGAGTGGGCAAGCCCAATTATTCGTGCAGTTACAGTATAGGGTATATCATGTTTTTCCGATATCTCACGGCCTCTTATGTAGCATTGTGGATATGTATCGATGGGCATAATACCTCCTACATACTCAAATCCACCACCTTTTTTGTAATCCGATGTCTTGGATATTTGAGGCCTCTCAAGCTCTTTTGTAAATCCAAGATATCCTCCAAGATCGTTTTTTATATATTCGCCGAGGGTATCATCCCAGATGAGCTCCTGTTTGAACTCAAGCTCCTTTTCAGAGTCAGCAGCTAAATTCACTGTAATATGATGCAATCCTTTAGCAAATGGTGGGATTGCCCTACTATAAACAATGATGTCTTCTGGAATTTGTGTATGTGTAATCTTGTATATAATTTCAGGGATTAGCTCTTCGTCCTCTACCACAAAGGTTCCTGTCCCCCTTATCTTTTTTGCTGGAAATAATTTTATCGATAGTTTTGTTATAATGCCCGTTGTCCCACACCATCCAAGAAATAGCCCTATATCAGGCAGTGGATGAATGGTAAACCAACCTGACCCAAGGGCACACGAACCTATGCGTATGATATCACCAGATGGGAGAACGACTTCGAGTCCTAACACCATATCCGATGAAAATCCATAGGGATGTGCAAGGTCGCCCTGACCGTGGATTATGATATTTCCTGCTACAGTTGCAGCAGGTGGGGCACCTGGCTCTGAATGAGTAAGGTTGGGGTGGTGTTTTTTGAGATACGATATAAGCTGTCCCTGGGAGACCCCACATTCAATTACGGCATATCTTGCCCTCTCATTTACCTCTATAATACTATCCATCCGTTTAAGGTCTATTACTATGCCCCCTTTTTGGGGGATTGCCAGACCGGCGAGGGATAACCCACCACCTAAAGGGACAAGAGGTATGTTTTTATCCCTTGCAAGAAGCACAATCTTTTGTATCTCCTCTACTGTCCTTGGAGACACTACATAATCAGGTTTTTTTGGTTCTGCTGTTCCGAGGTCATAGGAGTAAATATATATTTCTTCAGGAAGATTAGAGCAGTACTCTTTATCTACTATATCACAAAGTGCATTGTATATGCTGTCCATCTTATCCACTCATCTTTATGTCATTAAAAGATATCTCCCCTATTGAAATCCTGCAAAGGTCACTCATAAATGTAGGTATTATATTACGCTCCTTTAGCTTTATGCTCAACGTATCAAAACAGGCAGGGCAATTAAAGACACAGACCTCGGCACCTGCCATCTCTATGTCTTCAATATTTTTCCTCTGTATTTCAAGTGCCCTTTTTCTGCTACCTTCTTTTTTTTGGCCTTGAATGGTTAGACCACAGCATAGGGCATTCTCATCTGAAAACTGCCTCTTTACCAATACTGCACCTATTAATTCAAAGATTCGGTTTACATATAGATGTTTGTCAGGGCAAAGGCGGGAGGAACATGGTCTCTGGTATGCAACCTTTATATTTATGGGCTTAATTAGATCCCTGAGCTTTATGAGACGGCTAAAAAGATATTCGAAAAGATGGACAGGTCTAAATGGAACAGAGATACCATAGGCATTACAGAACAAGGTATATGCGCCATAACATTCGTCATGAAAACATATCACCTCTGCTGGCTTATGTTTTGTAATTGTGGATATTACATTCGGCAACCTCTCTTTTATTAAAGAAATTTTGCCATAGTGTAGATACATTAGCTGACAGAAATAGTGGAACATCTTTCTTTCGTCTGATGATATGATCGAGAGACCATCAAATAATTTACCCTGTATCTTGTTTTTCAGTTGAGAAAAGGCACCCAAATTTATTACAGGACCGTTTATCTCATTTATCTCTGGTTCACCCCTGAAGGGAATGCCAATATTGATAGCCCTTTTGACAAGAGGCAATGGCTGTGGTGTGATGCCAAGGGCCTCTTGTCTTTCTACAATAAGATAAAAAGGATGATTGCCATAAGGGCAATATTCTTCGCAGGCATAACAGGTTACACATTCATGGAGCACAAATGAATCTTCACCACGGACTATCTTTAATATCTCATTTTTTGCAGTAGCATTGTCAATATCCATGAATTTACATTTAGTCAAACATGCCTGGGTATTGCAATGGTAACAGAGATCTTGATTGAATTTCAATTCGAACATGCTCTATCTCACTGTCTTAATAATTTTAACAATACAGGTTCTATGTTTGCAAAATAAAATTTATTATTAGCACTTTAAAAAAAAGATAGAAAAAGTATAAGAGGAATTTATTAGAAAAAATATTCCCCGCTTTTTATAAAACATCAATATGTTTGTAACTATTTTAAAATTCTATTATATCTCCATTTCCAAGATACGCTGTGTCCTTTGAACGAAACCTTGCAGTACCTTTTACAACCGGATAACCAGCTTCAATAAACTTTTTTGCTGTAACAATACCTGTGCAATGGTTACAACCCACCTTTTCAAAATCGTAATTTTTAAAAGCTATGACAAGGTCATCATATTTGGGGTCCCAATCCTCAAAAGGAGAGATGTGGAGACCACCATATACACCGTAAAGTTTTTTGAATTTAATTGTGTTGCGACCTGTAGTAGCGAACTGAATAATACTCTGGTGGCAACATCCTGTTACAGATACAAGACCTTTATCCTTTACGTTGAAGTAAAGGGATTGTTCTCCGTAGACCCTGCAAATAATTGGTATTGCAAAGGTATAGAGGGCACACCCCGGGAAAAGGGGTGTTAAGCCAGGCTTTGTTGTAATTACTTTTCCTCTATGGCCACTATCTTTAAGGTATTGTTTTCCCTCTGGATAAAACCCTTCTGGCACATAGATTGTAATATCAGGATAGTATTTTAATGTGACAGGGAGTCCCCAGAAATGGTCAAAATGCTCATGGGAAATCACAAGAAAATCTATCTCCTTTTTCATGAGCATCTTGTCAATGCCCTCTCTTTTGAAGCATTCATCCATCCAGTTATATGCCCATCCACTATCGAGAAGTATCTTTTTATGGGAACCATCCAAAAGCTCAACATCAATAAGACATGCATAACCCCCTGCATTTTCAGGATGAACTGCGTTTTCCATTTGGAATTGCCATGCCTTTTCAAGATTATTTGGCAAATACTGTTTTATGTGTTTTATGCCAGTCTCATAAGAACCCTTACCCAACTTTCCTTTTATATCTGAAAAAGGAGGCCAGTTATACTCATATTGATTTACAAGAAGTCCACCTGCACCCTTTATGTCCCCCATAAGAACCTTATTATCAAACCAGCTTGTTTCAGAGATGTTGATTATTTTTATACTTTTACACTCGCCAATATCTATCTGTTTAGGTTCAACCTTTGCAAAGTGTTTTTTACGCCATGGACTATAAGAGTAAAGACCCATCATGCCTATTGCACCTATAGCACCACCTACAACAAGGCTTTTTGCAAAATCTCTTCGAGTCATACCCTTATCTTCATTCTTTTTTTCATTATCCATATTTTTTCACCTCCTATGTATAAACCCATTTTAATTTTCCAAGTATTGGAAACAACCAGATAGCTATAAAATAGATAATAATCCCGATGACAATACCTACTATAATGCCAGCAGGGGCGAGTTTTGCTGCAGAAACTGTTGGCGCCTTTTCTTTCCTTATTAATGCCGCCTCCTCTGGCTTTGCCTTTCTCCAGCCAGGCCAGTTATCCATGAACCAATGATTTATAAGCATTATATTTATTAACCAGATTGTTGGAATCATAGGAAATTGTTCAGGTTGGGCATACCCTTTTTGTGTGCCAAGGGTGAGATGGCCTATATTATAGTAGATCCAGTATATAGCCATACCACCAAAAATAGCAATAAGTGTGCGAATCAGCCAGTTAACAGGGGCACTGTATTTTGTTGGCCAGTTGTTACAGTAAAAAGTGAGGAAAAGGGCAGGGATAAGGAAAAATACCATTGTTTCACCAACATGGAGCCAGCGCCAATCTGGAGAAAAATCCATTCTGGTGCCCCTGATGGCTGGTCCCCACCATAACTCCTGGGCAAAATGGAGAAAGAAGAAGAAACACCAGGCAATTACTATAATCCCAAAAAATGCAGAAAGTCGTCTTAATGTGTCGTGTTTTATTAATTTGAAAGGATATCTTTCCCATATGGTTTCGTAAAGCCATACAGTAATTGTGCAGCACATAATCCATGATACATGAAAGTTGCCGCTTACTGTGTTTGCAAATTTTTCCCAATAAGGAGGTGCAATAGATGCAAACCGTTGCCATGGGTAGGAGAGGATTCCCATGTGGGGGTGCATAGTGCAGAGATACACAATAGTTCCTATAAAGAACGTGACAATAAGGACAGTCCAGCCGAGCACAGGCTGTTTAAGGTTTTGCCATGGTGCATTTTCCATTGCAACAGGCCAAGAAGGGCTCAGCCATGAAGCAATTGCTGCAAACATAAGGCAGGCAAGGGATGCGTATTCAATAGCAAAAAACTCTGTGATACCAGGGAGTTTCATACTCCGGGCAGGATTAAAATAAGCCATTGAAAAGTTGCCAAGTATCCCCTCAAAGAATATCTTTATAAGTATGAGTAAAACACCTGTCATCACACAGGTCATTATAAATCCTTTCCATAAAGGGTGCCATGTTTCAAGCTGCCTTCTTCTGAAAGGCCAGAATTCAAAGATATATACCATCCAAATAAGAACAATGAGTATCCATCGAGTATACATGTAACCGAGATAAGGGGTATACATCCTGAGCCATCCCCGTCTGTCTTGGAAAATCCACCACGATATATAGAAGACAGCAAGAATTAGCAAAAGATTAACTATCTGAGGCCATGGCGCGCGCCATCTGGGAATAAGGACCCGTTCTTCCAGGTAGCCCTCACCATATCGCCTTTCAGTTTTTTCTTCCATAAGCTACCTCCATGATTTATTTTTTTTTAAAAACCTTTATTTTGCTATTCTTACCCTTTTTGTGTTATTTGAATGAATATTCTTATGGAGATACATCTTAATCACATCACCAATATCGCCTATCACATTTTCGATTATCTTTATATTATTTTTTTCTAATAACTGACTGTATTCTTCTTTTATGCCTCCGCAAATCAGAGTTTTCACCTTATTATCCTTCAAAACTTTGAGAATCTCTAATGCGTTGCAGGATGCCATCTCTATCTCTTTTATTGATATATCTTTTTTTTGCACCTTTGATACTACTATTATTTCTTTCGTATGGTTTATAAGTGGGGCAACTCTGTGATTTAGAGAGCATATTGCAAATCTCACAGAAATAAAAAGTGCAAAATTTATACCAGATACGTTTATTTAAATTTATTTATAATTTCAAATATGTTGTATAGATTAAAGACAGATGTTAAATAAAATGTTGCATATAATTGCGACATATATGCTGCAACATTTTATGCTATTAAAAAAAACTAAATAGTTTTTGGGTAGTTATTATTGTTGCATTTATGCAACATGTGTATTAAAAAGCCCGTATTTTTTCATCTTTCTCCATAGAGTAGTTCTATGTATATTGAGAATCTGGGCTGTTTTGCCTATATCCCAATCATTGCTTTCTAATATATTAAGAATTTGTTCCTTTTCATAAGAATTACTGGCTTTTATATATGAATCTTTAATATTGTTTTTGGATTCTGTTTTTTTTCTAAAATCTATTGGTAAACTTTCATATGTGATTTCATTATTATCACTTACAGCCACTCCAAATTCAATGATGTGCTTTAATTCATGAACATTTCCAGGAAAATCATGGTTGAGGAGAGCCTTCAAAACATTTGAATCTACCCTTTGAACAGTTTTGTTATATGTTTTAGAGAATATATCGAGAAAGTGTTCGATTAAAAGGGGTATATCGCTTCTTCTCTCCCTTAAGGGAGGTATTTCAAATTCTATTCCATTAAGTCTGTAATAGAGGTCTTCTCTGAACAATCTATTTTTTATTAAATCTTTCAAGTTTTTATTTGTAGTTGAAATGATTCTAACATCAACCTTTATAGGCTTTTTTGATCCAAGAGGATAAAATTCCTTTTCATCGAGTACTTGCAAGAGTTTTGCCTGCAATTCAATAGGAAGGTCACCGATTTCATCAAGTAGTATTGTTCCTCCATTTGCTTCTTGAAACCTTCCAAGTTTATCTGTTTTTGCATCAGTGAAGGCGCCTTTTTTGTAGCCAAAGAGTTCTGATTCTATAAGGCTTACCGGTAAAGCAGCACAGTTTACTTTTATAAAAGGTTTATCATGTCTATTGCTTCTATTATGAATTGCCGATGCAAAGACATCTTTTCCAACACCAGTCTCTCCAGTAATAATGACTGGAATATCTGTCTGGGATATACGTAAAAGAGTATGCATTAGATTAACCATTTTTTCATCTTTTGCAATAATATCTTCAAAGGAATAATTTTTATAGAGTTCCTTTTCTAACTGCACATAGAGTGAGTTATCAATAAAAGACTCGAATCCCCCTCTAATTTTTCCTTTAATATCGTATAACGGAGAAACTGTTATATCTACAGGTATTTCCTTGTTGTTTTTATTTAGAATGGTATTTCTAACGTGTGTGAATTTTTTCTTTTCTTTTATTGCTTTTTTAAGATAACAATTTTTATAGCAGAGTTCAGTTCTGAATATTTCATAACACCTTTGTCCCATTGCCTCGTCTTTTGTAAAACCAGTAATTTTTTCTGCCTCGCTATTAAAGAAGACTATTTCCATATCGAGATTTACTGCGAAGATACCCATTGTAATATTATTGAGTAATTCCAAATATAAAAAGACATCATCCATTTTATATCTATATCTATCAACCTTTATCAAAATACTATGCATATGTCAATTTGTTCTTGACTTTTTAATGTATCGGTGAAAAGAAATATTCATTATTAAAGAATTTTTATGATACCTCTTAATAAACTGCAACCTACAGGAATTATAAATAATCCTGATAAAGGATTACCTGAATTAATAGACAACATACTGATAAGAACTTTTTTTGAACCTATGATAAAAGATAAAATAGGTTGGGTTGGTGTTTCTTATCGTTTAGGCAAGAAAAGATCCTGGACATTTAAGATTCAAAGAGAAAAAGGCATATACTGCTTGAGTTATTTTAACACTATGAGAAAAAAGACCCCATGGATTACAGGGGTTTTTAATCTCCAGTATTTTCCTGAAGAGGATGAGCAAATTCTCGATATGTTTTCAATGGGTGAAAATATATTGCGAGCTGATCCTCAGTTTCATCAATTTGTTCGTAATGCCCCTGAGAATGAAGACCCCCTTGAATATGCTTTTACTATTGGTAAATTAATGTGTACTATTTCAAAAGATGAAAATACGATATTTATTTCCTTTATTGCCCCATTAAGATGGCGCACAATCCAGATTGATGGTCTTTCAGTAACTGATAAAAAAGGTGGAAATATCGAGGTATTACAACCTGGAAGTTTCGACAGAAATGTTCCTTCATTTAAAATAGGATGGAAATTTTTTGATAAAATGGCACTTACCTTTTGCTATCATCTTAAGGATTATCCAGACTATGTAATATTAAAGAAACGGTATTCCCATGGCATAGAGATTTCTAAACAAAAAACCTGCCTCCCTTCTAAAAGATATAAGATTACAGAGTATATCCTTTCAGTAGGATTCAGTATGGATAAGAAAGAAGATAAGGCAAAGAAAGAAATACGATTTGCTAATAATCATTTTCCTGTTTTTGATTTTTATCCGCTTTCAAATAAAAAAACTATAATCTGGTCTTACCAACGATTGCACCAGTCTTCTCATAGGGGAAATCCCCTTTGGTATGAGGCATATAAATGGAGCGATTCATTGAAAGAAACGTGGGAAGAATCGCATGTCCAGAGATATTACCCCTCTTTGTTTATCTTTACAGGATTTCTTGGAAGTGGAAAGACAACACTTATCAATAGTATAGCAGAATATTATTCTCTTCAACACAATAGATTTATTGCAGTTATTCAAAATGAGATAGGCACGATAGATATCGATAGTACTTTAATAGATGGTGCCCTTAACATTACTTCATTAGATGATGGGTGTGTGTGTTGTACTGTGAGAGGAGAATTAAGGACAGCAGTTCGTCAGGTTTGCACCCAGTATAATCCTGATATAATAATTCTCGAGACAACAGGTGTCGCTGATCCAAAAAATATTATAAAAGAGCTTCCCTCCCTTTCCCCCTTCGTGAAGTTTGATTCACTGATAACAGTGGTGGATGGTAAAAACTTGAAAAAAACGCTTGAAGAATATCCTGTTGCAAAGTCTCAAATTGCCCACGCTAATCTGATTATTTTGAATAAAACAGATTTATTAAACGATGAAGAAATAAAGGTTATCGAAAAAATGCTTACCCCATTGAATAATCGCGCACCTATTATAAAAAACTCCTTTAAAAAAATAAATCCTTCTGTATTTTTTTCATTTGGTGAAACTATAGAGTTTTTTCAAAAAGATAAAAAGTCAGAGCCTTTGTTAAAAGAAAACACTTCTGAATTCCATCATACAGAGTCATTAGATATTGCAAGTATAAGACTTAAAGGCAAGTTTAAAAGGCATAGTTTTATTAATTTTTTAAACCAACTGCCCAACACTGTTTATCGAGCAAAAGGAATTATCTATTTTGATGAGGATAGTAAACCTTTACTTTTACAGTATGTAAGTGGACACTACGAGCTAAGCATTTTTTCCGAGAAAAATGTAGAATCAAATTTGCTTGTATTTATTGGACAGGGTTTTAAAAAAGATGTTATAGAATACAATTTGAAGGCAATAATTATCAGTGATTAGATTCGTAGAATCTTTAAAAATAAAAAAAGGAAGATGGATATGAAATCACCTGTGAAAAAGAAAGTCAAAGTTCAATGTGCAAAATGCAGCGTAGAGCTCAGAGAAAGGGCATGCATGAAACCTGATGGCGCAACATCTCCAGGCTGTCCTACAGCATCTTATTCAAAGCTCCTTGCCAATGCAAAAAAAGAATACCTAAACCCCGATAATTATGAGTTTGCCCGTCAGGCATCCATTCAGGAAAGTGAATGTTATGCAGACAGGGACAAAAGGCCCTATGTAATGCATCCTGTAAAGCCAAGGATACTTGAGATTGCAGAGTTTGCAAAAAAGATGGGCTATAAAAGATTGGGGCTTATATTCTGTGCCGGTCTTGCAAGGGAGGCAGTGGCAATCTCTGATTATTTTGAAAAAAAGGGGTTTGAAGTGATTTCTGTTATATGTAAGGCAGGTTGTGTGCCAAAGGAAGATATTGGCCTATCCGATTTAGAAAAGGTCTTTAGGGGCAACTATGAATCCATGTGTAATCCCATCTTTCAAGCTATGGTTGCAAACAAAGAAAATGTAGATTTTAACATCCTCGTTGGTTTATGCGTTGGGCACGATTCTCTCTTTTTTAAATATGCAAAGGCACCTACAACAGTCCTTGCTGTGAAAGACCGTGTTACAGGGCATAACCCTTTAGCAGCCCTTTATTTACTTGAGGGCTATTATGCCTGGATTAAACAGGAATAGTAATATTTTTATGAAAAAATAATTATAGGCAATCAGGGCCTAAATAAAAAATAGGACCCTGATTGCACAACATTATATACTTTCAACTAAAATGCCATCTCCGGTTTCCATACCTTCCAGACATTGCCTGCCAGTTCAGGGCTTGGCTTGAGTGTTGCTCTGCCTGGCTGCCACCCAGAGGGTGTAGCTTCACCTGTGGCACGGACATGCTGGAAGGCCTTTATTTGTCTTATAAATTCCATTACATTACGACCGACAGGGGGTGTAAGGACCTCCATTGCCTGGATTACACCGTCTGGGTCAATAATAAATCTACCCCTTATATCAACGCCTGCCTCCTCATCATATACCCCATAGACCCTGCCAATCATACCGCCTGCATTGGTAAGTAGCGGGAAGGACACACCATTTGGCACTATCTTGGAGAGTTCTGTTTCCTGCCATATCTTATGGACAAAACGGCTGTCCACGCTCATGGCAAGGACCTCGACGCCAAGGGATTTGATTTCATCATATTTTACGGCAACTGCCGTAAGTTCAGTGGGTCAAACAAACGTAAAATCTCCGGGGTAAAAGCATAAAACGACCCATTTTCCTTTAAATTCAGATAGCGTGATATTTTTGAATCCACCATTTATGAATGCACTTGCCTCAAAATCTGGTGCTGGTTTTCCTACCTTTGCAATCATGGAAATCACCTCCTTTTGGTTTGTTTGATGAGATTCACCAGCTTCTGATTTCGGGACACCTATAGGTCCCCTTGATGGTTTTACACACGATTCTTGCTCACCCATAAAACACCTCCTTTTTAAAATATTATTTCATCGCCATTACCAAGATACTAAAAAATACCTGCCTTTACACCTTCAGCGATGGTTCTGCCGAGTTCGTAGCATTTTGCCAATGCCTCTTCTGTTACAGCACCTTTACATATAATGGGATTCTGCACCTTTTTGAATCTGTATCCCCTTAATATACGCTCTATATGTGTTAATGCCCCTGTGCCGTCATTGCCAGCGCTTATGACCACTGCATAAGGTTTTTTATACATGCCTTTATCGTCTTTTAATTCATCATAGGTCCTGTCAAACAGGTCTTTTATTGCCCCTGCCATATAACCAAAGTATTCAGGTGAGCATATAATAATGGCATTACAATCTCTGATATCTTCAGTTAAGGTATCATTTGCTCGCCTAAAGACTGCATTTACACCTTCCGTATCGCTCACACCTTTATAAACAGACCTTGCGAGTCTTTCTGTATTGCCTGTCTGGGAATGGTAGACAATGAGAATGTCCATATGAAAAGATTTTAACTAATCTTTATTTTTTTCTGATTCAATAATAAGTGGGCCTTCATCCCTACACCACTCCTCCATTGAACCATCATATATGGAGACTTTTTTATAGCCAAGGACCTCACTCAATACAAACCACCAAGATGAGGCATATTGACCGTTGCAACAGAGCACAATCACCTCCCTTTCCCTGTTATCTCCAATTGTTTTATAAGCAATAGACATTAGTTTCTTTTTGTCTTCAAATGCACCGTCTTTTTTAAAAACCAATGAGTAAGGGAGGTTTATTGCTTTAGGGATATGTCCTTTTCGTTTTGTTTTTGGGTCGGTCTCCAAACCAATATAAAACTTTTCAGGCCTTGTATCGATAATTACTGCAGTATCCATAACCTTAATAAGATGTTCTTTTGTTGCTACAACAGATTTATCCCATTTGCACTTCTGTCGAGCCTTTTCTTTTGTTTGCCAGCCTGTCTGGATAGGCAGGTTATGAGTTTGCCAGCTATTAAAACCACCATTTAATATGCCTAACCCTTTAATACCTGCATATTTTAAGGTCCAAGCGACTCTGGTCATATTTACACAGTCCAAATCTGTAGAAGTCTTTCCTACTATGATAACATGTTTATATTTTTGTAAACCTATAGAGCAAACTGTATCATTTAACTCATCCTCTGGTGGTAGCTGACAATCAAGGTTCTTTTCCATTGTTCGCCATGCTGTAAAGGTAAGGTTTACAGAACCTGGTATATGTCCTTCTTTATACTCTTGAACACCTCTTATATCCAAGATGATTACCGATGGATTATCCATATTCTTTTTTAACCATTCTGTAGATAAAATGGGCTCAAAATTATCCTGTCCGTAAGAGGTTATTAAAGGATAAAAAAATATAACTATAAAAAATAGTAAAAAAATGCACCTTTTCATTACCCTCACCTCCTTTTTTATGTTTTTTAGACATCCACAGTTTCAATACCAACTTTTATATATTTATGTGCCAGGTTTGTATAGAGATTTTTTGAATATTCCCAGTATTCCTTTTCTTTTTTAGACATATCACGAATCTTTTTTGCTGGATTGCCTGCCACTATGATATTATTGTCTATCCTTTGATTTCTTTTTACAACAGAGCCCTCTGCCACTGTTGAACCATCTCCTATTTCAGACTCGAGGCTAAGAATTGCACCCATACCTATCAAAACAGCATTACCTATCTTTTTTGCATGAATTATAGCGCCATGCCCGATTATAACTCCGTTGCCTATAGAACAAACATCATCTGGTGGTGCATGGATTATTACACTTTCTTCTACTGATGTCTCATCTCCTATCTCGATTCTGCCGTAATCACCGCGAATTATTGCACCATGTCCAATGTAGCAGTCTTTACCTATCTTTACATCACCAATTACAATGGCTGTTTTACTGACGTATGTTCCCTCACCTACTATTGGTATTTTTCCATCGAAACTGTAGAGCATGTTGTCTCCTACTTTTTGTTGGAACTACTTATATATTTTTCAAAATAGTCGATTATAGCCTTTTGTAGCCCTGAAGCTGCGAGGGCAGAGCAGTGAATCTTAAATTCAGGTAAACCATCTAATTCATTTACAATATCATCATCTGTTATCATCATGGCATCATCTAAATTTTTACCAATAGCCATTTCGGTCATAGCACTGGCACAGGCAATTGAGGCAGGACAACCCCTTATCTGATATTTCACATCAGAAATGTGATTATCTACAACCTTTATAAATACCCTCAAAAAATCCCCACAGTTAGGATCACCTATCTCTCCTATACCATCTGCATCTTCTATGGTGCCTGCATTTTTCGGATTTGAAAAGTGTTGAAGAACCTTTTTGCTGTAAATGTTCATAATCATACTCCCTTTAACATTGTATCATTTTTTGTTACTGTGATTAATCTTATTGCACCAGTTCTCTTTAACTGTCTAAAATTGGCTCCTTCACCGATATATTTAAGGGCCTTTTTATCATCAATAACCTCACAGCCCGATATTACATTAATCCCATAATCAAATAGAACTGTACTCATTGGTGTAGATGGGCCAAGTAATATCTTTATACTCCTTTCAGGACAGAGGTTCAAGATGTTTGTAATGGTATGGTTGATAAGTGTTGTGCTGGATATGGCAATGATATCCGAGCGGGGTAGATAGGTGTCTGCATCCTTTTCCGGATAATCACCAGGTTTTAACCTTTTTTCAATAATCCAAAGGTTCTTTGTTACCCTGCGCAACTCTTCACTGAATGGGAAGTGGCCTATAACAGAAACATTTTTACCTGCCCCTAAACGGATCAGTAGTTCCCCTGCGTTTATATCAAAACAGCGTGATTCATCAATGTCAAGTAATGAATTTATTGCGGCAAGTCCTAAGGATGCATTGGAGATGTTGTTAGAAAAGACCAGTTGTGCAAGCTCTAAGGCTGTTTTTTCTGTAAACGAAGGAGGGTTAGGGGTATCGTTGTTTTCCTGAAAACAGGATTCATACATCATGGTGGAGGCAAGTCCACAGTGTTTACTTACAACAGCGGTCCAGAAGATACCTTTTCTCACCTCTTTTACAGGTGCATCATCTTTTAAACTCTTTATGATGTCTTCCAGTATCTTCATAGACCTTTTTTAACGCATCTCGCTTCATTATAATTATATATTTTGTGTCTAATCCATTGCCCATCCCCCTATGCTTTTTATCTTCCACATCCTCCACCTGCTGAGCATGGAGGGGTTTCACATCTTTCTTGCCTGCCGCAGCAGGTTGTTCCTCCATGGGATGCTATCATGGATCCGCTTTTAGATAGATTGGCAGTAGATAACACCCTTTCCATTAGGCTGCTTCCACAACCTTTGCACTTTATATCTTCATTGCCTTTACCGACACCTATCAGGTATTCAGAGATAGACCCGCAATCTTTACACTTATATTCATATATAGGCATTGGCACCTCCTAATGGTCGCATGTATTTGCACCTGTCTGTAATGTGCCCTTTAGATATTGTTCCACTATTTCCTTTGGATATTCACCTTGTGCACCGGTTATGACCTTTACACCCTGCTGGGCAAATAGCTGCTGCGCTCGAGAACCCATGCCGCCGGCTATCACACAGTTTACGCCTTTTTCTGAAAGCCATCTTGGCAGAATGCCTGGTTCGTGAGGCGGTGGGGTTTCGAATACCTCTTTTAGGATTCTGCCTTCACCATCGGTATCGATAATGGCAAAGGCCTCACAGTGACCAAAGTGGGCACACAGTTTACCCTGATAGGTAGGGACTGCAAATCTCATAAAACCATCTCCTTTCTCCTTTAAATTATTGTAATCTTTGTCAACGGTCTTTTCGTTTGTTGCTGAGGCAGATGGGATAACCCCTTGATCTTCTTTATTGTATTCCTTTAAACTTTCACTTTTTATAATCAGTTCAACAATCTCATCAAATCTCTGGGCAGTCTTTGATTTTGAATAAAAGTATACATAAGGTGTCTCTGCATCTCCGCTTTTTACTATATCAGGGTCAAGGGGTATACTACCCAGGAATGGAACACCGTAAGCCCTTGCGAGGTTTTGTCCACCTCCAGAAGAAAAGATATCCACTTCTTTACCACAATGGGGACATATAAATCCACTCATATTCTCTATGATTCCTGCTATGGGAAGTTCAAGTTGCCTGCAGAAGGTAATACACTTCTCCACATCTATAGTTGCAACGAGCTGAGGGGTTGTAACGATTATGGCATTTGCCTTCTTTCCAAGAATCTGGGCAATTGATAAAGGCTCATCCCCTGTGCCAGGAGGACAGTCTACAACAAGGGCATCTAACTCCCCCCATGCGACATTTTGTATAAACTGTCTTATTACGTTTGCCTTAAGTGGCCCCCTCCATATCACAGCCTGTTCGTTTCCGCTCAGTAGTAGACCCATGGAGACCACCTTTATCTTGCCATAGACCTCAATGGGTATTATCTCCTCTTCGTGTACACCAACCTTTAGCTGTGTGATGCCCAGAAGCTTTGGCACACTGGGGCCATGGATGTCCACATCGAGTATGCCTGTCCTCAAACCCTTAAGTGATAGGCTAAGGGCAAGATTTACCGCAACTGTGCTCTTACCTACACCGCCTTTTCCTGATAAAACCAAATATGTTTGTTTAATTTTATCAAGTTTGTTTTGTAATAACGTATCTTCGTTCTGTCTCTCTAAACTCATACATCCTCCAGAATTTTTTGTATTTTTTTATGGATTTCCTTTATTGCCCTGCTTGCTTCACTATCAGGGGCAAAGTCAAGGATTGTTGTCATATTTTTCTGTGCCTCTGTTATCTTCGAATCATAGGGTATTTCACCGAGATAGGTGAGTCCTTCATTCTCACAATATCTTTTTATCTCTTCAACGTAATCGGGGTTAATATCGCTTTTATTAACCACAACGGCTGCCTTGATTTTAAAATGGTTTATAAGGTCACAAATACGCTTCAAATCATGGACACCTGTGGGTGTTGGCTCTGTAACTATCAATGCAAAATTAACTCCTGTGAGAGAAGAAATTACAGGGCAGCCAATACCCGGTGGTCCATCTATAAGGATTAATCCAGTATCCCTCTTTTTTGCTTCTTCCCGAGCCTCGTTTCTTACTTCAGCTACGAGTTTCCCTGAATTTTCTTCCCCTGGAAGTAACTCAGCAAAGACAAAAGATTCATTTAAAGGTGTCCTGCAAATATAGCAATAGCCTGCAAGTTGTGGCGTAAAATCAATTGCCTTTGCAGGGCAGAGATAATAGCAGGCGCCACATCCTTCACAGGATACTGGATCTACAACGAACTTTTCAGAGATTGCATCATACCTGCATACATCCCTGCATACATCACATTGGATACAACGGTCAAGGTTTATTCTGGCCTTTTTCCCGCCGATAAATTCTTTCTGGGATACCACCTCTTCAGGGGTAATTATAATATGGAGATTGGCTGCATCCACATCACAATCAGCTATTACTTTATCCTTGAAAAGAGATGTCAGGGCAGCAGCAATGGAAGTTTTTCCTGTGCCTCCTTTCCCGCTTACAATAACCATTTCTTTTATGTCTGTCATAGTATCACCTGAATTGTTTTATCTCCAGCAGTTTTTTAATATTAATCGCAAGCTCCATGAAGTTATCTATGTATTGGGGAAGCCTTTCTATAATGATATTACCCTCTGAATATTGACGGGCAATGTTTTTGTCTTCAGGGATAGTGGCAAGTATGGGAAGCCTGTTTTTCGACAGATAGTCCATAAGGGGTTTAAATTCTCCATTTTCTCTGTTTATAACGACCCCGATTGGCTTATTGAGTGTTTGAGCAACAGAGACAGCAATTTTTAGGTCGTGAAGGGCAAAGGGCGTTGGTTCTGTAACCATCACCACACAATCAGCATCAACAATGGTCTTAACCACAGGGCAGGATGTGCCAGGAGGTGCATCAATAATCTGAATATATCCTTCTTTGTAATTATGTTTTACTTGCTGTATAAGGGGGCCTGCCATTGGCTCTCCCACATTGAGGATCCCATGGACGAAATCGATATTCAGAAACGCCTTTCTCTGTTCAACAGAACCAATCACTCTTTTACCTTCTTTGATAGCACCTGTGGGGCAAATACGTGCACACAGACCGCAGCCATGACAGAGTTCTGGAAAGATGAGTACATCCTTTAAAATAAGCACGAGGGCATTGAACTGACAATGGGAAACACATTCACCGCAGGCAGTGCATTTATCTTTATCTATAACAGGCATCATCACCTGTGCAGGGGTCATTTCTTCAATATGAGGTTTCAAGAAAATGTGACCATTCGGCTCCTCCACATCGCAGTCGAGATACTGCACCTGCTGCTTTGAATAGGCGAGAAAGTAGGCAAGATTTACTGCCACAGTCGTTTTACCCGTGCCCCCTTTTCCACTTGCAAATGCGATTCTCATGTCATCCATTTTATCACGCCCTAACCATTGGGGTTGAGCAATTAGGACATTTCTGTTCATAACATGGAATGCCCTGCTGATGGGGTGTTCGTGTTCCGCACTGAGGGCATACACATTCACCGCCTGGTCCTAAGCCTCTACCGCCCATTCTGCCTCTTCCTCCACTTCCTGCTAAACGACGACCCATGCCTGCTTTTTGTCCTTGAGCTCCCTGGCCTCTTCCTCCCATTCTTTGTGCCATTTTTTTCTCCTTTCATCGTGATAATGCGGGCAAGGAAGGGGTATCAACCCTGCCCGCATCTGATTTTATGTTTCTTCTGCAAGTTTAGCAAGACGATCCTTTATCTGTTTCAGCGCATTTTCTAAATCTTCTGCTTCTCTTTTGAGCAGGTCAATCTCCATTTCTTTGGTCATCTGCTGTGGGTTATATCCTTGGGGCTGTCCATAAAAAGGCTGTTGTCCATACATATACGGGTTCATCCTTGCCCAGAATGGTAGCCCTGTGGCATAAAACCAGTGTCTGTAGCCTCTTCCTCTACCTGCAAATCCCCAGTATCTCGGGAAAAATCTTCTACCAGGAACTGGATTCATATAACCTGGCACACCAAAGCCTGCACAATAACCTGCTGCTCTGCCTGTTTTTGGACCCATTCCCATAGGCCCTGTTCCATCTCCTCTTGGCATAAAAAACACCTCCTTTCTTTTTACCAGTGCCCGCCTACATCGGGACCGGTTAATTTAAAAAGTTTTCCCTGTTTATAAGCCTCAATTGCCTGCGCAACGGTCATATTAGAGGCTGTATATACTTCTATCCCTGCTGACTGAAGAACACGGTAAGCGTTTGGTCCCAGATGGCCGCTTATAACTACCTGTGCACCGGAATTGACAATGTTCTGTGCACTTTGAATACCTGCACCCTGGGCAGCGCCCATATTTAACGCATTATCAATCACAGTATGGGTTTTTGTTTCAGTATCGTAAATGACAAATTTTCTGCTTCTTCCGAAACGCTCATCTACCATGCCCTCCATTGTTCCATCCACACTTGTTATGGCAATCTTCATGTTCCCTCCTTTTTCTACTATTGGTTGCATACCACCCTTAGATAATCCGGGTTTTTCCTTCCATCCATGCCTGCACATGTGGCGCCAACCACAGGGCGGTATATATCTTTCTTCAATTGTAACATTACCGCCTTCAATCCTTAATGCCTTGCCATTGATTATGGCATGGGCAATCTTCTCATGGGCAGACAAAAGCAAACGGTGAAATGTTGGCTGTGAGACATTCATCTTTTTTGCCGCCTCTTCCTGCGATTCACCTAAGAGGTCTTTTAAACGTATGGCCTCAAGCTCATCATGTTGAAGCACAACCTCTTCAAGCTCTCCCATTCTGATACCTGCAGGTTTGAAGTAGGTAACCTGGGGCAAAAATCCTATGTTTCTTCTGCATCGTGGTCTTGGCATATACTTATGACCTTTTTTATAAATATCAATATGTTATAATTCATGATATGAATATATATTCAAAATTATAAATTGTCAAGGTCTTTTAAAAAATTTTTTTAAAGATGGTCAATTTAATAGTTTTATAGGGTTCAACTTACTGTATTGGCCTTGTACTATTTTCTCTGTCTTTCAATCTCTGATTCGTCTATTTTTGACCTTACCAAAACCGAATGGCAATCATTATCTTCGCTAATATATTTTTATGCTAAACCTCTATAGTGTGCCCCACCTTAATATCAATGAAATTTTCCCTATATGACTCCTTAAAAATTATCGTAGCCGCTTCACCTGTGCAATGAGCAGGCCCTATGTATTGCACGCCTAATTCCCTTAATTTATTGTTTATCTCTTTGATTTTTCTAATAGACTCATCTATTAGGTGAAAACCACCCATCACAAGATGGATTTTGCCATTTTTGTGGTTCATGACATGCTCCACTATTTTGATTATGCCGGGATGGGCGCATCCTGTTATTATTGTTAAACCTTTTTCTGTCTCCAGCACTAAGGCTTGCTCAGCGATATAATACGGACCGCACATTCCTTTTATCTGGCCTGTTGTGTATATGTTATTGGCGATTTGAGTAAAAGAATTCACTTCTATTATGTTACACCGGTAAGATCTTGCTTTATCTCTGAATGCCCTGCTTAAGCCAAAACATATATATAAATCAAGTCCTGGTCTTTCCTGAAGGAGGCCCCATAGCCCACCTGTATGGTCAAAATGGTCATGAGAAATAACAACCGTTTTTATGCTATCCACATTTACATCCATGCGAACCATATTGTTAAAAAGGTAGCTTGATTTCTCACCAGTATCAAAAAGGATTGTGTCTTCAATGAGATAGGAAACTCCCCATCCATGAAAAAAGGTGTTGTTTATTCTTTTGTTGTCAAAAAGTATCTTAATCTTCATAACAGTTTAATCTTTTATATTTTTTCTTCTTATCAGCGTGTCTTTGTCGCTGATAGGTTTAACATATTTTTTCTGGCTTTCATAGACAGAAATATCGTTGAGATCGATAAAAAGTTTTTTATTTTGGATAATTCTTCTCTTCCGAGAGGTTCAATGCTGCATGGCCTCAAGGGGGTATTGATTTGAATTTCATCGGGTTGAATCTGCCTTACTATACCTTCAATGTCTCTGGCATATTGCAGATTTTCTTTTATAAACATATATCAGTGGAAAAAGGCCTTCAAGCATGGTGAGAGACCTTTTTGAGTGGAAAATAACCCGGGATAGACCCGAGGATAAAAAAGCTGGAAGAAGATAATCGAATGCCCTTGCCAAAAAGACACAGTAGTTGATGGTGCTAAAAATTTGTCTAAAACATTACATACCCTTGATGGTCCAGCCCGACGCTACAAATTAGATGGAGCTGAAAGTGAGATCGGGTTTATCGGTGCGCTCAGCAACCATTTCTGTGAAACATGCAACAGGCTTAGCCTTACCTCGTGTGGCCATTTGCGGGGATGCCTTTTCTCCGATGAGGAAGCTTACCTGAAAACTCCTTTACAGACAGGGGGGCTAAGACATCCTGCTTGGTTTCATCGAAATCACTATCCGTAACAAGCCAAAAAAACACGGAATATGTATATGGGAACCCCGAAAGTGCGTGCGTCCCATGTATAAAATCGGAGGCTAAAAACATAGTTTCCTCCGAAACGGCAACATTAGTTTTCCAGAGTTGTTCTTTGTGAATCAAGAAATGATAATACTCAAATTACCGTTCTTTCCACTGAGGTTCTCTTTTTTCCAGGAAGGCGTTGATGCCTTCTTTTGCATCTTCAGTTGTGCAGAGACGAGCAAGATTGTCTGTCATATATTCGAGGGCCTTGTAATAGTCTATATCCTGGGCTGTGTGAAATGCTTTTTTTGCCATCTGAACCGCAAGAGGACTCTTTTTTGCCAGCATAGCAGCCCATTCACGGGCCTTTTGATCCAGCTCATCCCGCGCCACTACCTTGTTCACAAGTCCAATCTCCAAAGCCCTTGAGGCCTCTATGGTATCACCAAACAACAAAAGCTCAAGAGTGCGTTTCCTTCCTATAGAACGGACAACTGGCACAGCCGGGCCTATACAATTGAGACCTACATTGATTGCTGTCAGACCAAACCTTGCATCATAAGACACAATTGCTAAGTCAGATGCAGCCACCAACCCTGTTCCAATTGCAACAGCCACACCATGAACTTGTGCAATAACAGGTTTGCTAATTTTACATATTGTTGCAAGGCTTTTACCCATATGCCCTATCCAATCTCTATATTCTAATGCTGTCTTTCCTGGAAATTCGCCTACATCAATACCCACACAAAAGGCTTTGCCAGCACCTTTTAAAAGGATTACTCTGACACTTTTGTCTTTGTCAAATTCCCATAATGCATTATCCAATTCCCCTGCCATAGCTGTATTAAAGGCATTCAACTGCTTAGGTCGATTTAATATAATTTCACCAACATGATCATCACCGATGTTTAAATAATATATTCATATTCCATGTCCCGCTCCTTTTTAATTTGTTTTATTATTATAATATATTTTTAAGCTGTAAAAATCTATCGATAAAAACAGATCATTCAATAGCCTTCATCTTTTTCAAAATTTTTTGACTTCCTCATTTTTAAACCCTTTTCAGACATATTGTGTCATTTTATTTCTCCAGAGACTTTTCTTTTTCGAATACTTCTTTTAGGAGTTTTTTTGAGATGTTATCCTCTTTTTAACATCACTTATTAAAAAAATAGTTGACATATTTTTAAGTATATGTTAGTTTCATCTAACTAATAAAGATTTTACTAACAGCATAGGGGTGTTAGACAATTATGTCTTTTGAGAAGGATAAACCATTGAGCTCAAACATGGAGGATTACCTTGAGACAATTGCAACATTAAAAAAAGAAATAGGTGTTGCAAGGGTAAAAGATATAGGTAGACTGCTCAATGTTAAAAACCCCAGTGTTAACGCTGCATTAAATGTACTTTCTGATTTAGGGCTTGTTTTTCATGAAAGATATGGCTATGTGGACCTTACTGACAAAGGTGAGGAATTAGCCCAGAACATCAAAAAGAGACACGATATAATGGTAAGATTTCTTACAACTATTTTAAAGATTGACCCTAAAACTGCAGAAGAAGATGCATGCAGAATGGAGCATGCCATGAGTGATGAGACCTTTGAAAAATTCACAAAATTTATGGAATTCGTGGAGACCTGCCCCAAAAAGGAAAGGCCTATCTGGTTACAGAATTTTGACTTTTATATAAAAACAGGTAAACGGCAAAATTGCACAAAAAGAGAGGATAAATAAAATTTTTTTGGAGATAATGTTAGACATTTCTAACATAGATAGAATCTCAAAACTTAAAAGCTAAAACTTTATAAGAAAAGGAGAAAAGATATGGAAGATAAAAATAACAAAGGGGAATTTACTCTTGAAGGTTTAAAGCCCGGTGAAAAAGGCAAAGTTATCAAAGTAGAAGGGGATAAGAATCTGAAAAGAAGACTTTTAGACATGGGGGTTGTTCCAGGAGTTGAGATTAAGTTAGAGAAAGTTGCCCCATTGGGAGATCCTATCGATATTTTAGTAAAAGGTTATCATCTTTCCTTGAGGAAAAAAGAAGCGAGAATCATTTTATTAGAAAGGGTTTAGCATTTATGACACCGCTAAATATGGCACGAGAGGGTGAAAAAGTAAGGGTTTTAAAGATTTCAGGAGGAAGAGGTTTTGTTCAGCACCTTACAGAAATGGGACTCTACCCTGGGGTAGTGATAGAGGTTATATCTGATGGCCGTAGAGGACCTTTTATAATCGGTGTTGGAGGGTTACGACTTGGTATTGGATTTGGTATGGCGAAAAGCATTTTTGTTGAACAATTAGGCTAAGAGCAAAATTTTTTTATTATAAATGTTAGGGCTATCTAACATCATTAGATAAATAAAACATAAAGGAGGTATGGATGAAGGAAAAAAAATTAAAGATTGCACTTACCGGAAATCCCAACTCAGGAAAAAGCACGGTTTTTAACCGTCTAACCGGTGGTTACGCCCATGTGGGAAATTGGCCAGGAGTGACAGTGGAAAAGAAGGAAGGAAAATTTCAATTTCGCGATTGCGAGGTAACAGTGGTTGATTTGCCAGGCATATATAGCCTCTCTTCTCATTCTATCGATGAGCAGATTGCAAGGGATTTTATCATGAAAGAAAAACCGGATAAGATCGTTGTTATTGTTGATGCTTCAAATTTAGAGAGAAACCTCTATCTATTTACCCAACTTCTCGAATCAGGGGCAAATGTCATACTCAATCTAAACATGATGGATATTGTGAAGAATAAAGGAATCGTAATCGATACGAAAATACTCTTTGAGATCTTTGGGGTCCCTATCGTAGAGACTGTGGCAAGCAAGGGCGAAGGAATTGAGGAATTAAAAGAGGCGATTGTAAATGAATCAAAGAAAACAAAGGGGTCTTTTAGGATTGATTATGGAGATGATATCGAGTTGGAGATAGGCCGCATTGAGAGAATAATAAATCTAACAGGTTACCCACCAAGGTGGTTGGCCATCAGGCTTCTTGAGGGAGACAGGGAAATCTTAGAGATGACAAAAAAAGAAGGAAAAAACGTAGAATCCCAGGTCCTTAATAGTAAAAAGAGGCTTGAAGAACATCTGAATCACGAACTTGAGACAGCCCTGGTAGAAAAACGATATGCCTTTCTGTCCGGTCTTATAAAGGAATCAATCAGTAAAAAATACGACCTCTTAGAACAGCTTGAAATCTCAGACAGAATCGATCGAATTTTACTAAATCGATATCTTGGAATCCCTATCTTTTTAGGGATGATGTGGCTTCTCTTTCAATTTGTTTTTACTTTAGGCAACCCCATCTCCGATGGAATCAAAATATTTATGGGCTGGCTGGGTGAATCCACTTCTTACGGAATCGAAAGATTTGGCGGATCGAAATGGCTATCATCACTTGTTTCTGATGGTATTATCGGTGGGGTGGGAAGTGTCCTTGTCTTTTTGCCCCCAATCTTCCTTCTTTTCTTAGCCATTGCGATTCTGGAGGCTTCAGGTTACATGGCCAGGGCTGCCTTTGTCATGGACAGATTTATGCACGCCCTGGGGCTTCATGGAAAATCGTTTATCCCCATGGTTATGGGATTTGGCTGCAATATCCCGGGCATAATGGCTACAAGGACCATGGAATCACAAAAGGATCGGATCCTCACCATCCTTGTTATCCCCCTTATGTCCTGCACTGCAAGGCTTCCCATATATACGCTCTTTGCAGGGGCCTTCTTCGCAGAGAATCAGGGGTGGGTAGTTTTCTCCATTTACCTTTTAGGAATCATACTGGCCATCATTGTTGCCAGGATATTTAAGGGCCTTTTTTTTAAAGGCGAGGTTTTTCCTTTGATTATGGAGCTTCCTCCCTATCGCATGCCAACGCTAAAAGGGGTGTTGATCCATATGTGGGAAAGGGGAAGCCTTTTTATAAAGAAGGCAGGGACAATCATCCTTGGATGCGTGGTTTTGATATGGCTACTTGCATCCTTACCTTTAGGGGTTGAATACGCCTCAAAGGAGAGTTTAATCGGACAGATTGGCTCTTTTTTTGCCCCTTTTCTCAAACCGGCTGGTTTTGGTTTCTGGCAGGCAGGGGTGGCCTTGCTCTTTGGAATTTTGGCCAAGGAAGTAGTGGTGGGAACATTTGGAACACTCTATGGTGTTAAAGAGGCCGGGTTAACCAATGTGATACAAGAAGTTTTTACTCCCCTTTCTGCATACGCCTTTATGGTCATGTCACTTATATATATTCCCTGCATTGCAGCAATTGCAACTATAAAGCGCGAGACAAACTGGAAGTGGGCCCTCTTTGCAGCTGGAAACAGCATCTTCCTTGGATGGCTTCTTGCTACAGGGATCTATCAGGTAGGAAAGATATTTTTTTAAAAATTTCAATTAAAGGAGGAAAAAAATGATTAGAAGAGGATTAATCTATTTCTGTATGTTAATTGCCATGGTTATTTATTCAACGATAGTCTTTGCTGCCCATCCCTTGATTACCGATGACACAGGCACACAGGGGAAGGGAAAATTTCAGGTTGAGGCAAATTGTGAATTTAGCTATGACAAAAATAGAGAGGAGGGGGTAAAGATAAAAGAGATAGGTTGGGAGATAGCAACGATTTTTTCCTATGGAATTTTGGACAATATTGATATTGTCCTTGGTATGCCCTATAAGTGGTTTAGAGTGGAAAAAGACAGTGAATTAGTTGCTAAGGAAAGGGGAATATCTGATTTATCGTTAGAAGTTAAATGGAGGTTTTACGAAAAAGATGGTTTTAGTTTTGCTTTAAAGCCAGGTATTACCTTCCCCACAGGAGAAGAAGAAAAAGGTCTTGGCAGCGGCAGACCATCTTTTGGCCTGACTTTTATTTCAACAAAAGAAATAGGGATGTGGGCATTTCATCTTAATGCTGGATATACGAGAAATGGATACAAGCTTAGGGAAGATAGAGAAGCAAACAGAAAAGACATATGGCATGTATCCATTGCATCGGAGTTGGAGGTAATAAAGAACCTGAAGCTTGTTTATGATATGGGGATAGAGAGAAATTCGGAAAAGGCATCAAATACACATCCTGCCTTTATTTTAGGTGGGGTCATTTATTCGGTATCAAAAAACATTGATATTGATTTTGGTGTCAAGGCTGGGCTTAATAAACCAGAAACCGATGTCGCCTTCCTTGGAGGGATAGCCTTCAGATTTTAAAGAAAATCGGCTCATCTGATCTAACAGGAATACAAAAAAGTTAAATGGCCATGATGACAAAATAGAATATAATACTCCATGGACTATGTGATCTTTGTTTTTTAACGACGAACTGGATTCTTGGGCATTTCAGCAAGAGCGAAGCGGAAGCGCAAAAGCTTTATTGTAGATTTGTGGAAGAGGGAATAAATTCAGATTCGCCTTGGAATAGGCTTCAAGGTCAGATTTTGTTAGGCGACGAGACCTTTATTGAGAGATGCAGAGAGCTGTTACAAGGTAAGGACCAGATTAAAGAAATTCCAGGAATACAACGTTATTTAAGCAGACCTGGGTTGGCGGACATATTGGCAGGGGGAATAAGAAAAGGGATATAGGGGTATTTACGTGGCTCATGTAAAATATGGTTATAAGCTGAATGAGATTTCCAAATATTTAGGGATTCATTATACTACGGTCAGCAAGGTGATCAAGAATGAAGGGCTTTCAAAACATACAAAGAAAATTTGATATTTCAAGACCTGACCCCATAGAACATACTACATTGTCTTCAACTTCTTTTTCATACACTACGTACCGGGCACCCGATGGTTTGATTCCGGCTTTCTCCCACAGAGCCATTTCTGCTACACGGGTCCCTGATCTGTCTCCACGGCTTATAAAAGGGACTTCAGTATTGGATATCCTTTTAAGCGCTTCTTTCACCTTTTTTATGCCCTTAATTCCGGCAGGATCAGAGTTAGGATCAACAATTACAAAGTCATTATACATAAGGTCAACCCTTTCTGTGCCAAATCCTTCATTTGCAAACTTCTTTTCAAAGGGTCTGGCATGGACCATCACAAGGTCCACATCCCCTTTTCTGGCAATATTTAGGTCAGTTCCTGTTCCTGCCCCTGCATGACGCACCCTTATACCGGTCTCCCTTTCAAAGGCATCCTCGCGGACATCTACAATCCTTGAATCAATGGGTCCAATGGTGCTTGCCTTTAAAATAAAC
>Ga0209508_1000416_pt1 | contig 45334 bp, 44 predicted proteins | sample AD_UKC129_MetaG_FD_184427 | JGI IMG/M metagenome (GOLD analysis project Ga0209508, IMG submission 184427) | Active sludge microbial communities of municipal wastewater-treating anaerobic digesters from Canada - AD_UKC129_MetaG (SPAdes) (version 2) | ecosystem: Engineered > Bioreactor > Anaerobic... | reverse complement strand
CCGATCCGCATCAAGCGGTAGGGAGGCGCCTAGGGTAAACTCGGTGACTGGGGCGAAGTCGTAACAAGGTAGCCGTACGGGAACGTGCGGCTGGATCACCTCCTTTAAAGAGTTTAAAAGCGCAGCTCTAATCTGCTGTTTCACTCACCTGATTGATTTCTCTTTTTCTATGTTTAGTAAGTCGTATGAATAAGAAGTGGTTGCGTTCAAATATATTGTAATTTCTTAGGTTATGTTTGATATCTCTCAGATAATCAAGTATCTTGCATTTTTGCTGGTTTTTCTTTATCATATTTCTTATGATGAAGTTAACCTTTCTTTTATGTATAATGGGTGCATATAAGCCGGGTTTAGGCATTATTTTAGGAATTCCCACTGGAATAAACCTAAACCTGGAATCAAAATCCCATGCCACAAATGTAACAATGGCTTGGGCGATACCCGATGCGTTTTATACCTCGGCTTCATATCATGCAAATTTCAGGATTCAGACTTCAGAAGAGGTTGCAGGCGATTTTAAGGCATATCTTGGCGTAGGTGCTTTACTAAGAGTCAGGTCTGATGTGAAATTTGGTGTAAAGGTGCCTCTTGGATTGAAGTTTTTCTTCAGAGATCTTCCTGTAGATATATTTGCTGATATTTCACCAGGAATTCATATAATACCGGAAACAAGTGCCTTTATCGAAGGTGCCATAGGAGTCAGGTATTACTTCGGTAATGTTGTAGTTGTTAAAGAGTAGGAGGGTTAGCCTAATTGGTAAGGCGGCGGATTTGAAATCCGCTTCCGCTGGAAAGCGGATTGGGGGTTCGAGTCCCTCACCCTCCGTAGTTGTATATTATATATATGCTATATGCCCACGTAGCTCAGGAGGTAGAGCACTTCCTTGGTAAGGAAGAGGTCACCGGTTCGAATCCGGTCGTGGGCTTTTTATATAGTGACTTGAGGTGCGTTGGAGATTTTATTTAGAGATCCAAATTGTTTGCAAGTTTCTTCTTTAAAATAATTTGGTTGTAATTTAGAGACTTCATAAAATATCCATGAAAGTTATGTATCAGTCACCATAATCTTCGATTTCAATGTTAATTTTTCCCCTTCTGTAACCTTTAAGTGGTGAAAGGAAGCCTTTTACCACATTTTTAAGCATTTCATCGAGGAAGGGTGAAAGTTCAATTGGGATGCCTTCTATGGTTATATTACATTTACCGCCGCTTAACACTTTACAATCCTTTTCGCTTGATTTGCCTTTTAAGATCCGAGAGAGCAAAGTTTTGCAATCAAACCCACATTTGTTGCAGTCGAGCTGTGGTAAAAAGGGAGGAGTTTTCTCAATGATGAAGTCGACAAAGGGACTAATATCTTTAAGTGTAAAAATCCTTCCGTTTTTATACTCTTCTCTTTCATTAATTGAGAACAGTGCATATATTAAGGGATCTTCAGGTACAGGTTCAGTTCCGATACAGTAGATTTTGGGTACACTTAAGTTCATATCCCCTTCGATCAAGAGGTAGTCCATCTCGATGAATTTTTTTATGAAGTTGAGGTGATTCTCTGAATAGTTGTAGTAAAGAAAAGCACTGTTTTTTGAGTAAGCACCAGTTATCAACGCACCTGCGCATTCCATTCTGAATGTGTCTTTTCCCTCCTTGTCATATTGAACGTCGTGATAGAAACTTTTCTTTATAGCGCCGACCTTTATCCCTCTTTCTATTAATTCTTTAATTAGTCTCTCGATAAGTGTGGTTTTCCCTGAGTTGCTTAACCCTACGACTTCAACTACTTTCATTATGATGACCCTTTAATCCCTTTATTTCAAGTATGAGATGGGGAATGAGAGGAAAGAGTACTGGAAGGTTTTCGGTAATCGCCCGTGGATTCCCAGGCAAGTTGATTATAAGGGTATTGCGGCATGAGCCTACAACAGCTCTCGAATATGCTGCCTCTGGAGTCTTCTTCATTCCCTCAAGGAGCATAACAATTTCAAGACCATAAAACCTCTTTTCAACCACTTTGAGTGTAGCTTCGGGTGTAACATCTTTTGGCGATGGTCCTGTTCCACCTGTTGATATAATTAAATCTACATCCTGTGAAATCAATTCTCTAAACGAACTCTCGATAATTTCAAGATTATCCGGGATTATCTTGTAGGTTATGTCTGAAACATTCAGATTTTTGCGGACTTGGTCCATTACAAGTGGACCTCCCCTATCCTCTCTTTCGCCTCTGAATCCACTGTCTGAGATAGTAAGGACAGCCACCTTCAAATACATTACTTTAGCTTCCTCCTGCCCAGGATCGATTCTTTCAATGTGAAGGGATCCATCAGCGTAATATCAATTCCGCGTGGTAAGCCAACCGCGATCCGCGATATGCTTACTTCCATATCACTTAATAGCTGCAAAATGTAACTTATAGTGGCGTCACCTTCTACGTCTGGACTCAACGCCATTACAATTTCCTTAATATTCTCTTTACGAATTCTATCTCTTATATCGAATATGTTTAGTTTGTCCAGACTTATGCCCCTTACTGGAGAGAGGACTCCTCCTATGACATGGTATTTCCAGCCAAGCCCTTGGACCGATTCGATTATATTCACATCCTCAGGCCTTTCGACTATGCACAGCACTCCTGAGTTTCTTCGCTCATCCGTACATATGGGGCAGATATCTGTATCCTCAGAAAATCCATGGCATATTTTGCAAAGTTTCACCCTTTCGTTAACCTCTCGTAGGGATTCTATAAGGTTCTCGAGGGTATCCCGATCCTTTAGCAGAAAATATGCAATTCTGAAGCCTGACCTTTCTCCTATCCCAGGCAATTTCTTCAGATTTTCGATCAACTTCTTAAGTGAGGAAGGGACCCAGCTCATTTATAGGCACGTCTTTCATTAATTCTTGCATTTTTTTCTGGGAAGCCTCTTGCATCAACTCAAAGGCTTCATTCAAACATGCGATTACTGACTTTTCAAGTTTGGATTTGTCTTTTAATAAGTTTGTATCGTTGATTGCGAAGCTAGTAATTTTGAAGAGACCGTTGATGGACACTTTGATTCCATCCTTTTCTACATCTAATTGTAGTTTCTGAATTTCTTTTTTTGCCTTATTCATAGTCCCCTGAAGTTTTTGAGCTTCTTTTAACATCTTAAAAAGGTCCATCCCCATCCTCCTTTAGTTTAAGTTTTTCTATCATGTATTGACGAATGTCTTTGGAATTAGATTCTCCATTAGCGGTGTTGCTCTCAAGTTGTGATGCCTCAGAGAGTCCCCGGGCTATTTTTTGAGAGCCATTGTTATTATTTAATTGAGGTGTTGAGGAATTTATAAAGTTCACGGTAGGCAGGAGTTCTAACTCCGATTCAATCTTGGAAAGACGCAAAAGATGAAAATCTACAAAGATTTTTGGGTTTGAAAGTCCTTTTAAATCAAGCTCCATATCCTTTAAAACCCTTAAAAGGAATAGGATTTGGTATTCAGTAAATTTAGATGCCAATGGAGAGAATAGATTATTTTCAATCCTGTAATGTGCTTTTAGAAGGGACTCTGCTGCTCTAACAAAACTCTTGTGAAAATCCTCGAGGCTGTATCCATAGGCGACGACTTTTTCAATGATCTCAACAATTTCTTTGCTATTTTTTTCCAGTATGAGGCTAAGGATTTCATAGTATATCTCTTGGGGTAAAATTCCCGTTAGTTCCTTGGCTTTTTCGAGGGTTATGGTACCTTGAGAGTATATATAGGCTTGCTCCAACAGTGAAATGGCATCTCTAAGTCCACCTGTTGAAGCTTCAGCAATTAGATCAAGGACGTCATCGGATTCGTAACCTATGTTTTCGAGGTTGGCAATTTTCTTCAAACGTTCAATGATGTGATGTTTCTCAAGAGGCCTAAGGTCAAATCTCAGGGTTCTTGATTTTACTGTGTCAAGGACTTTATTTGGCTCTGTCGTTGCAAAAATGAAGACTACATTTTTAGGTGGCTCTTCAAGGGTTTTTAGGAGTGCGTTAAATGCTTCTGTTGTAAGCATATGGACCTCATCGATAATTATAACTTTATATCTTCCTTTAAGAGGTGTGAACCTCACGTTCTCTCGCAGTTCTCTTATCTGGTCTATGCCCCTGTTGGATGCTCCGTCGATCTCAAGCACATCGACATTTCTTGATTCGTCAATTTCTCTGCAATTTTCACATACACCACAAGGGTCTTCTGTGACACCTTTTTCGCAGTTTAAACCCTTTGCAAAAAGTCTTGCAAGGGTTGTTTTTCCAATACCTCTTGGGCCTGTTAACATGTATGCATTACCGATATTCAAAGTTTTTAAGGCATTTTGAAGAGTTACCACGACATGTTTTTGGTTTACTACGTCTGAGAAGGTTTTTGGACGATATTTAAGGGCGAGATTCATATATAAATTATATGCTTATACCATAGTAACTCCAACTGGAAAGAATTACAGAGGAGTATTATAATTAAGAGGTGAAAATTTTGGTTCTCGGTGATAATACGTCATTTCATACTCATCGGTGGCTAATTTCATATAGAGCAGCGGGTTTCGAGGTTAGGGCTGGAGGGATTGAAGAAGGTAAAACCCTATGTGAAAAATTTCCTTCAAAGGGTAATGGTAAGTCTAAGTATGTGCTCTCTATGCCAGAAATCAAAAAAACTGTCAATGAATTTCAACCAGATGCAATACATGCCCATATGGCAACAAATTATGGTTTGATGGCATTTCTTTCTGGGAAACCTTATGTGGTTTCTTTATGGGGTCCTGACATTATGGAGACACCCTTTAAATCCCCAATAAAGCGCAGCATAGTAAGCAAGGTGCTTCGGAATGCATTGTTGATTCACACGGACTCTCACGTAGTCAGGTGGTTATTGCAAAAGAGCTTTAAGATACCCCCCGAAAAGATTCTGGTTTTCCCGTTTGGTGTTTCGCGGACATTCCTTGATTCTAATGTAGCAAAACCCGAGAGCGTTACATACCTTGTTACCCATAGGAAGTTGGAGAGGTTGTATGGGCATGAGACGATTCTAAGGGCGGTGAAGTTGCTCAAAGATAAGGGTGTGGAATTCAAGCTCTTTGTTGCCTCCTTTGGCTCTGAATCTGACAATTTAAGGGATCTTGCACGAAGACTTGGTATCTTGGATCGGGTCGTTTTTACGGGGGAATTATCAGAAGATAGACTTGCTGGACTCCTTGGTCAATCACACATCTTTATTTCGGCTGCAGAGAGTGATACGACCCCAAATTCTCTCCTTGAAGCCATGGCATTAGATGTATTCCCTATAATTTCTGATCTGCCCGTTTACAGGGAGTGGATTATTGAAAATATGAATGGTTTTTACTTTAAACCGAATGATTCCAATGACCTTGCATATAAGATTGAAAAGGCGATGCAAAACAGGGAGGCTATTGGGAATGCTGTGAAACTTAACAGGCTTATAGTGGAAAATCTTGCAGATTGGGACAAGAACTTCGCTACATTCGCTAAAAAGCTTCTGCAAGTGTTAGAAAATAAAAGTTAGCGATGTAAAAATGAAGATTCTTTTTGTTGCTTACTTTTTTCCGCCCCATGCTCACGCGACTGCAGTAGAACGAACTGTAATGGTCATAAAAGGTCTCTCAGAAGAGGGTCACGAAATAGGCCTTATTACTGCCAGAAACTATACTTACTCCAGCAAGGATTATTCATTTCTTAAATATGTACCTGAAAATTTGAAAGTAGTTTCACCTTCTGCACTGGAACATTCTACGTTCTGTAAGAGCCTCTCAAATCTTCAAGGTGCATACAAAAACACATTCAGGAAGTTTATATGGCCTGATTCGAGGGTGCTTTGGCTCTTGAATGCAATACCTGCCTCTTCACATTTTACAAAAGTTTTTAAACCTGATGTTGTGGTTTCAGTTGCGCCACCTTATACGGATCTACTCCTTGGGTACCTTTTGAGTCGAAGATTAAAGGTACCTCATGTTGTTGACTTTCTGGACCCGTGGAGCGATGATCTGTACGACATGTATCCGTTGTGGTGGCAAAAGGAGCTTACTGCTTCAGCGGAGAAAGAGATTTTGAAGAGGGTAAAGGGTGTGATTGTTGCAACCTATCCAATGAAATGGAGATTGATTGAAAAGTATCCATTTCTAAAACCTGAGATGGTCGAAAATATTACCTTTGGGATCAAGGAAGATCTTGCTAACCGCATTGAAAGCCCTGATTATTCTAAACCTTTTGCTATTCTATATCTTGGGACTTTACAGGGTGGGCACAAAAATCCTAAGTCATTCGTTGATGCCTTTCGTGAATTTTGTTCAAGACATCCTGAAGTGATTTTGAAAATTGTAGGAGGGAAAATAGAGGATGGAATAAAAGATCTTTTAAATAAAGAAATTCCCAATCGAAACCTTCAAATTATGGGGTACGTTAAAAATGAAAACATTCATTTACTAGTAAATGAATCTCATGTTTTGTGGCTCTTAATTTCTCGTGCGCGCGGATTTGAGCTTGTCATGCCTGCAAAGACAATAACTTACCTTGGTCTTGAGAGGCCCATTCTTGCCACAGTTCCTGAAGGGTGGACAGCAGAATTTCTTAAAAAGGCTGGTGTTACTGTTGTTAGTTGTGACAGGAAAGATGAGATATTAATGTGTCTTGAGGAACTTTATCAAAAGTATCTGAATCATGATCTAAATGGTCCTGAGAGTAGTGTAACTGAAGAATTTAAATATTCTACTATTGCCCGGAAGTACGGTAAATTTTTAGAAACATCGTGTAATCTTTAAAATTTGTCTATGAAGATTCTCGTGGCTGGAGGCTGTGGGTTTATAGGATCAAATTTTGTAAAACGGCTGCTTTCCGATGGTTATGAGGTTTATGTGATAGACGACCTCTCCAGGGGAAGTCTTGAAAAGTTGGACGAATACCGAAATCATCCGAGGCTAACGTTTTTTAAGGTAGATATCACTGGCGAAGAGGTATTTGATATTCAAGCTAAATTCGATGTGGTGGTTGACTTTGTAGCTTATAAAATACCAAGATATTCCAGTGGTTTGAAAACGTTAACTGTTAATACTAAAGGAGCTGAAAATCTGCTTAAAATAGCGGCAAGAGATTCAGCAAAGTTTATTATGGCTTCAACTTCAGATGTTTACGGGAAGTCTCAGGAATTCCCTTATGGGGAGGGCGGGGATTTAGTGCTTGGGCCGTCATATTCCAGAAGATGGGCATATGCGGTATCTAAGATATTCAATGAGCATATGGTCTTTGCATATCACGATGAATACGGCATTCCATTTGTCATCTTGAGGTTTTTTGGTGCCTATGGTCCTCATCAACACTTAGACTGGTGGGGTGGCCCTGTGGGCGTGTTTCTATCTAACATTTACAAAGGTTTACCTGTCTCCATCCACGGAGATGGTACTCAGAAGAGAACTTTTATGTATATTGACGACTTGATTGAGGGTATCTTAAGGGCAATGAAATTTAAAGACGCTGAGAATGAGATCATTAATATAGGTTCCTCTGAGGAAATTTCCATTCTTGATCTTGCACGCCTCATTCACAGGCTTTCTTATCCTGAGAATGAGTTAAAACTGGAGTTTATTTCCTATGAAAGTTTTGGTAATTATTACGAAGATCCTAAGCGAAGAATAGGCTCTTATGTGAAAATGAAAGACATTCTCCAGTACGCGCCACATTATGCGCTGGAGGAAGGCTTAAAGAAGTTCATTGAGTGGTTTAAAAATCGTGTAGAGAGGGGAACTGCTGTCTGATAAATGTAATCTATGAAAGTTACGCAAGATCTGGCTTCCCGTATATTGCCCTCAGGGGATTTTTTTAGGACTTGAGGTAGAATAACATATCAGTAACAATAGGTGGTTTTAAGACCGCGGGTATTATCGAAAGTTCAGATGTCTATTTCTTGCTTTTACTTCACTGAACTTGCCGCTTCCCATGTGGCCCGGATGGACAACGATATCGTCACTTATATTTTTGAATTTTAAAAGGGATTCTGCCATTTTATCGGGGCAGCTCTCTGGGAGATCGGTCCTTCCAATGGTGTCTATGAATAGAGTATCCCCTGAAAAGAGATAATTTCCTATAAGAATTGATATTGATCCACAGGTATGACCGGGGGTTTCGATAATCGTCATATGAAATGGCGATTTTTCAATAGTGCCTTCGCCATTTATAGTCTCCCATTGGCCGCTGAATGCAAAGGGGGTTCCATAGTATGCAGAATAGTTTTTCGAAGGGTCTATCAGCATAGGGAGATCTATAAGATGTATTAATACTGGAATGTTGAAGAAATGTGCAACCTCCTCATCACCTGCAATATGGTCGAAGTGTCCATGGGTGTTTATTATAAAGATAGGCAGAAGGTTAATGTTTTTTATGAAATTTAAGATCTTCGGGTCAGGATAGCCAGGATCAACTATGAAGGCTGCCTTCGAATCCAGATCGTAAGCTATGTAACAATTCGTCCTAAGAGCACCAACAACAATTTTTTTAACGTTAAGTTGCATTGCTATAACCTCAAATCCCAATTATAATTTAAAGTATGCTTACATTCCAAGATTTGATTCTAAAGCTTTCACGATACTATGCGGATATTGGATGTGTTATCGGGCAGCCGTATAACTCTGAGGTGGGCGCGGGTACTTTCAACCCGCTCACTTTTTTGCGTTCCCTTGGGAAAAAGCCTTGGAAGGTAGCTTACGTTGAGATTACAAGGAGACCTAAAGATAGCAGGTATGCTGAAAATCCTAACAGAGTCCAGCAGTACCACCAGTTTCAGGTGATTTTGAAGCCCCCACCGGAAAATCCTCAGGAGATTTATTTAAATTCTTTAAAATATGTAGGGATTGATATTGAGAAACATGACGTGAGGTTCGTTGAAGATGACTGGGAGTCTCCAACTCTTGGTGCTTGGGGACTTGGCTGGGAAGTGTGGCTTGATGGGCTTGAGATTACGCAGTTTACATACTTTCAACAGGTAGGTGGGATCGATCTTGAAGTGGTTCCTGTTGAGCTTACCTATGGACTGGAACGCATTGCTATGTACATTCAAAACGTAGATTCGATTTTTGACCTCCAGTGGGCACCTGGAGTCACCTGGGGTGACATTTACCGAAGGTTTGAATACGAATACTCAGTCTACAATTATGAAAAGAGTGATGTAAAACTGCTTACCGAATTATTTCGTAGATTTGAAAAAGATGCAGAATCACTCTTAAAAGAGGGGATCCTTTATCCAGGGTATGATTTCGTGATAAAAATGTCACATATTTTTAATCTCCTCGATGCAAGGGGTGCCATATCTGCTTCAGAACGGCAGGCTTACATATTAAAAGTTCAAAGGCTTGCAAGCCTGGCTGCAAGGATTTATTTGGAGGCTGAAGGTGACTGATTTTTTGCTCGAACTGGGTGTAGAAGAACTTCCCCCTTTTGAAATCTACGATATTGCGCATCAAATGGAAATGATTTTTAAGGAGTTCCTTGAAGAGAATAGAATACCCTTTGAAAGAATAAACATCTATTTTACTCCCCGTAGAATTGCGGTGTTAATTACTAATTTAGCTGATACACAAGAGACATGGGAGTCTGAGATTGTGGGTCCCCCTGCTAAGATTGCCTTTGATGCAGATGGGAATCCAACGAAGGCTCTTTCAGGGTTCCTGGAGAGTCGAGGTCTAAAGTTAGAAGATGTTTTCATTGAAGAGAATAGGAAGGGTGCGTATGTAAAGGCACGCATGAAAGGGGGTGGAAAGAGCTCAATTGAGCTTTTGAATGCGTTTCTGCCAGGTCTACTGTTAAAACTAAAGCTTACGAAGTCGATGAGGTGGAATAATTCCGGTGCACGTTTTTTGAGGCCTATAAGGTGGGTACTCTGCCTTTTGGGGAAGGAAGTATTACCAGTGGATATAGGAGGGCTCAAGGCGGGCAATACTACTTATGGGCACCGCCTTAAGGGTAATGAGAAAATTTGCGTTCCAGAGCCCAGGTTGTATTTGAAGTTATTAGAAGAGCGTTATGTAGTTGCAGATCCTGTATTGAGAAGAGAGACTATTAGGAATAAATTGCATGGAATCTGTGAAGAGCGGCAGTTGGTTTGGGAAGAAGATGATGAGCTTTTAAGTGAAGTAGTTAATCTTGTAGAGTACCCAGGGGTTATTGCCGGTAGTTTCCCTGATAAATATCTCGAATTGCCCGACGCTGTTACTATCACGGCTATGAAGCAGCATCAGAGATATTTCGCACTTCGGCGGCTAAATGGAGAGCTTTCCCATTATTTTATTACAGCCATTGACAATACTGAGGATCTTGAAAGAGAGATAGGACCAAATCATGAAAAAGTCTTAAGGGCAAGGCTTGAAGATGCGGAATTCTACATGCATGAAGACCTGAAGGTGCCATTAGAGAGTAGAGTTGAGGAGCTCAAAAAGGTGGTTTTTAGAGAAGGCATCGGTTCCATGTTTGATAAAATAGAGCGCATGAAGTTGCTTTGTGAAGAGCTTAGAGCTACAAACTGTAATATACGGGCAGATTTGCTCTACAAAGCCCTTTATCTCTGTAAGGTGGATCTTACAACTTTGATGATTAAGGACGGTAAGGAGTTTACAAAATTAGAAGGCATTATTGGAATGGAATATGCGCTGAGACAGGGAAAAGACGAAGAATTAGCGCGAATAATTTATGACCATGTGCTCCCACGCTTTCCTGGTGATGAATTGCCACTCACTCAAGAGGGAGCTCTTATCAGCATTTCAGATAAAATTGATAATCTTTTTGCATTTCTAAAGTCTGGGGCACAACTTAGCACCTCTTCTGATCCTTTTGGGTTGAGGAGGACACTTTATGCCATTTTCGAAATAGTGAAGGTTAAAAAAATTAGATTTGATTTTGTAAAACTCGCTAAAAAAGCTGCAGAACTCCTCGAAGTAGAGATTGAGGATTTCAACGAGTTCATGGAGTGGGCATGGAAAAGATTAGAAAACTATCTTGAGGAAAAGGAGGGCATTAGGTACGATATAGTTGATTCTGTGATTGGAGCGAGAACTAATGACCTCTGGGAAATCATCGAAAGGGCAAGGGTACTTCATCAATTTTATATTGAAAATCAAAAGGAATTTGAGGAGGTTGTGGTTGGACAAAAACGGGCGCATAATATACTTCAGGGGGTCGAGCCTCAGGCTGTCTCCGAAGAACTTTTTGAAAAAGATGAAGAGAGGGAGTTACACCGTGTGTTGAATATTACTGAACCTATGGTCCGAGAGGCGCTTGAGAGGGAAGAGTATCAAAAAGCCCTCAAGTATTTGAGAAGCTTAAAGCCCTACATTGATAGGTTTTTTGATATGGTTTTTGTAATGGTTGATGATCTGAAGCTAAGAGCCAATAGACTTGCCTTGCTTTACGAAGTAAGAGAATGTTTTAGACTTTATTGTGATTTCTCTAAAATAGTAGTTTAGACTACTCAATTACCTCACCGAGCTTCTTAAGAGTATTTATGAGTATTTCCTTTTCATCTCTCAATGCTGCTTTAAAGAGGCTGTCGTCGGCTTTTCTAATCTCCGCTCGAAGCTCCAGAACCCTTTCCTTTAATAGTTCTCTAAGGACTTGAATTTCATCATCGGTAAATTCTAATATCATAATCCTACCTCCTTCTCAATTTTAAGGTATTTCCATTGAAGTTTAAAATTCAAAATGAATTTGTTCTTATCCTCGGGGGTTTCTAATTTTAAATGATATTTGAAAGAGCAGGTTATCAATAGGCCCAAGGAGCATTTGCCTTACTTTTTTTAATTCAAGCATTTCAACCTTTTTTACTTCCTTTACGTGGGGAAGGATAATTATTGCAGAGAGGAAACGAAAGATGGCGGATATGATGAACACCTGAATTATGTTGCCTGCGCTAATGTTTCTCAGGATATTGTAAGAAGCAAGAAACCCTCCAATGGTTGCGCCTATAAATGTCATAACTGCATTGAGAATATTGTAATAGGTAACACATATGGGGAGTTTCTGTCGCGTTACGGCATCGTAGACAAAGTTCGATGAGGAAAGGTTATATCCAGCCCACAAAAAGCCGGAATATAATTCAATTAAGAGCAAGATGAAGAAAACAAAATTACTCTTAACGAACGTTGTAAGTGCCCACATAGCGGGTACGAGTGGAATGAGGGAACTTGTGGTTTTTACTATTTTTAGATTTCCATATCTATCACCAAGCTTTCCCCAGAGCGGCATGGAGAGGAGACTTGCAATGGAGGATGCAAAGTTGACGAGGGTAAATTGTAGATAGGACAATTTAAGGTATTTAAGCATGTAAACTGCGAAGAACGGGCTTGCAATGGAGACGGAGAACGTAAAGAGGTTAACAAAAGCTGTGAACCTTCCAAAATTGCTTTGTGGCATTATTCTAATAAACTCCCACAATGTAAAATAATATGACTTGTGGGACTTGAAGGGGGGCTCATGCTGTTGCTTTAGTAGAAAAGCAGAAATAAATCGTGATATCATAGCTATAGAAAAAATTAGTAGGAATCCTGAATATGCGTTGATCTTCTTGAAGACATCAAGTAAGTACCCTGCAACAACCATTGAGGAGAGACTAGCAAAACCCACGATGCGGTTCCTCTTACCGAAGTAACTTCCCCGAGTTTTTTCGTCTACAAGATCTTTCATCCATGAGCTCCACGCAGGTGCAAAAATGCTGCCGGCTGCCACAAGGATAGTGTAGAATCCTATCAGAGCAATTGGAATCATAGGTCCTCTTTTATTTAAAACGAAGTAGAAAAATTCAAGGGAAATTATGGGTAGCCAAAAAATTGCCTGTAGTAGTGCTCCCCAAAAAGAAAGTTTTTTTCTTGATACTTTTCCACCGAGAATTCTCAAGCTAAAGAGCTGGATTATTGCAGATGCAATCTGCGGTATTGATGTGAGAAATCCAATGATTTTATTGCTTGCGCCAAGAAGTAATGCATAGGGCGTGATGTATCGTAACCCCATACCTTCCATAATGGAGTACGCAACGCCCTCTTTTATACTTGTTTTGAGTGCCTTCTGGACTTTGTCTTGTTCTTTCACTGTGATAATATAATTTTAAGGTGATCCCTTTGTATTTCTAATACGCAGAGGAAGCAATATACTTACCCAATGTATGTTTATGGGAAGAACCAGGTTGTCGAACTTTTGAAGAGCACACCTCAAAGGGTAGAGAAAGTATTTATCTCGAGGAAGACCCATCTCCCTCTCGAGCTTCTTAGGCTACTCGAGACACTCAACACCCCTGTAATACATGTGGATAATGAGAAGATCGAAAGAATGGTGGGCAACGACAGGCATCAGGGTGTAGTTGCTGTGGTAAGGGAAATGGAATTCAGTTCACTTGCAGAAGTAGTTGACAAGACTGTTACGAAAAGAGGGATTCTCCTTGTATGTGATCATATAAAAGACCCTCAAAATCTGGGCAATATAATAAGGAGCTGTGATGCACTCGGCGCCACGGGAGTGGTTATTCCTGCAATGAAAGCAGCGGGTTTTACCGAGGCGGTTATTAAAGCTTCCGCAGGTGCAGTTTTTAATATTCACATATGTGTTGTTGAAAATTTAGCGAGTTTTTTGAGGGAAATCAAGAAGCGTGATATCTGGGTTTATGTCCTTGAAAGGGGTGGAAAATGCATTTATGACGCAGTTTATAACTTTCCTATGGCTCTAGTTGTCGGATCTGAGGATGAAGGTGTAGGGGAAGGAATTAAAAAGACCTCCGATGAGATAGTTTCAATACCAATGGTAGGCAAGATCAATTCGTTAAATGCGGCATCCAGTGCAGCAATTGCTCTTTCATGGATTCTTTACATTAAGGGGGCGGATAATGGAGAAAAAGTTTTTCATAGTTGACCTTCAAAATCAGATAGGGAAGGAGCTTGAGGACCTTTTTCAGATCAAAGATATGCAGATTAGGTCTAGTAAAGACGGACAGTCATATCTTGAAATTTTGCTTGCAGACATAACGGGATCTCAGACTGCGCGAGCTTTCGAAAATGTGGATGAGATAAAAGTTAAAATTGAGAGGGGAAGGGTGCATAGAATCAAATTACAGGTGTATCAATTTTCCGATCAGTTAGGTATCAAAGTACTGGATGTTTATAAAGTTGAGGAGTACAATTTAAGGGACTTCGTACCTTCGAGTAGTGTCGATTCAGAAAGGCTCGAAGGAGAATTAAGGTCAATAATAAAAAAAGTTGAGAACCCGGATTTGAAACTTCTGCTGAAGAGGATTTTTATCGATGATAATGAACTTCGCAAAAAGTTTCTTCTTGCACCAGCTGCTAAGATGAATCATCATGACTACTCAGGAGGGCTTGCGGAACATACCCTTCAGATCGCAAGAGTTTCAGAGATGATTTCTAAAATGTACGTTATTATAGACCGTGATCTTTTAGTTGCAGGTGCCCTTCTTCATGACATCGGAAAGGTTTTTGAGCTGGAATACACTCCAGATATTGAATATACTGATGAGGGAAAACTGCTCGGTCATCTGATTATCGGGTACGAGCTGGTCAGCAAGAAAATCCATGAACTGGAGTTTATGGGGAAGTTTCCCGAGGAGCTTCGGATGAAGATTCTCCATATGGTTCTTTCTCATCATGGTGAGCAGCAGTATGGTTCCCCAGTAAAGCCGATGTTCCTTGAGGCACAAATTCTGCATTTTCTTGATAATCTTGATGCAAAGGCTTATATGTTCAAAAAGGCTTACGACTTGAGAAGCCAAAATAACGCTCGGTGGTCAGAGTATTCAAAACCTCTTGGGAGGTCCATTTATCTTGGTGAGCCCGAGGATACAGAATAATGAAAGAAGTATGGTTGGAGAGCGCTACTGAAGATCTGATAAAAGCAAAAAAGAAGTTTGAGATAGGAGATTATAAAGGAGCCTGTATATATGCAAGAATTTCTGCGTCAAAGTCTGTCTTTTCGAAGCTTTCAGATCTTGCCGGATTTTCATATAAAGACGATCTTAAAAGTCTCTATGAGGATTTGAAGTCCGTATCAATTGATGATGAGGAAATTCATGAAGCAGTGGCATTTCTGTCGCGGTTTATTTTGTACGATGATATTATGACTCCTTACGTGGTTGAAAAATGGGAAGGGCTTCCCACTCATGAAGACGGCGAGAAGGCTCTGCTTTTTGCTGAGAAGCTTCTTCAGAAATTTAAGACTCGTTAGATACCATTTCAGTCCATTTTTGTGCAAGAAGATCGCGTCTTGGCTTGTACACAGTTTCGAAGAAATACCTCTGAGACATTAATACCCCTTTGTCGTATTGCTTGCAAATTTCGAGAGCCTCCTCAAAAGCTTTTTGGAATTTGCCACTGAAGCGGGATTCAATCTGTCTTCTAAATGCCTCAGGTGTTTGAATTTCGTTGCCGATGATGAAAAAGGGTCTTCCATCCATTTCCACAGAGTAAGCCTGCTCATCGCCTAAGGAGAAAATCCTAAACTTCTCCTGGAGCTCTTTAATTTTTCCCCGTGGTATGCCTTTTATAGCTTCAAAGTTAGGTTTTACAGGGAACTCTTCACCCTTCTCTGTTTTAAAACCTCTCTTCGCCGCTGCATAAAATATTGCTCTATTGAGCCCGAATGACTTGGCTGAGTCTATGGGCAAACCCAGGAGGTGTGCTCTGGCCGCTTGCAGTGTTGCCATTACCTGAAATCTTCCCACTTTCATTTGGCTTTCCTCCAAAATATTGTTGCTATTGGGCCACCCTTCCCAATTTCGTAAAGCGAGAAGAACTCTTTGAGAACAATTCCTTCAAACCCATCTCTTTTGGCGTTAATAACCATCGTTTTAACATCATAGTGTAATTTTTCGTATGGCATAAGCTGAAAGGGGTCTTTTAGATTCAAATCTTGAAGAAGTAACTTTCTCTCTTTTAAGGGGACTGTGAAAACTTCCCTTCCCTTATAGTAAATCACATCAAAGACATAAATGATAGCCTTTACATCCGGAGTTTTCTTAAAAAGCGATGGGATGAACCTCCTCCCTTTTTCTGAGGTAATCTCAGTATCGAGAAGAGTATTATCGGGTATAGATTCAAGGTATTTTGAGAGGTACGATAACTTCTCTGTCCAGTTAGGTTGTTTTTCCAGCCTCCTACCCCAGAATTCAATTCCCTTGTCTGATTTAATTATTTGCATTCTCCACCCATCGACCTTTTGCTCGATGATCCATACACCCTCAAGATCCTCTCCCATATAAGGTATAGGCTGCATGAGCCAGACCGGAGCGAGCTTCATCTTTATCTCTTAAGAAATTCTAAAATTTCATTGAGGTCAGGAAGCTCTCGGATTTCATATACTTTTTTGAAGATAATCTCTCCATTTTCGTCAACGATTATGTTTGCTCTCTCAGAGAATCCATCCTGTTCTCTGAAAATTCCGAGCATTTTTGCGATCCCCCCATGGGGCCAGAAGTCTGAGAGAATCCTCAGTTTTTTAATCCCAAGCTCCTTAGCCCAGGCATGTTTTGCAGGGACAGGGTCTACACTGATTCCAACGGGATAGACACCGAGATTCGCAATCTCGTCGTAGCGTTCCTCCAGTTCCTTCATCTGTTTGCTACAGAGTTTTGTAAAGGCCAAAGGATGGAAAGATAGCAGGATTTTTTTGTTACCGAGTAAATCCTCGGTGTTGAATAGTTCCCCATGCTGGTCTTTCAGTTTGAAATGCTCAATTTTGTCTCTCATTGTTTCCCCCTTTTATAAAATTGTATCATATCAGGTAGAGATTGTAAAGAGGATATGTTACTCAACTCTTGCACTAACTTCTTTATTCGGTGGAGCACACGGCAAACTCTTGACAAAATAACATTTTTGTGGTAAAACATCAACAACATTAAATGTAGAAGACATAGTGGCTTGAAGTGACATTGCCCGTTGGTGGGATCCCTGGGTCTTTTTTGTATATAACTCGCAACTGACAAGTTTTATTGTGAAACCAGAGAGATGCAAGAACCTCAACCTCGGCATTACCGAAACCGATAAGGTGGTCAATAGCGTAGTTTTCGAGGAATCCTTTGACACTTTTGGATAATGGGATGAACTTGTGTTAACTGAAACAGACAATGAGGCTTACCTCTCACTTGCCGGTGATCGCCCATGGCGCCAGTGGTTTTGTCGATCCGATTGCGACACTCATCTATGGGTCCTGATTTACAGTGGTCCCATTGCGGATGTCCTTTGGCACAGAAATAGAACCAAGGTATATTTTACCAAACGGGAGCTCTTTGTGCTTGATCCGGTTGTTGATATGGTTTATGAGCCAGTTGAAAGTGGGAAAGCTTTAGCACTTGATGAGACCAATGATAAACTTTATTTGGTGGATTCCTTGGAGAGATTAATTAAAGTAATTGAATGCGAGAACGATACCAAAGCAGTGGAGATACCTGTTTATGCAGGAAGAGTTACCCTTTGTTGGAATCAGGTTGAAAATAAGCTTTACGTAGTTCACGACGGTTTGCACAGATTATACGTAATTGATTGTACAACAGATACAATCATCAGAGCCCTTTCAACGAATCTCAATCCAAATTGTCTATTGATCAATGAGGCAGATAACAGGTTATATGTTATAGAAAATTCGACAGCATCTGTTATTGATTGTAGTGCGAACACTGTTGTTACAACGATTCCGGTAAGTGCGAGTCCATATAGGATATCTACCTATGATATTACAGGTAAGGATGTAAGAGGCTGGCATTCTGGGGTAACGGTGAGACAGTTATGTCATATGGGATGGGAAGGATGCGAGGAGAGACTGTAAAACCTGGGATTTATTTCTGCAGGGTTCAAAGAGCGGACTATTCTGCTGAGAGCAGGATTATAAAGATAGAGGCGCAAGGCGCTATTTCTATTGGCAAGGTAACTGCGTAATACAAACTAAAAGGGTTACCTAATCAGTTTCTCAATGTTTTGGGGATTTCTTTTTAAGAACTACTTATCGTATTGAGTTCTCATTCGTAAATAAGACAATTTAATGGAGTGGGTTAGGATAAATTTTAAGGAGATTGGAGGACTGCGGAGCACTTGTAAAGACTTGATATATAGATTTTCGTTTTCATATTCTATGAAGGGATTATGCGCGAGCAGTTTCCTCACTCTCACGCGTTTAGACGTTAGAGTATGGCTTTGCAACGATACCTATATAGAGGCTTATATCTGGTGATAATACCCATTTCCGGCATACCGTCTATTCGTACTATTTTAATTATTTCCTTTAAATCTCTCAAAAGTTGTTTCCAGTTGAAACTCTTATGATGGTGCCTCTCCAAGAGATTTGTTCTCCCAAAATTGAATTTAAAAGTTCTTGGAGTGTATAGCCGTCCATACCCAAAGAGAATGTATTCTTAACGATGCACTTAAGCAGGAGTAAGATCCCTATTTCTTTGAGTATGGTTATGAAAATGCAATGTTTTGTGTGTTTACTAATCTTTTCAAAATACGGCATAATGAGGGGAGAGTGCATATGTTCTAAGGTCTCCATAATTATTGCAATATCAATAAGTGCAGCTCTTCTGGTCTTGTGCATTCGTAGAAGTGAAAATTCGGGGAATCCTTCCATTTATCTCTTGCGACGTCTAATTCCCCTCCCCGATCGGCATCAAAAGATGCATTCTTTATATCATGTGTAATCTGTACCTCAGCTCATTTAATTATCAATACCCCCGTATTGTTATAAGTTATAGACTATAGGCGGAGATGTGAAGACACTGCTCAAGAGGTAAAAATAGAAATGCTGGTGCAGAGCGATCTATCAAGAATCTTAATTTTTTATTTGAGACCTTGTCCTTTAATTTTGCGTAAATTACAATTCTTTTATCTTACAATCGCCAATTTATTTCTCGCTAAAATAAGTTCATTCGAGGTCAATAGGTAGTAGTATACACCATTTTTCAGATTGCCACTATACTCAAGCTTGTTGGTATTACCAATTGCTGAGATTCTATCTACGATTCTACCCGTTACATCGTAAATTTTAATCTCCAGATTGTCATATGACTTGTCAACGTTGTACAAAAATAGGATGGATTCTCCTGATGGGCTAAAGTGATGGATAATTTCATTTTTGCTCTCAGCGAATTCATCGATTGTAGTGGGATTTGGAAGGACAATAGTTGGTGTATTGTAAGTAGAGGCGTATCTGTACCTTGTGGACCAGTTCCCTCCGGGCGGGGTGAGGATGGAGAGAAAGTAGACCGAATAAACCATAAGTGAATCTTGTGGGGTAAAGCTGAAATCAAAGTTGTAATATTCGGATGTGAGTCCCTCTACGCGCTCGAAGTAAATGATATCTCCTGTAGTTCTATTTTTTACTTCGAAGATAAGGTCTGCTGGTCTCTGGCTAGGGGCTACATAAAGGTTCTCAATTACTACGGAGGGTTCTAATGCTGTTACTGTATCGGGGAAACTTTTGTAAAGGATATAACTCGGTGAATTACTTAGTACTGTTGTCGGTGTAGTATATGTTGATTTGTAGGTGTACCTGTTACTCCATCCACCCCCGGGTGGAGTTAAAATGGAGAGGAAATATACTTCGTATTCTCCGAAACTGTCAGCTAATGTTATTTGTGGATCCAATCCGAAGGTTTTAATCCAGTGGCCACAACTCAAAGATTCGATTCTTTCATGATATAGTATATTTCCGCTTTCTCTATGTTTTATTTCGAATATTAGATCTGCAGGAGCCTGAGATGGTGCAATATAGAGGCTTTCCTGTACGAATATACTGGAGTCCGCATAGATGATCTCAGGGTAGCTTTTATAAACTATACAACTTGTGTCGGGGGCTGGGTTTGTTTTCACTTTTGTGGACAGGAGCGAAGTTGAAACATAGGAATATCTGTTATTCCAGTTTCCTCCCTCAGGGACGATATAGGAGATAAAGTAGACATAATAATCATAACCACTATCCGGTAGTGAAATAGTTGGGTTTATTCCAAAGGTCCTTATCCAGTAACCAGGAGATATATTGGCAATCCTTTCAGTGTAAAGGACATTCCCTGATGTCTTAGATTTTACTTCGAAGATTAAATCTGCATTTGCTTGAAATCCCGCGACGTAAAAACTGTCTCTTACTGTGAAATTGGAGTTCGAGTACACGCTATCGGGATAATCAGTAAAAAGTACAAAGGAAGGGTAAAGAAGTCCGAGGTGCTTGCATAATCCCTTTGTGTAAGCATGCCCTTGTCTTGAGGAGTGTGCGTACCAGTTATACGCATACCTCCAGGATTCATTGTAATCTCCGTTGTAATCTATAAAAGAGCCTTCTCCAAGGATTGCAGGCATACTTGTGTACCGAAGAACGTAATATCCTGCTGTTTGGGCGCCTCTATCGTTGTATAAGTACGCTCTTACGAGTTCGGGATGGGTTGAGTCCCTTAGAGCAAAGCTTTGAGCACTTCCATAGGTGTAGCAGTAAGTTTCTGTTCCCTGTACGGAACCATTATATGCATTCTGGTGAATGGAAATAAATCTGTCGAAATCGTTTGTATTTGCATAATTTACCCTGTCTTCAAGGGAAACGTCCATATCGGAGTATCTTGTCATACTTGTCCAAGTAATCCCACCGACCTTATCCATATAAAATTTTGCCCAATTGGCAACGTCTAAGTTTGCCTGTTTTTCAGTGTAGTATGTGCCTATTGCTCCAGGATCGGTTCCGCCGTGCCCAGGGTCGAGGCATATAGTCCATGCGAAAAGGGCGCATGGGAATGCTAAAGAGATTAAGAAGTGCTTCATTTTTCGTCGTGCACTCTTATTAATTTTACTTTGCTGTTTATTTTTATATAACCAACTTCTAAATCTGGCGTATTAAAATATATTGTCTTTCCGTCAGTGGAAAAGATAGGTTTGATTTCGTGAAGAGCAGGGGTATCAGTGATTTTCGAAACTTTTTTGTCTTCAATGCTATAGATGTAAATATCCGAGGAAGTTATATTTTCCCCGTCATCTTCTGAGATGTTGAATACAATTTTTTTACTGTCGGGTGACCACCTAGGATTGTTTCCTGGAGATACAAAAGAGATAGCGCGAGTTTCAATGTCATACAGGTATATGCCTTTGCTAATGCAGTTTAAAATTAGCTTCTTTCCATCGGGCGAGAAAGAAGGTCCATAACACACGCCATCCACGCTGATTTTTTCTTTCCTCCCATCTCTATCAATGAGGTATATTTCGTCCCGTTCTTGAAATGCAAAGATATCACCATTTGTATCTATGTATGGAGAATTCACATTCTCAATGTTGTTTTTTAATGTACCATTAGTGTCTATTATCTTAATACAACCTTCGTACGGGTATGCGATCAGCTTTTCACTGTACCATACGGGGAATCCGATGTTACCTTTCTCCTCAACGATGACCTTTTCACCGCCATCATCGGTCAATAGAATAACTTTCCCCTCGTCTTTTACTAACATCTTTTTCCTATCAAATGAAAGGGATATGTGAAAGCCGTTGTAATTCGAGATTTTCCTTGCAGTTTCCTTCTTGATCGAGTAGATATATATACCATCGTATTTTGGCCCTGTGAGTACGAGTCTCTGGTCATCGAGGATTTCATTAACTATATAGGGACTTCCTGCTCTTAACATATATAGCAAAAGTATCATCAAATTCACGATGCCTCCTTTGTGAAAATAATAATTGATTCATATAATACTTCCAAATTTTTCCAACAGATGCTCCCTCGAATATTTTACAGCACTTTAGGGCTTGAAGCTATAGCACAGTTTTAGATATAACTTCCTATCAATAAGTGGTGGCAACGTATTTAGAGCACTGAAATTACTGATATCCCTTGTTTCATTTAAGACGATATATATGTGCGAACCCACAGAAAAATCGTATGCCAAGAGGAAGTTTGTCTGGAACTCATAAGAAATATCAGTCCATTGGATAAAATACCTAAAGCTGAGCTTATCGGTAACATTCCAGTTTCCTCTCACTGAGGTAATCATAACCTGTTCCTCATTTTCACCGGTTGTAGTAAAGTAATCCATTGAAAAATCGAGGGAGACATTCCTTAAAGGGTAGAGAGAAAACGAAATCGCAGGATACTTTAAGAATGCGTCGTAATATTTACCAAAGGTGTAAGAAGTAAAAATTTTCATACTTCCTGATGGGTATATAGTTGCATTAGCTGCGTAAGTCAGGTTATTGTAATATCTATCTTCATACAGGCGATAGGTCTTCTCTATGAATAGATTAATATCGAGATACTTTGGAAAACTTATACCCAGGTAGGGGCCTATTTCGTCCTGCATGAGCTTTTTATCACTACATCTCGTCCAGTTAGAGTAGTAAGCACCGGGAGTGATGCTCTGCACGAAGGAATTATCGAGGGAAAAGGTGTATGAGAGGTTGTAATATCCTGCCTTTACATTTGGTACAGAGATAAATCCAAGCTCCGGATTGTAGTTTTGTTGGAGTACTCTATAGGATAAGACAGCTCCAAAGCCTTCATTGATGGGATATCTTGTTAAGTCACACCTAAACGCAAAATCGTCACCCCCCGTCAAACCCCCTGTGAATGTCTTAGAAAAGGCGAAGTCGAGATCTACATCAAAAGGTATCTTAACTCCTCCATCCAGGCTTAAACTATGGTTATAATGGTCGGGGGCAAATTTACTTACCTCGTAGAATCCGAACCAGTTATTTTTGAAATCTTTCTTGGAGCGAAGGCAGATAATATCACTTGGCGAATTACCACCTTCTGATACAAAAAAGGAGTAGAGATCAAATCCGTTGTAATTTCCGGTAATTTTGGCACCATACCTTATCTCTTCGATGGATCTTGTATACATTAATTGTAATATTGAGCTAAGTATATCGCTTTTTTCCATAAAGAACGGTCTCTTTTCTAAGAGGAATAACTTTGTTTTCGAGAGGTCTATCTGATCCACATCTCCTTCAATCTGTGCAAAGTCAGGGTTATATGTAAGATTAATGCTATAATTGTTACGAATAACCCATCCTAAGTCGCATCCTGCCTTATATTGAAAAGGTTTATAGGAACTTGCAAAATAAGGGATAATCTCGAGAGGAGTCGTCATTGGGGCATCGGGAAGGGCGAGTTTAATTTTTCTGAAGGTAGAGGGGTCGATTATGTTGCTCACTGGTATTGACCATGAAAGCACCTCTGTTTTTGGTGTACCTTTAACCCTTTTGATTGATTCAATGAAATTTAAACCCCACAAGCCTCCACGAAATCTAAATATCTTAATGGGCGTTATAATCATACCTTCCCAACCATTATCTGTTAAATTTGTTTCTGAATACCACTCCGCGTCCCAGGAGGGGTCTTGGGAAACAGCTGCATTGTCTCCATAAGCGTCTGACTGAACATTGATTGCATTAATGCTCAGTAGATAGGCGCTTCTTCCATTGTTGTAAGTATCTATTAAGATACCAAATGCATCTTGGCTGGTGAAGCTGAAGTCCCTTGTGGTTGAAGTAAAAATGGGTGGTTCTTCCTTAGGACAGAAGAACTTAATCCCGAGGTTTTCACCATCAAATAGTATATATACGGCTGGGGCATAAGGTGGATTAGTATCAACCTCAGGATAGATAGCATAGAAGCTGTCGATCTTTGTTCCGTATTTTTCCCAGAGAGTATCGTGGAGGGAAATTCTGGATATGTTTATATCAATGGGGGTAAGCTCCAAGGATAGAGATGCTGTAAATATAACAAGCAGAAGATTAATATGCACTGTATTTCCCTGTTTGTTTTACGTGCCTTACACTTTTTTTGAAAGTGATAACTGCAACTGTGAAGATCAATATACTGTAAAGGATGGTTAACAAAATTTCTTTAAAGAGTAGCATGTTTTTCTCTATTCCACTCAGCACCCTTATTCCAAGGCCCATGGGAAGAAGATTTGAGAACGCTCTCAACGGTTGTGGCATACTTTCATAAGGAATTACAATTCCTGAAAAGAAAAGTATCAGATATTGAAAAACTGAAGAAAAGGAACCTATTCTTAGGAACATGAAACCAAGAGCTGCCAATAATAGTCCGAACCCATAAAGGGTTATTATGATAGAGATAATCACAATGGTAGTGATAATCGAATTTTCTAACGTTGTAAAAAAGATGCCAATTTTCGGCGAAAACAAAATGAACATTGGTAAACCTATGAAAAAGATGCGGATTACTGCAAATAGAAGATCTACGAAGAATCTCGCCATGAAAATATTTGGAAGTGAGAACCTCGTTACCGAAATTTGCTCAATGGTTCCGTAATATCTCTCTTCGAAAAGATTGTCAGAGGCATCGGATATGCATCTTGCTGCGAAAATCCAGAGAATGAGCCCTATAAACGTTGTTGCATTGCCACTTTCTTCTGAAGAACTGGTAACTCCACGGTAGATACCCGTCAAGAAGATAAAAGTCGCTAAAAGCCCGATTAAATAGTTAAATTTATACCGCTTTAGGTCATACCAAAATTTTAGTATTTCAGCTTTCAGAACGTACATTGTTCCCATATTCCTCCTTGAAGATAGTTTCAAAGTCCCTTTCCACTTTTTCGACACTTATAAATTCATTTAGGCATATTAATCTTTGTAGTAAAGATCTGTTCTCGGAAGGGCACTTACACTTTATAATTCCTGCTGCCATTTTTTCCCATTCCACCTTTTCTTTTGAAAGGACTTTTTCCACACTATCATTACTTCTCAAATAAACCTCATACATTTGCTTAGCTGTGAGCGATTTTAACTCGTGGGTCGAGCCTTTTCTCACAATACGGCCATTTTTTAACCATACCACCCTATCGGTAACCTTTTCTACAAAATCCATTCTGTGACTCGCAATGATAAATGTTACATGCTTCTCCTTGACTATATTTTTAATGATATTGGTAATCTCCTCTGCGGCGATGACATCAAGGGCTGAGAGTGGTTCGTCAAGAAATACCACCGATGGCTCAGTTAAAAGGCAGAGGGAAATGGACAATTTTTTCTGCATTCCAGATGAATAGTCCATTACATAGTCGTTTTGGAAATCTTTTATACCCATTAGTTCGAGAAGTTCGTCGATCCTTTTTTCCGCAGTTTTTTTGGATATCTTATGAAGATATGCAAAATATAACAGGTTAATCCTGCCAGGGAGGTATCCGTAAAGGTTTCTCGACCCTTCCATCAAAAAAGAAAATTTTCCCAAGAAGCTCTCGGGATTTTTTACAATGGATGTACCTTTATAATATATATCACCCTTGTCTGGGATGAGGAGGGTTGCTATCTGTTTGATAAGTGTGGTTTTACCTGCGCCATTTGGTCCTAATATACCAAGTATCTCTCCCTGTTCTACTTCGAAGGTAATATTGTCATTCGCTACGATTTCTCTACCTTTAGCCTTATATATCTTTGTGACGCCGTCGATATAAAGGAGTTTTTCTGCCAGTTTGTTCTTTGTATATCTTTTCATATATCCTTCCTTTAGCTCGTAGCCAGACTTCTTCAAAATACTTTCGTTGGCAAGCTATCTCTTGAGGAGTTCCGTATTCTGCATAAGAATGATAAAAACATCCGCCGTTACAAAGCGGTAAATAGGGGCAGTTTACTTCAATGCATTTTATGATTTTCTTTGAGCCATAAAATAAGAGTTCTCTGTAGAGCGGATATACCTTCCCTTCTCTACAGTTGCCGACTACAAAGTTCTTATTACCAACGAGGGAGTAGCAGCTGAACATGTCTCCATCTGGTCCGATGAAGAAAGCCCCATGAATTTTGGCGGGGCATACACCAAAGTTAAGCCCATTGAGTCCAATTAACAGTTGAGTATCGTCTGTAACCTCTATCATTTTGCTCCATACCCTTCCTATTAGGGGAATCCTATCATTTAATTTTAAAGGAACATACTCGTTACACCAACTTTGACCTGCGGTTGAAGGGTCCACTAAGCCTTGGTAGAAAGAAAAGTTTTTCTGACTTAGGAGATTGTTTTCTTTGAATAGACGGATTAAGTCTTGTACATACATTGTGTTATGGGCATCTACATTTATCCTCACAATGACATTTACATTCTTTTCTACGATTTTTTTGATATGCTCAAAAATGACATTGAAAGAGCCTTTACCACTTAGGAAAGGTCTTCTTTCATCGTGGATGTTCTCGGGACCATCGAGAGTTATCTGTATTTTTTCCAGTCCTAACTCTATTAGGGCATCTATTATCCTTTCACTATAGATTGTACCGTTGGTTACAATCGAAAAAGAAAAATTTACCCCCTTTTCCTTAAGCCACTTGTGAAGTTGTTGAGTTATGTTTAAAAAGTGTTCTGGAAATAAAAGCGGCTCTCCGCCATAGAAAACAATTCTGGCCTTTTTAAAGTGAAATTCGTTGTAGTAATTCTCAATAAATTTCTCTAACATTGGGAATTCAAGACGTTCGTTCTGTGGAACATCGGATAATTTTTCCAAATAATGGTGGTCTTCAAAACAGTATTTACATGCGAGATTGCATCTGTAGGTCGGTATTAAAGTAAGGAATAGTTCGTCATACACAGAGCGGTATACGACGTTGTTATATAAACTCCAGTAAAGGGAAGCCTCCTCTGACGGGGAATAGGGTACAAGAAAACCATTTTCTATTAAGTTATTTATCAGAGTTTCTTCAAGTTCATTAAATGTGTTATTTTTCAGTAATTGATATTGCCCGTGAGTTAAAATTACACCCGCACCTGAGAAAGTGTTTAAGACCATTACTCCTGGTTCTATGTCTCTTTCTACGTTCCATATGGACCAATTGTACATAATTACTCATTCTCCTTAATTAATTTATTGCTGTGGCCACAGCAAAAAGAGTTTATGCTATTTTATCTGATGCCGCATCTTTGCTTTCCGCCGCACTCGTATCTTACGAAGCATGCTTCGATGCCTGCTGCGACTTTTACCACAATGCTGCTCAATTCTGGCTTGAAAGTTGCCTTTTCGATGATCATACGAGCCTCCTTGTTTTATTTAGATCCGCTATTATATGCTAGTTGCCTGTGCTTGTTGTGGTAATACATGTATTACCTATTTAGTATTACTGCAAATTTTGTGCCAATCTGTGCCTGAAACCCTCTGATTTTATAATTGCTTGAAAATGAACGGCTAATACAAAAAGTAGTGCATTATTCAAAAGTACCCACTGGGAAAATAATACGCACCTAATAAAAGATCGTAGATTTCATTTCTTTTAGCTCTTTGGTAGCTCAAGGTTTAACATACTGTGAACATAAATTTACATTAAGGCAGTGAATTTTCACATCTGTTGGGTGTTTTGTATACCCTTGTCGGCTCACGCATGTATGTTTTTATATTCCTTCAATAAAGTCTGGGTTTTGAACCTTTGTGCTTTCAGTCTTAATGTTTTCCCCGCATTCTAAAATTATTTAAGTCTTTAGATTGCATAGGCTTCTGCCACTACCTAAAAGGATAAATCAGAAAGTGCGAAATAATGGTTTTCATTATGTACAATAGTTCTTACTACAACACTTAGGTACAGAGTGACTTAGAGTGCCCGCAGAAAATTAGGATTAATGGTTCGCAACTTTAAGCTTGATGTAATTCCCAACGTATTTTATTTTGGAACTCTTGGGAAAGTTCGAAATAGATGCACAGCCAGATTACAAGGGCTGTAGTGCAATGGAGTATTCTATGCATATGGAATATTTTATCCGTGTATCACTATTCCAAATAGGGTTGGGGAGCTTATACGAGCATCCTCGATATGTTAATTTTGTTCGGCGTGCCAGGTTGGAACAGATCGGGAGCTTTGAGGCAGGTACTTATGTTCCAGTTGTAGGAACAAACTTTTACAGCTCGGAATATACAGCAAAGGTTGAGTTCCAAAGTGCTGGTGAAGATTTTAATCCAATTGTGGAGCCATATTCGGCACTTTCGGAGACTGGAAACGGCTCTGTCATATCATCAGGAAGTGATATTATTCTGAAGGGCGGGTATATAACATCAGGAATTACCGTAAATCCTGAATACTTAACTGTGGAAGGTGATGTTGATATGTTCAATCTTGAGAAATCAGAAATGCTCTATTATCCTGAAAAAAGCCCTTTTTTAGAGGGCTTCGAATTATGGAATATGGATTTTAAAGTACTTCATACGAGGAAAATCAGCGACATTAATGAAGGTTTAGAATTAAATCTCAAGTATAAAACGGCTCAATATTTTTGGTGTCAGCAAACTCGATTCTTCTCATATTGATCTAATTTCTCGTTATACGTATGGCGCAAGGGAACCTTATGCCACAGAATTTGCGAATCTTGGAGTGTTTTATCTCGCAGATCAGGATTCTCTCAATGTAAAAGGTGGGGATGCCCTTGTTTTTCTCCCTTCTTCCTGCCGTCTGAATATTTAATATACCGCCGATAAAGATGGTAAGGGAGATCTTTTCATCCATTTCTACAGGTATGTAAGGCCCGGGATTAACATTAAAGCAGGTTATGAGAGCTTGATGGCGTTAATTATCAGCCTTTCGATAAGCATCTTATTGAAGTTGAAAGCTGGTTCGGGGATTATTTTGGTGGTGACCTCGTATTTTATTTTCTCGGTTACAGTGCTCAAAACTTGTCTATTTCATGCTGCTACGGATATGATCACGAGTTCCAAAGGCATGATGAAAGTAAAAGTGCAAGGTTTATCATAAAGTTCAAGGCAAGCTCCAGTGTTCTTTAGGATGATAGTCTTCTCAGCTTAAATTCTAAGAGAGGAAAGCTACTATTATCAGGTATTTTATTGTTCCACTTAAATTTTAGACTTTTTGGACCCATTAGCATGTTTTCCCCATTGGGATCTCTTTAGCAGATTAAAGAAACTAATGTATGAACTCTTGTGTGAGTAGCGAATGGTTCAATGTTTTTATTCCAATTTTACTCCTGAATTAAACGAAAGGACGGCTCAAGGTGTCGTGTCGGGCTCCATAATTCGCAGAGTTTTAATGTCTTGAGCTTTGTGGAGTTTGTTAAGAAATGGTAAATCCTCGAGTTAAAGAGCGTTGGAAATTTCTCCGCACCGCCACTTCTTTATGCACATTAGAAGTTTGCTTGTGCCTTTTAAAATGGACCTGTTTTCGTGATGCAGTTTTATTCTTCGTTTAGTTCCTTTTATAATACATAAAGTTCTTATGAATATTACTGCGATTATTTTCCTTATAACTTATGTGTTGATCATCACGTTTAGAAAGTATCAATTGCTCGTTGCATTATGTGGAGTGTTGGTTTTACTTTTAACGGGCCTTTTGCCGATATCCGAAGCTATTGCTTCAATAAATCTCAATGTTCTGGCTATCTTTATTGCAACAAGCATAATTACAGCTCTGCTTTACGAAGTTGGATTCATCGATTACATTGCAACGCATTCAATAAATTTTATTGCACGCAAGACGAAGGACCCAGTAAAACTAAGGATTGGAGTGATGCTTTCCCTTGTTCTGATTGCAGGTATTATTTCGAGTTTTATGGAGAATGTTGCGACAATAATGCTTCTTTACCCTGTAGGGCTCGAAGTATCAAGGAAACTAAAGATCAATCCATCGACTCTTCTCATAGGGATGTCTGCAGTTACGAATCTTGAAGGTTCCGCCCTTTTGATCGGAGATACACCTTCAATTCTCACTGCTATGTTCGCTCGCATGGATTTCCTGGATTTCTTTTTTCTTAAAGCGTTGAAGTACAAACCTTCCCTATTTTTTGCAGTACAGTGTGGGCTTATTGCAGGAGTGGGTGTGCTTTATATTTTATTTAGAAAAGAGGTAAAAAGGGTTAAATACGATTCAAATGTAGAGGTTTTTATAAGCGAAAAGAAGATAATGAGTCTATTTCCCGTTGTTATATTTGCTTTGTATGTCCTAAGCCTAATCGTGAGTTCTTTTATTCCGGATAAACCCGAACATTACATAGCTTACATATGTACGTTTTTTATCGTAATTTCGGTGATCTGGACTTTTGCCTTCTTTAATAGGAAGAGGAAAGAAGAAATAGATCTTTTAAAACATATTGATTTTCAGACTTTTTTCTTTCTCATCGCAATTTTCATACTGGTTGGGTCACTGAGCTACAGTGGGTTCATAGATAGTCTTGCCCAGTGGTTTGTAAACATTTCTTCACGATTCAAAGCAAATCCTGTCCTTTTGGCGTATTTCTTGATAGTGTTTATTTCTATGGTGGTTTCTGCCTTCGTCGACAATATTCCGTATACTATGGCAATGTTGCCCGTTGCTAAAATGATGGCGGAGGCTCTTGGTACTAACATGTATTTGTTCATTTTTGGATTGCTTTTAGGTACTACTATAGGCGGTAATATCACTCCCATTGGTTCCCTTTCCAATGTTACTATCCTTGGGGTGTTGAAGCGAAACTCGTACAATCATGATTTCTGGACCTTTATAAGAATAGGCCTGCCGTTCAGCCTTACAAGCTTAGCAGCCAGTAGTATGTTCGTGTATTTTGTTTATAGCTAAGGAAGTAGTGTAAATTTACTGATTTTTTAGGCTCTTTTTGCTATAGGACAGATTTTTTGTTTCCATAATATGTAATATAATTCGCACCTACCATGCAAAAGAAAATATTTGACAGCCCGCCCCTTCCTCGCAATAAAATTTACACGTGAGGGAGAGAATTGAGCAATTTAAGCCAGGGGAAGTTTCTATTTCATATTACGGTGATGAACCTTTACTAAAACTGGACGAGATACTGGCTTTTGCCGAAGTTTTTATTGAATTAGAGCGCAGATACAATTTTAGGCAGAAAGCAGATATTGTAACAAATGAATACTTCCTGCTCTAAGTTTCTTATATTTTTATGATATCAACGAAATTTATGTGTCTTCGTCTTATGGATTTACCATAGGGAGAGACTTTGCTATAAAACCTCAAATAGCTTATATACAGGATATGTTGAGTTCTGGAGATACACTTTAGATAGATATTTGATGGGCAGTGTAAATTTTTTGAGGGAAGCCTTCTCGACAAGTCCCTTTTATTAGGCAGGAAATATGCCTTATATTGAGGGTGATATTCAAGATAAAAGTTTTCATTATTTTGGCATAGTTTTGGGTACTCCCTTTCAAGTTATAAGAATTTGACTCTTAACTTGCTAAAAGGTGAATATGCTGGGTTTGGCTCCTATACGGCTGATTTGATGATAAAGACAACGCCTTTTGGTAGGTTCATAGGGCTAAATTATAATATTGTAAATACCATGTTTGATAATGTGCCATACAAGGAGGAGTTGATTCAATTATCCGGCCTTATCCCACTTTTTGGTTCAAGAGTTGTTATAAAGCCTCACGCGGGATATTATTTAGTGGAAGGTTCGGGAGCTTTCTATACAAAGGAGGTAGCCTACATCGATCCTAAGCCTTCTTTAAGTGTCTTTCTTGTTTCAGAGCAGGGTAGGACGAAGGGGGACAGAGCACTGCACTTTGAAAGAGGTGTTTATACAGTCAAATTACGTTACAATTTGTAAAATGGAGGCTGTAGGTTGTGAAGTGGGTAACAAGCCTGTTTAATCCGAAGTCTTTATTCGGGCAAATGAGGAGTGTGAAAAATTATTTGCGTTTTTTGAAAACTTGACATTATTATTTTCCCCCCCTTAAAATTTTTTACACGTAAAAAGGGTGGTGTTATAAAATGGTTCAAATCATAGGTGTACTCTCAAATATGTTGGTCTCAAGGACGGTCCCTCGGGTATGCGTCTGCTTTAGCCATGGATGCCAGACTAGCGAGTGTTACCTCTTGGGATACACAGATGGTGTAACAGAGGGCCCGAGATAGTGTGGCTTAAAGGGAGGGGCTTTGCCCCTCCCTTTAAGATAATAACTGAGAAAGAGGAAAGAAGTGTTATTTTTAGAGGATAATTATATATTTGATCCTTTAACTCTAATCCTCGCTAAAGTTGAGCCATTGGTAGAGGAAATATTGAGGCTTAAAACAAGCGGTAAAAATGAGGAGGAGATAAAGAGGTTAATGCCCTTAGGTTACAATCCTTCCAGAATTGAGGAAGCTTTGGATGAGATAAGGAAGTATAATGAAGAGTACGGTCTTTTTAATGTAAGATTCCCATATTTTAGTGAGATAAAGAGCCCTTTTAAGCCGGAGGAAATTCGAGAGCAATTGGAAAACAGTCTCTGCCATATGGTTTTGAATGTTTCGGAAGATTGTAACATGAGATGTACCTACTGTAAGTATTCTGAGGCTTATCCTGGTGAGCGGGTTAAAAGGCAAATTAAGATGAATAAGGAAACTATACATCGGGCGTTGGACTTTCTAAGATCAAAGAGTAGAACTGCCGAAGTGTTAAGGATCGGCTTTTATGGAGGAGAACCTTTACTCAACTTCGATGGTATCAGGTTTGCGGTCTCCTATGCGGAAAAGAGTTTTGATAGCAAAAGACTCCATTTTTCTTTAACTACAAATGGGCTTCTAATTAAGTCAAAGATAGTTGAGGATTTTCTTGTAGAACATCAATTTAATGTACTGGTCAGTGTAGATGGTCCTGAGGCATTCCATGATCGTTATCGTAAAGATATAAGAGGGGAAGGTACTTTTTCAAGAATATACCAAAACCTGATGGACTTTAAAAACCGCTACCCAGATTATTATGAAAAGCATGTGGGGTATGCTGTCACATTAGCTCCGCCTTATGATATAGCAAAGGTTAAAGAGTTCTTTGAAGCATCAGATTTGAAGACTCAAGCACCAGTGCTCGTAAATTTTGTAGACCCTGATAATAGTCTCTTTCTTGAAAGCTTTTCAGAAGAGGATAGAATGGCATATAATAAACAGCTGGATGAACTCTGGAGTAAAGAAAAAGCGAAATGGCTAGAAGGTGCATATTCTGTTTTCCTTGATAACCTATACTATAGAGACCTATTTGTGTTTCATAAGCGGATTCAGGGCGAAACGGGAGATGTCCTCTACCCTGGGGGTATGTGTATCCCTGGTTTTGAGCGGACTTTCGTTGATACCAATGGAAGCATTTCCCCTTGTGAAAAGGTCCATTACCATCTGGTAGTAGGTAATGTGTATGATGGGTTTGATTATGAGATAGTAGAAAGAGCAATAAGAGAAATTGTAAAGGCAAGGGAAAAATGCAGGGAGTGTCCCCTTGCAAAGAGTTGCGGAGTGTGCTTCAATGGGGTTTTTGTGCGGGGACGGTTCTCTCCTGAGAAATTTGATGTGCGCTGCAGAGCAAATGAATTGAAATACAAGAGGCTTCTTAGAAGATACATTGAGATTTACGAGGCAAATCCAGATTTTTTTGAAATAGTAAAAGAGGGAGTTTAAAATAAAGTTTATGATAAAATTAGTCCTTTTTAATGATACATTGCGGGTTAGCAGGGAAGATGTGTGTGTATGTTTCAGTCTGAATTGCAAGAAAGATGAAATTTATGCCGTTGGATACGCTGAAGGTGTATCCATTACGTCTGGGGACAAGTGATGCGTTTTCTCCATGTTATTTTTCTGGTTGTGTTCTTTTTGGGATGCACGAGAGATTCGAATTTTGGCCCCTTCGAGAAGGTGAAAAAGCTTCTGCCATTACCAGGAGATTATGTAGTTTTGAATCTGGATGAAGATGTTCTTTTGCAAGGTACAGGTAAGATGAGTGAAAGGTATACATTATATACGGTTAATCTACCTGAACTTAAAGTTGATTCCCTTGTCATTCCATTTGAAGAGATCGGTGCCCTTTACTCTGCTACCTATTGTGATGGTCATATAATATTGTGTTGTAACGAATGTGTGGTGGGTTGTTTATTGAAGGGAGATTTATCATGGGAGAAAGAAGTGGGAGCAGATGTTCTATTTTTTCTTAAGTCTGGTGACAATTGCCTTGGTGGTAGCATGAGAGAGGTTTCTTTTTTTGACACCAATTTTGTCAGAACTGGTAGCCTTGAGCTTTTTGATAATTTTCCCTACGGTATAGGCGAGGCTATACCGCCTCAGGTGGTGTTTAATGACAGTTTAATATTTTTTTTGCGATTTTATAAATTATGTTATAAAGTGTTATGTGCTCAATCCCTTTGAACCGATCTTTGAATACCACGGTGATCTATCTAAAAGAGGTACTTGGAGCGTGACGGACGCTGAGAGGGGCAGAAAGGCCGTTTCGTTTAAGTGGGGTGTTTATTCCTTCATACCCTTTGGTGACAGGCTTTTTGTCTCCTGGCGAAGTAAACAGGGATCAAAGGCGGGGATAGACGTTGTGGATGTGAGAAAGGCAGAGCTTTTAAAGTCTTATGAAGTGGATGCTCCTATCATATTTATAGGAAACTCTGGGAATGAGTTCTACTACATTTACAGAGATACCCTTTGCTGTGCCTTTTTAAATAAAGAGGAGGTGTCCAAGTGAGGTATTTGAAAATCTTATTTATAAGTAGTGTATTATTTGTGTGTCTCTCCTGTGCCCAGAACAATTTTAGTCCGAAGGAGGTGCAGGAGATAGCAACATTGGGTTTTTTCCCAGAAGGATTCTATTTCTCGAAAGATTCTACGTTATTGGCATTTAGCATGCCTATGGGTGAACCTGAAGCGAAGATATTCTTTTATACCTTGAATGACCGAAATTTCAAGGATTCAATTATAATTGGGAAGGGGAATGCTCCTTATGAGATTTCCGCCTTTGGTTTCGCGGGTATGGGCTTAAGAAATGATACAATTTTTATCTACGATAGAGGTAAGAACCATATTAAATTCCTCAACATAGAAGGTAGGTACATTGGGGAAGTAAAGGTGCTCGATGATTTTCCTTTTATGGTTGTTCATCCTTCCTATTTTATATTTGCTGGGCTTGAAAGAGTTTGCCTTGTTGATATAAATGGAAATACTGTTCAGGAGTTCGAAGTCTTCACACCTGATGATATTTCCTATACATCTGAGGAAGCAGTATTAACGGGGATGCCACCTCGTTTATATCTTATGGGAGATACCCTCTTTCTTTGTGATGTTATAGATGGGAAAGTTAAAATCATTGATTTAAACTCCTGCAAAACAGTCTTTGCTGTGAACCCGTCGGAGAGAATAAGGGGCGAGATTAGAATTTGGGAGAGGGGTGGAAGTATTTCGGTGGTACCACGTGCTGGTATAAACTCTATTCTCCCCTTTGGAGATAATATACTTTTTTCTATCTTTGATGTGGATAATAAAGACAGAGTTGGGGTATACCTCGTTAGCAAAAATGGCAAGATAAAAGGCTTTTGGAAGACAGACGTCCCCATCGCTCTTATTGCAAACGTTGGTGGTAATGTTTTATACTGTTATAAAGATAGGCTTTTACTTGGTAAATTTTAATGTTATTAAGACCAGTTAAGTTTTTTTCTGACCAAAAAGGAAGGCTTATAAAGGTTTTCGTTTTTGGTTTAATTTTTAGCATCTTACTTTCCATTTTAAATCTTGTAATGCCTGCGGTTCTGGGGAAATCCGTTGACATCCTGCTTTCGAAAGAGAGTACTTCTACAGTTATCCGAGTGTTAGCAGTGTTATTTATAATTCAGTTTTTTACGATCATCGGCAATTACAGTTATACCCTCTGGCTTTATAAGGAGAACATACACCTTTACCGCATTTTGTCTATGAAGGTTTTTGGAAAGATTTTAATGCTTAATTACAGCAACTTTGGCAGTATTCCCTTGAATGAGTACGTTACAAGGATGTACAATGATACCCAAAATATTGCAAATCTATTTCCCCAGGAAATTCTCGCATTTTTAAAGGATCTTTTCTTTATTATTGGTGCTTCTTATATCCTTATAGCACGTGTGCCGTTACTCGGCGTTATTCTTCTAATTTCTCTTCCCTTGATTTATATTACGATAAAAGGTGGTCTCCTCATAGAGAAAGCCTCATCTAACTTCAGAGTGCTTCAGTCTAATACTACGGGGAAAACTTTAGACCCTTTATACCATTTTATGCCACTGAAGAGCTATTCGGTGGAAGATAGAGCTCTCCATTTCTATGGTGATTCCATGAGGGAGTTGAACGTAGGGAAATATACATATATGAAGACTGTCCAGTTTTTCTCTTCTTTAGGGAATTTTATAAGTGGGATTATGTTGCTGGGCGCCATGGTGGTTCTTGTCTTCACATATAAGGGGATAACAGCTGGTGAGATAGTAATGGTACTATCCATCCTTTCATTCTGGAACTCTTCTTCCCAGAATATTGCAAGTTTTTTCATAAAGCTTAGGAGTCTAAATCCTTCGATTGATAAAGTATCAGAAATTCTCAATGCTGAAGAGGAGAATTTGGAGGAGGGGGAAGAACCTTCAGGATATGGCATAGAGTTTAAGGATGTATTTTTTTCGTATAATTCAAGGGAAGTCCTGAAGGGGATAAGTTTTTACATACGAGAGGGAGAAAAGGTCGCCATAGTTGGTAGAAGCGGTGAGGGGAAGAGCACAATTGTGAAGTTACTCCTTGGGCTTTACTCTGGATATCGAGGGGAGATTGAGTTTGGAGGGCTTGAAGTTAAAGACATTAAAAAACGCAGATTGAGGCAACTTATCACTTATGTTCCTCAGGAGCCTTTCATTTATCCTGGAACTATTAGGGATAACTTCTTAATTATCGGTGAATTTTCTGATGGTAAAGTTATTGAGGCTCTTGAGAAGGCGAAACTTAAGGATTATATACTGAGCCTTCCTCAAGGGCTTGATACTCCTGTGTATTCAACGAACATTTTCCTCTCAGGAGGTGAGAGGCAGAAATTTTCTATTGCCAGAGCATTTCTAAGGGAAGAAGCAAAGGTGATAGTCCTCGATGAAACTTCATCCCAGATGGACTCCGTTACAGAAGAAGAAGTTTACGAAGCTATAGAGAAGCTCTCTAAAAGTAAGACCTTGATAGTTATTGCACACAGGATATCCACTATAGCCAGAATGGAGAGGATCTTTGTTCTCGAGGATGGGACAGTCAAAGACGAAGGGACTCACGTGGATCTTTCGCATAGGTCGGAGCTTTACAGAAGGTTGTGTGAACTTCAGATGGTTGGGGGTTAAAATTTGTTAGTGAAAATATGGAGGGAAGATGGGTTTTATGTTATGCATGTTCATCCTTTTGGAAGGGCCTGTGGTTTCAAAAGAGGTGCTATTAACATATAAGGATGTTGAACTTAAGGCTGATTCCATTGCGCACCTAAGATTTGATATTGAAAAAGAACTTACGAGCATCTCTTCGAAGCCAAGGAAAATCACCTTCAGTTTTATAGTACCTTCCTATGAATATATTTACCAGAGGGTCTATTATCCCGGTTCTCCAGTCCCTGTGGATGAAGAAAGGCAGTATAATATTAAGAGTGTTGTATTAAATGCTGAAAATCTGATTCCCTTTTTAGATCTTAAAGGCTCTTTTTATTTCGATTCCCACGGATTTGAGTCCAATATTTATGAAAGTGAGAGTAACTATTGGAGTGGTGCAGCCTTTCAGCTTTCAAGGCAGTTTCTCAAAAAAGATCCTCATTTCCTTGAAGATCTGGTAAGACGGTGCCAAGCAAGCTGTGATAGTTTAAGAAACGAACAGAAAATTAAGGATTTTGTCAGGGAGGCTTTAGACGCTTATGCGGAAGCATGGGTATATAAGAAACTGTGCGATTTCGTGAACCTTCCCTTACCACTGGATAAGATAAATGACGTTGTAGAAGAAAGTAGGGCGAAGGGATTAGTATCCAGCGAAGAATACGTGAGTTTGAAATCCATGGTTATGGAGCTTAAGTTTAAAGGACTTGAGTTCTCAAGAGAATACGAAAGGTGCCTTGTACTTCTTGAAGATATGCTTGATCTCTCGGGGAAAATCACGATTGGGGATTCTACCTGTACCCTTGATTCGATCTATTATCGAATATCTCAATATCTACCTTTTCTAATTGATTCTGTGGAGGTACAGCTTCAGTACTATGGATGGGAAAATGCAGTAAATGCGAAGAGGCCTGGTGTTATTTTAGCCTTACACTCAAGCTTTATGGGTTTTGGCGAGAATTCAATAGAAGCCATACGAGGGGTTAGATTTGATAGGGCAGGTTTTTCTCTCAACTTTGAAATTCCAATTGGTGGGTTAGACTTTTCGAAATGGAGTCTACCTGAAAGATTTTTAAGTGTAGAGTTATTTCAGACTGAGAGGGATAGAGAAAATGAGCTTTTGAGGAAGTTAAGGGAATACAATGGCTACAGAGAGGAGCTTAGAGAGCTAGAGCCGTTGGCTCAGGAGGCATATAAGCTGAGAGAAATCTACGAGGAGCTAACTTTTAGTTCTTATATGTCTACGAAAGAGATTCTGGAAGGATTTGTCAGGATTGTAAGTCGTTGCGAAGAATATATGTTTATTTATCTCAATGCAATGAAGATGAAGAATGAGCTTTTGTGTTCTAAAAGGGGGTAGTGAATGAAGAGGCTGTTGTTGATAATTTTGTTGATTTCCGTGTTTTCTTGCAAGGGGAGGGGGAATAGATATCAAAAATCTGAGGAAGATTCCCAGGGAAGGGTAAAGTGTAAAGTCTCTCTTGTAACGCTGGGAGATGTGGCTGAGTATACGGAGTATTACGGAACTGTTGAGCCGCTGAGGTATTTTAAGTATGAAGCACCGGTGGGAGGCTTTGTTGAGAGGATAAATTTCAAAGAGGGTGAGTTCTTCAGTAAAGGTACACCCATTCTGTTACTCAGAAGTGAAGAGTTTGAGTCCCAGTATATGGCTGTTAAGCAGAAATATGAAGTGATGAAGCTTTTTGCCGAAAGGGGTGATAGTTCAAATCCAGAATACTACGAGACCCTTTCTGAACTTAGGAAGCTAGAACATATAATAGAATTGATGCAGTTTCGACCGCCGTTCAATGGACACATTTTAAAGATTTATAAACGTGAAGGAGATGTGGTGAAGGAAGGGGATGAGGTTTTAGAACTTGTTCAGTCTGATACACTTATTGTAAAGGTTAAAATTCCGCTCCGCGATGTCAGTTTAGCCAAGTGTGGACATCGTGTTCTTGTTTTTGACGAAAACGGCAAGAGTTACGAAGGCATTGTGGAAAGTGTACCAAAAGTAGCAGAAGATGGAGGCGTGAATGTTAGTATTTCGCTAACATCAAAAGATCTTTTCTTAGGCAGCTTTGTTAAGGTGAGGTTCATAAAAGAAAATAGAAAGGATGTGTTGAGGGTTCCAGTAAGGGCGCTTGTAGAAAAGGATGGTAGATTTGTAGTTTTTAAGGTAGATGGTGGCTTTGCTACCTGGCAGGATGTTGAGGTTGGTCTTTATGGTGACGAATTTGCAGAAATCTTAAAAAGTGAGTTAAATTCAGGTGATACAGTTATTGTAGAAGGTCAGTATTTTATTTCTCACAATGCACCGGTAGAAATTATTGGAATAGAGTAAATGTATAAGATAAGTGTTGAACGACCAATAAGTGTCTTAATGTTCTTCATCGGTCTTGTGGTTCTGGGCATTGTTTCTCTAAGATATATGAACGTGGATTTGTTCCCAAGAATGGATTATCCAATGCTCAAGGTGATTGTAGAGGTTGAACCCAATACGCCCGAGTATAATGAGGAATTTCTTATGGAAGAGCTTGAGAGTGCTTTAAGAGGGATTGGAGATGTACTTGGTATCTACAGCATCACAAGCCTTGATCATATGGAAGTGTATATGGTCTTCTCATGGTCTCAGGATATGGATATGGAGTATGTGAAAGTGAAGGAAAGGCTTCTTGATTTTGAAAGTACCCATGGAGAAATTGTAAAGGAAACGAGAATTCAGGAATATGGTCCAGAGGAAAAGCCTTTTATGCTAATAGTTTTCAACAAGGAGGATGCCCCACTTGTCAAACAGGAGTTATATTATCGTTTGTCTTCTGTTAATGGTACATCAAAGGTTTTAATATATGGGCTTGAAGAAGAAAGCGAGCTTTACTATCCCCTTATGAGCTTTTTGAATGCTGGTTGGGATTTAGATAAGCTGAGCAGCACCATTGAAGACCTAAGTGTAGCACCATTTAACGTGAGATTTGAGAGATTTGGGAGGATATATAATCTGGTTATAAGACCAGAATCTCTCACACTTAAGGATGTTGAATCCTTCCTGAAATTCCCTCTGTATGAGAAAGAAAATATCAGAGAGAAAGTTCTTTTCAATGGAGAGGATGTAGTTCTTATGGAAGTTTACAAGCGTTATGGTTCGTCACCTATAACTTTTTCTCAAAATATAAGGCAGGCACTGAATCTATACGAAAATCTGAATTATTATGTTTTGGTGGACAGATCTGAACTTATTGTAAGTTCAATAAAGGGGCTCGGTTTTGCCCTCCTTGCGGGGATTCTGCTTTCAATTCTTGCTGTAATTGTTTTCCTAAAGCACCCTGTTTTAGCAATCCCAATGGCTTTGAGCCTTTTGTCTTCGGTTATTTTAACATTTCCTGTGTTTTACTTTTTTAAGCTCGACTTGAACCTTTTGACCCTTGGGGGGCTTGTGCTGGTGGTAGGTATGCTCGTAGATGCTTCCATTATTGTAGTTGAGAGTATTGCGCAGGAGAGGAAGACTGTAATTAGTAAGAAAGAAGCTATATTAAAGGGCACAAGCAGAGTTTCCAGTGCAATAGTGGCATCTATTCTCACAAATATTGTTGTTTTCTTGCCAGCAGTGTTTCTTACGGGTATTGCTGGTAGGCTCGCAAAACCCATTGCTATTGTAGTCATATTTTCTCTCATAATTTCTATGCTTGTATCCTTTACATTAGTCCCTCTCGTTGTTTTTCTTATGCCCGAAGCAAGCGCGGAGTCTTCCCGTTGGTTTTTAAAGCTTGAGGACATGGTATTGAAGATTGTTGAGTATACTCTAAAAAAGCCTATTAAGACGCTGTTGGTTTTTGGGTTTTTATTACTTTTGTCTGTGTCATCTTTCCTTTTTATTAAGGTTGAGACTTTTCCACCTTCGGGAACGCGTGATTTTAAATTGCACATTATGTTGCCAGGGGATCTGCCAGAGAAGGAGGTTCTAAATTATCTAACATTTGTGGGTGAGTATGCGGATACAAGTCTTGTCTCCTATGTTGGGGCTGGCATTCCGCAGGCAGATGTATATTTATTTAATCTTCGTAATTTGAGCATATTAGATGACCTTCATAACGCTCTGGAGGGTTCGGTTATTGAAATGAGTGAAATTAATAGTATTTCTGAGGAAGTGACCCTTGGTGCCAGGCTTGAAGTACCTTTAAAGCCGGAGAGAATTTTCGAATTAAGTTTTGATTATCAAAAGCTAAGAGAGGCGGGCATTTCTGCTCATTTTTTAACCCAGTACATAAAATCTATATTTGATGGTAAGAGGTTTATAATAGGAGAGAAGGCGTATAAAATTAAAGGCAGACTTCAAAGTGTAGATGATGTTCTGAATTTTCCTCTACTTTCCCAGGGTCAAAAGTATCAGATAGGGGATTTTTTGAAAATAAGTACAGTATCTAAACCTCCTTACATTTTGAGAGTTAATGGGGAGAGGGCTTCGGAGGTGAAAGAGCTTTCAGAGGTAAAAGAGAGCTTTACAAATATATTGGTCGTGATCTTACTTGCAGTATTACTTGTATATATGGAAGTAGCTTCGCAGTATGAATCACTTAAGATCCCCTTTGTTATGTTTCTATCAATTCCCTTTTCGCTTTTATTAACCGGTCCTGCCCTTCTTATAAGCGGTATTACTATTAATGTAATGAGTATATTGGGCCTCGTAGTTATGATAGGGGTTTCGATAAATGATGCTGTAGTCCTCATTGATTATGCTGAACAAGAAAGGGTAAAAGAGCGTAAAAATGTGGAAGATGCAGTGAAAATTGCCTTGAGAAGAAGGTTGAGGCCTATTCTTATGACTACCTTTACGACAGTTTTCGCTCTTTTGCCTCTCAGCTTTGGAATTGGTCCTGGTGGAGCTTTTGAAAGCCCACTGGCCGCTGTGGTGGTTTTAGGTATTTTATCAGCTGACATCGCAACATTGTTTTTGATTCCAGCAATTTATGTACTTATCATGGGACGTAAATGAGATTTATAGCAAAATTTTCCCTCACGAGGAAGATATCGGTGTTGATGCTCATTATTCTTATTGCAGTTTTATCGCTAATCCTATTCTCGAGTGTACCATTGGAACTTTACCCAAGTTTTAAGACTCCTTACCTTGAGGTTTTCTATTATACCGAAAGGCCAGTTTCTCCTGTGCTCCTATGCAGAGACTATTCAATGCCTATTGAGGGTATCATTCTTTCCACAAAAGGTGTAAAAGATGTTTCTTCAGAGACTAGTGAGGGTAGTATAAGGTTCTCTGTGGGGCTTTCCCAGGGGGTGGATGCCGAAAGACTTAAACTAAGATTGAAGGAAAATTTAAAGTCTTTTAAACGAGATGGTGTATTAGGTCCTTTTGTGAATGAGTTTTCGGATACTTTGAATAGGGAGTTTTTATCTCTGTATATTGCGGGTGATGAAAGTGTTTTGAAAGGTTTTAAACGGGAGATAGCCCACTCTCCTGAAGTTAGGGAAGTCGAGGAAATGGGAGCACCTGAAATCTCCTTGAAGTTTATTCCTAAACCGATTGTTGGCGATCTGGGGGTTTCTGTGAGGGATATCTATTTGGCTTTGAATGATGAGGGATTTGAATTGAACTTTGGTGAAGGGAGACGTGCTCTTGAAGTTGGTATAGAGGATCTATCTTCCCGCACTGTTATTCTCCCAGATGGAAAACGGTTTCCTCTTTTGGACCTTGTGGATACAGTAACTACAAAAGAGGGGATGGACAAGTTCTACGTGGATGGTGAGAGGGCGCGGTTAATTAAAGTATACGCCAGGGAGGGAGCTTCTAAGCTAAAGTTATCGAAAGAAATCAGAAATTTATGTGAACGATTTACAACAAGAGGCTTAGATTATCGAATTGTCTACGACGAGGGAGAAGAAATCAGGAGAGAATACTCTAAGGTGTTCCTTACATTCGTTTTTGGCATTGTCTTAAGTTTTATCAGTCTCTTCTTTTTCTTCAAGGACGCCAAATTGAACCTCTTTGTAACAGCCATAGGTGTAATATCTTTTCAGCTTTCAATTATTCTTATGAGTATTTTCAAGATATCCTTTAATGTCCTGTCTATTTCTGGCCTCGTGTTGGGTTTTGGTATGCTACTCGATAATGCTGTGGTCTTTTATGAAGCAGTAGTTAAGAAACTAGGTGAAATCAAGGTAAGGGAAGCCATAGAAGAGGGGGCTGAAGAGATATTCCCTGCTCTTTTGAGCTCTGTGATTACAACTATTATAGTTTTCTTACCGTTTCTGTTTTTGAGCTTGGAGCATAGGGTTTTATTCATGCCTTTTGGAATTGCTTTGTCCATTGGACTTATTTCCTCTCTATTGGTAACCTATGTGGTGATGCCTTTTTTCCTAAGTTTGGTTAGGTTTCGAAGGATTGAAATTACTGATCATAACCCTTTGAGGAGCATCATAGCCTTCAGGATACCCATTATTTCATTTTCTCTGTTTGTTCTCATTCTGGGTGCATTTATCTTTACAAAAAAAATTAATAGAGATATCCTACCTCACTTCAAGGAAGAGAGGAGCATATATGTCGATATGCTTTTCCCCTATGGGATTGGTATGGAAGAGAGGGAATATTTAGTTGACAAGGTTCATAGTTTTATAAAAGAAGGGCTGAGGGGGATAGATGGTCATTTTATCACCGAAGTATACGAAGGAGGTTCAAGTATAGAGATTTTATTCTCTAAGAGGAGCTTAAGAACTTCCGATCCTCTTAAGTTTAGGAAGTCTCTTGTTAATTTTCTTAGCTCTTTTGGTGGTACTTCTATCACTGTTTCAGGACTTTCCCAGGAGCCCTTCAATGTGTCTCCTTCGGGCGATTTTCTTTTTCGCATTACTTTGAAAGGATACGATTACGATAGGTTACTTGATGTCTCTGAACACGTTGCTGAAGGCATAAAAGGATTACCTTACATAACGAAGGTTGATCCGTCTTATGTCTGGAGGTCCCTTTTCAAAGGTGAATCCTATACGTTATCTTATAACCCTGAAATTTGTAACCTTGGATATTTAAGAGACAAAAGGGAAACATACTTATTCGCGAGGGTTGATACCCAGTTTAAATATGGGGAAGAGCTTGTAAAGGAAGACGATCTTTCAAAAGTTTCGGGATTTGCTAAGATAGAGAAAAAAGCACATCCAATCTCAATAAAAAGGAGTAAGGGCTTTTTCCTCAACGACGTGGGATATGGTTTTAGTGCACCTTACGGTCTTGATGTGATACAATCTGTCGAGGGTTTCGTGAAGGGCTATTCGTACCCTGCTGGATTTGGTTATGTAGAGAGAGGTTTTGAAGAACCAAAAAGCAACGTACAGTTCTTGATAATTGCTGGATTGGCGGTATTTTTCATATTCTGTATACTAGGTATTACCTTCAATTCTTTGAGGCAGAGCATTTTTGTATTATTCAGTTTATTTTATGCCTTCTGCGGGATTGTTTTTATGTATTTTCTATTCAGAGAGTCATACGATTCTAATGCTATCGTTGGTACGATACTTTCTTTTGGAATAGCAGTGAATAATGCTATCCTCGTTGCACAAAAGGGTATTTTAAATCTAAAACAAGGCGTAGCTGAGCCATTTTTAAGGGCAGCTTCTGAGAAAATGAGGGCGTGTCTTTTAACTACTCTTACAACCTGTTTTGCTGCTCTCCCCTTTCTCTTTTATCCCACTGGGGATATCTGGCATAAATTTTCATTGTGTATAATTGGAGGGGTATCTTTTTCTACGTTATATACTATTTTTGTGTTACCACTCTGGCTTGAAATATTTGAAGGCGGAAAAGGTAGAAAAGAGTAGCAAATAAATTTAGTTTTTCAACTTGTGGGATATCGATGTGTGTAATATTGACCTTAGTAGTAATGTGGATGGTAGCTTTTGTTTCCTTTAGTGAGAGATTTTTGATTCTTGTGTTTTGGCGGATTAGAACTTTTAATGGTTAACACTTGACAATTTACTAAAAGTGCGATTATAATTAAAGTAAGGATTTAACAACGTGGTCTTTGAAAATTTCTGGCAAGGTGTCTGTACTCAAATCATGACATCCCTGAAATAAACTCAGGGCAGGCTCTGAACTTGTTTCAGGAACTGTCAGGGGACGCCATTGAATAAACAAAATGTGGAAGCTTAGATCTATGACTCTGTCTTTCTTCCACATATAATAGTTAAGAGCCAAAGGAGATTATTATGCTTAAAAAAATAGTTGTGTTGATAGTGGGGCTTTGTGCCCTGGGGTTTGCTGAAGAAATACCTG